>ERZ826396.3164-NODE-3164-length-11484-cov-3.473007_pt1 | contig 11484 bp, 11 predicted proteins | sample MGYA00519926_ERZ826396 | MGnify/ENA primary metagenome ERZ826396 (study PRJEB31778, sample SAMEA3449230) | human gut metagenome | biome: human gut; feature: human-associated habitat; material: faeces | place: United Kingdom | collected 2010/2012 ...
GGTATGTGTAGAAATATTATTGTTGGCTCTTAATCTGGATAATTGTCCAGCTGATATACCATAGCTATGTATCAGCTGATATTGAGTTACCTCTTTATTTTTTAATGTATCCCATAGCGGTTTGTAAGAAATCATAGAAAACTCCTTTTTTACTTGAATCTTACCCGTTTAAGGACTATAATCATATTAGCCATAAGTGGCTAATATGCGGAAAGATAAAAATTAGGAGGAAAAAGAAATGAAGAAGAAATTTGTTGTTGCGTTGGTGGCTGCTATGTCTTTGACTGTTGCAGGAACGGGAACAGTGTTTGCTATGGATAAAGTATCAACAGTAGCAAGTGAAAAAGAGCATGTACATGGGGATAACTGTGAATGGATTGTAGACAAAGAAGCTTGGTCAGAGGAAGTAGTACACCCAGCAGAAACAAAACAAGAATGGGTAGTAGACAAGGAAGCTTGGTCAGAGAACATTCTGAAATACAAATGCGTATGTAACGGTTGCCAAGCAGAATTTGCATCAGACGAAGAATGGATTGCTCACAGCAAAGAAAATGCTATGAATGGTGACTACAATCATATGGGTTACACTAATGTACCATACTATGAAACAGTAGAACATCCAGAAGAAGGTCACTACGAAACAGTAGTGGTAAAACCATCTTGGACAGAAACAGTAGAACATCCAGAAGAAGGTCACTGGGTATGCAACGGAGAATCGCAAGAACCGGAGCAGAAGCCAGAGAATCCAGATCAGAAGCCAGAACAGCCAGAGACCCCAGAACAGAAGCCAGAGCAACCGGAGAATCCAGATCAGAAGCCGGAACAGCCGGAGAATCCAGATGTAGAAACACCGGAGACACCGGAAGCAGAGAATCCAGAAACACCAGAACAGAAACCAGAAGCACCAACAACACCAGAAGAAAATAAGGAAAATGTTCAGACACAAGAAGCAGGAACAAAGAAAGAGGGAACATCTCCAAAAACTGGTGACACAGCTTCCGCACTTCCAGTTGCAGGAGCAGGACTTGCTTCACTCGGAGTTGCCCTTGCAACCATCTTAAAGAAACGGAAATAATTTGATAAATTTATTTGATCGAAGCCTAATCGCTTATGCGAGAGGGCTTCTTTTTTTGTGCTTAAAAATAGGGATTTTATTGAAGAACATGCTTTGAATACCTAAAAAGGGTAGGAGATGCTCTTCACCAGAACTAATTAGTTGAAGAATACTCTATAAACATTGAAAAATAGGGGAGATATGTCTTCATCTAGAATTAGATGGTTGGAAAACATGCTCTGGATAGCTAGAAAGAGGGGAAGATAGCCTAAACAGAGATAACTTAAGTTGGAAAACATACCTTACCCCCTAAAACAGTGGGAAGTTTGCCGGAGTAGAGATGGCTTTCTCGAGAACAATGGAGGAAACTTCGGAAAAGTATTAGTAAATTTAGAAAACGCCCTTTTTGATTTTAGAAAACGATTAACCTCTGCGGAGGTATCGTAATATGAAAGAGAAAAAACAGATTTCAGTTAACATTTGCTACCTATTGGAGCAAAAGAAATGGACATTAACAAAGTTGAGCACAGAAATTAAAAAAATCATCCGAGATGATAAGAGAAGGGGGAAATCAATGTTTTCTGAATATGCAAGTGGTGGGAACATGAGATCTTATATGTTTTTCGTGGTATGCCGTGCGTTGGAAGTGGATCCCGATACAATGATAAAACCGGTTACCGAAATAAAAGAATATAAAAAATGGGATAATTTTCCATCGAGCTTAGAAGAGTATAAAAAGCAGTTGCAAAAGGTTTTGGGAAGTCAAATAAAGGCAGGAAACATGGAAGCTTTTATTGAACAATTTGAAAGCAATGCGAGTCAGTTGGGAGCAGATCAAGATGATGGAGAAATATCTAATGCCACATATTACCGCTATTCAGAAAAAATGGGAAATATTTCAATAGGTAGACTTTTAATTTTATCACGGTGTTTTGGTATTTCTTTGAAACAAGTTGCAGGACTTGAGTAAGTGTTCGGTTTTGTGAGTGGAGAAAAGGAAATAAATTGATAAAATAGAGGTGAAGGGAGGAAATGGTAAATGAGAAAAGTAAGGATTCGTTCTCCAACAAAAGAAAGTCCTCATGACAGAGGACTCTCTACTGTAACTGTAAACCGAATATGTGGTAACAGTTTTGTGGCAAGATCATTATACCGCATATTTTCACGATTTAAAAGATATAGAGGTGTTAATATGAAGAAACATTTTCAAGACAGTTTAATGTGCGTATGGGATATTCGTCATAGAAAAGCCGGAAGCGCAAAAATTGATGGAAAGGAAATTTCATGGGAGGATGCAGATCAACTGATTGGAATCCCACTTGAAAGTTCATCAGCAAAAGTGATGAAACATGCTATTTTACCGGAAAAGGTGGAAGTAATATCGCAGAAACTGGAACACATTTCATGGGGAGCACTTATCCAGTTGACTTTTTCTGGAAAATATGTGACGGATGTTGAAGTGTTATGTGACTGGCTGACAGATTTTTATAATGAGGATTAGCCGCTCTACGGCGGTATCTCATTACAAGGAGGGATATTATGAAGAATTTTTTTAAAGAACTCTTCGATATGAAGAGTAAAGAGGTTGAGAATGTTACTCCGCCCAAAGATACGGAAATGGAAGTTCAAACGAAAACAAGTTTGGCAGATCGTTACAACAACTGGTGGGAGCGGGAAAATGCAAAAGCATTTTTGCGGCAATATCCCGTATATGGTGCGCGGATATTTCCAGTAGGACAAACTTCTTTTTATGAAGTATGCTTCGGTGCTATTTTGGACAAATTTTTCTTTTCTCATGGAAAATGGAGACATATCCAGAAAACGGTATCTTACAGTTCGTATCCAGAGATTTGTGTATCGTTTGTATGCGCAGATGTTTATGGATTAAAAGATACTTGGAATCGTAGAGACTTAAACCTGCGAGAGATTATTCTGATGGAGTTACAGCGTGCATTATTACAATACACGCGATCGAGAGGGGTAGATATTTCGAGGTGCTCTGATCGATGTGTTTCTGGCTTGTGGATGATAGGAAATACGCTGATTATGGAGGTTCCGGATTCAGCATTTTCATGTTGTCATCCAGGGTTAGTAGAAATATTGGCTTCAGATGATTATAAAGAAAGGAAAAAGCTTTTTGATTTGCACAATCGACTTTAAAGGTTGAAGAGAGAGGTTTCATGTCTGCTTTTTGAAGCTACTGTGGTAGCGGAGAAAAGCAGGCTAAGAAACCGAAAAGTTTATGGAATGTAGAGCAGAGAAAAAAGCCTTTAAATGTTGAAAATATAGTGTTTTCATGGTCTCAGGGCTTGTCAGAGACCATGTAGAAATGTAGAAAAAGGAGTGAAATACATATGAGAAAAAGAAAAACGAATCAAGGTAATCTTAGCATGAGACGGTGTGAGATCGTTAGTAATTTAGAATCAGAAGATGGAGAAAAGTTATTTGATATAGAACGAATGAAGCAAGTTTTAGAAGAAAAGTCCAAAACGTGTATAAAGGAGTTCTCCTATATTATACATGACAAAGATGTATATACAGAAGAAGATGAGCGAAAAAATGAAAAGTATAAATGTGGAGAATTAAAACCCAAACACATTCACTTGCTGTTGCGATTTTTTGAGAATCAACCTCAGAAACTTAAAAATATTGCAGGCTGGTTTCAAATTCCACCGAACTTTGTTTCTAAGATTCATAATCGGTGGGGTAGCGCTGTGTTATATCAGATTCACGCTAATTGTCCAGAAAAATATCAATATGATATTAGTGAAGTTACTGCAAATTTTAAGATAGAAAATGTAATCAATAATTTTATGAAAAGAAATTCTATTGATTCCATTCTAATGGATATTTTAAACGGCGAAATTCCAGAATATCAAAGATCTGTGATACCGCCGTTGTTCCGTGTACATTATGCTCGAGAAATCAATGAAGCATTTCGATGCCGAGTTCAAAATTTACAAGAAACAGTAAAGAGTAGAAAAATGGAGTGTATTTATATTACCGGATCTTCGCAAGCCGGTAAGACTACGTTAGCTAAAAAAATTGCGGAAGAAAAAGGGCTTCCATATTATATCTCATCTAGTGGTACAGATTTTCTGGGGGAGTATGCTCTGGAACCGTGCGTTATCCTAGATGATATACGTCCGAGCTCTATCAATTTAAGTGAATTGCTTAAATTATTAGATAACAATACAGTCTCAGCAGTGAAAAGCAGGTATAAGAATAAGTGTCTTGCTAATTGTAAGCTATTGATAATAACAACTGTTTTAGATATTGAGACATTTTATCATAACGTGTTTTCAGAAGAAGATGAGCCGATGATTCAATTCAAAAGACGGTGCGGCACGCATTTGCGTATGAATAAAGAAAGGATTTACATTTCAAGATGGGATTCTTTAAAGAAAGAGTATACAGAAGAGACGGAATATCTCAATGATATTTTAGACAGATATATGCCGAAAGAAGATCAGACAGAGCAAGATGTTATCAATTATGTTTCAGAAACAATGCCTTTTTTAAAACAAGCAGATGAAAGTGAAAAAATGCATGGGTTTGAGATCATAGATGATTTAGAAAGTCCGTTTAAATAAGAGGAATCAAAATAAATATATCGTAGTAAGGAAAGGAGTAAATCAACGCCCACCGTATCGCAATGTAACGTTATCTAAAGCAGTTCAAATTTTATCGGGCAGTAAGTTATTGATTTTAAAACAGCGTATGAATTAGCAATAATATGCAAAAAGAAGAAATTACAGAAGCAGAGTTATTGAATTATATTAAAAAAAGTGATAGCATTAAGTTAGATGAGATCCGTATAGAATATGAAATGAAGAAATATGAGGAATTATTAAGTAAACATTTATATGATATATGGAGAGGTAAAAATGGAAAATGGTATACTTATTTTCCAGATGAAGAAAAAGGGAGAGTTTTAAAGAAGAGGAATACAAGAGAAGAAATAGAAGACTTGATTGTTGCATTTTACAAGGAGAAAGAGGAAAATCCAACGGTTGAAGAAGTATTCAGACTATGGTTAAGCAAAAAGTTAGAATATAAAGAGATTCAAAAAGGAAGCGCAGACCGTTACGAAACAGATTTTGAAAGATTTCTTGTGAAAACGAATTTTGCTAGAAGACGAATGAAACAAATATCTGCTGATGAGTTAGAAGATTTTATCAGATTGCAAGTAGCGCAAAATGAATTGACCATGAAAGCATATTCTGGACTTAGAACAATTATTAGAGGTATTTGGATGTTCGCTAAAAAGAAAAAGTGGACAGATATATCTATATCACAATTTTTTGGAGATTTGGATATTTCAAGAAAAGCTTTTAAGAAAGTTGTTAAAGATGAGAAAAATGAGGTTTTTTCAGAAGATGAAATTCCAGTTATAGTAGACTATTTGAAAAAGAATCCGACTATTTGGAATTTGGGTGTTTTGCTTGTGTTACAGACGGGGGTTCGTGTTGGAGAACTATCAGCATTAAAACCGTGTGATTGGGATGGCAAAAATATTTTAAGAGTTCGGCGCACGGAGATTCGATATAAGAATGAAAAAGGGAAAAATATTGTAGACGTGAGAGAGTTTGCAAAGACAGAAGCAGGTATGCGAGATATTATTCTTTCAGATGGTGGAATAGAAACCTTGAAGAAAATTCTTGAATTGAATCCAGATGGGGAGTATCTTTTTGAAAATGAATCAGGAAAACGTATTCGTGGAAATACTTTCAACAAACGATTGGACATAGTGTTGAACAAAGTGGATTTGCATCATAGGTCAATACATAAAGGTAGAAAGACGTATGGAACAACACTAATAGATTCTGGTTGTGAAGATTCTTTGGTAATGAAGCAAATGGGGCATACTACAATAGAAACAAGCCGTAAATATTATTACTATTCAAATAAGACAAAGGCACATCAAATTGAACAGATCAAACGAGCGGTTAATATTTGAAAAGGTAATCAAAAAGTAATCAAAAGTAATCAAAAAACGTAAAGAAAGAAGAGAGAAAAAACTTGAAGAAATAAAGGAATTTAAGCGATTTTAATTCTAAAAAGGACAGGCTTCGATTCTCTCATCCCCTGTTCTTAGGAAGTCGTGAAAAAGTTCTAGAAATAGAAGGTTTTACGGCTTTTATTTATTATCAAAAATATAGAGGCAATCAAAGTTCCTCTTGAACAGACCAACGATAAAAAGTTTTGACTTTTTTTTAAACATGTGATAAAATTCGTAAGGTTAAAATAAAGTGTGAATGATAAGTACATTTGCACTTTTTTTATGCCTTGAGAACAAAAGAGTGAAAGATACAAAAGAGAGGAGAAGAATTTTGCTTACGATTACAGATTATGTGAAAGCAAAGACTTTGGAAGAAGCTTACGAATTGAACCAGGCGAGAAACAGCCGTGTAATGGGCGGAATGATGTGGATGCGTCTTGGAAATGCGAGAGTAAAGACAGTAATCGATCTGTCAGAGCTTGGTCTTGATCAGATTGAAGAGACAGACCATGTATTTAAAATCGGGGCGATGTGTACTTTGAGACAGCTGGAGTTGCATCAGGGATTACGTGAAATGTATGGCAACGGAATTGCAGAGTGTGTCCGCCACATTGTTGGAGTGCAGTTTCGAAATCAGGCGACAGTCGGCGGAAGTATCTATGGAAGATTTGGATTTTCAGATGTACTGACGGCATTATTGGCTTTGGATACATTTGTGGAGTTGTATAATGGAGGAATTATCCGACTTTCGGAATTTGTAAATCGTAAAAAAGATAAGGATCTTCTTCTCTCTATTATAATAAGAAAAAGCAAGCGTTCCTTCCGTTATGATTCAGTACGGCAAACCAAAACAGATTTTCCGGTGATCGCATGTTCTGTTGTCACTGGAATGGTCAACGGAGTAGAGTCCTGGTACTTTTCAGTGGGAGCAAGACCGATGAAAGCAGCACTGTTGGAAAAGCAGTGGGAGATTCCGGCAGATATTTCAGAAGAAGAAATCCGGGAATATGCAAAAATAGTAGCTTCAGAATTTGAGTATGGAACCAATATGAGAGGAAGTGCAAAGTATCGTCAGCATCTGGCAGAGGTACTGATCTTCAGAGAAATGCGTTCAATCATCACGGAGGGAAGAGCATGGAAGTAAGGTTTAAATTAAATGGAAAACAGGTATCGGCAGAGGTATCCGGAGATACCATACTTCTGGATGTATTGAGAAATTTAGGATGCTACAGTGTGAAATGTGGATGTGAGACAACAAACTGCGGACTTTGTACAGTCTGGATCAATGGAAAATCCAGACTTTCCTGCTCGATTCTGGCAGCAGGGATAGAGGGGCAGGAAGTGACGACTCTGGAAGGGCTGAAAGAGGAAGCAGAAGAGTTTGGTGCGTTTCTTGCACAGGAAGGTGCAGAACAGTGCGGATTTTGTTCTCCGGGATTTATTATGAATGTTCTGGCTATGGTGCGGGAATTGGAAAATCCAACCGTGGAAGAGATGAAAGAATATCTTGCAGGAAATTTGTGCAGATGTACCGGATATATGGGACAGCTTCGAGCAATCCGGAAATATATGGCAGTGAAAAAGCAGAGTGAGAAAGAGAAGGAGGTGCAGGCATGGGGAACAGAGTGGTAAGTCAGGCAATTCCCAAGGTAGATTATAAAGCGCTGGTGACAGGAAAAGCAGTGTATACCGACGATCTGGCTGCAAAAGACAGTCTTGTTGTCAAAGTACTCAGAAGTCCGTATGCACATGCACTGATTGAGGACATCAATCTGACAAGAGCAGAACTGGTTCCGGATATTGAATGTATTCTGACATACAAAGATTGTCCGGACAAGCGGTTTACGATGGCGGGACAAACATATCCGGAGCCGAGTCCTTATGACAGACTGATTCTGGATCAGAGAGTCCGTTTTGTAGGAGATGCAGTTGCGATCGTTGCCGGACGGACAAAAGAAGCGGTAAATAAGGCGTTAAAATTGATCAAAGTAAAGTATGAGGTATTAGAGCCTGTACTTGATTTTCATAAAGCCAAAGACAATCCGATTCTGGTGCATCCGGAAGAAAACTGGAAGAGTCTGTGTCCGGTAGGGGCAGACAACAAGAGAAATCTCTGTGCACATGACAGCTGTGAAGAGGGAGATATAGAAGCGGTTCTGGCAAACTGTGAGTATATCATTGATCAGGTGTATCATACAAAGGCAAACCAGCAGGCAATGATGGAAACATTCAGAACATATACATATCTGGATACGTATGGAAGACTGAATGTCCTTTCGTCCACACAGGTTCCGTTCCATGTACGGCGGATTCTTGCAAATGCATTGGATATTCCAAAGTCGAAGATTCGTGTAATCAAGCCAAGGATCGGAGGCGGTTTCGGGGCAAAACAGTCTGTTGTTTCAGAAGTTTATCCGGCACTGGTAACATGGAAAACGGGAAAACCGGCAAAGATGATTTTTACAAGAGAAGAATCTATGATTGCATCCTCTCCGCGGCATGAGATGGAGGTTCATGTCCGTCTTGGAGCTGATAAAGACGGAATTATTCAGGGAATAGATGTCTATACGCTTTCCAATACAGGAGCGTTTGGGGAACACGGACCGACAACAGTCGGACTTTCCGGTCACAAATCGATTCCTCTGTACGGGAAGGCGAAAGCATTCCGTTTTGCTTATGACGTGGTATACACGAATGTAATGTCAGCCGGTGCTTATCGTGGATATGGTGCAACACAGGGATTGTTTGCAGTAGAGTCTGCAGTCAATGAGCTGGCAGAAAAAATGAATATGGATCCGGTCACGCTGCGTGAGAAAAATATGGTTCGTCAGGGGCAGGTAATGCCTGCATATTACGGGGAGACGGCAAACAGCTGTGCCCTGGATAAGTGTATGGAAAAGGCAAAGCAGATGATGAACTGGGAAGAAAAATTCCCGAGTCGTGATATGGGAAATGGGAAAGTCAGAGGCGTCGGTGTGGCAATGGCAATGCAGGGATCAGGTATTTCCGCTGTAGATACAGCATCTGTTGGAATTAAAGTGAACGATGATGGATTCTACAGTCTCTTGATTGGTGCTTCAGATATGGGAACAGGGTGTGACACGATTTTGTCACAGATGGCAGCAGAATGTCTGGATTGTGAAATGGATGAGATCATTGTTCATGGAGTAGATACAGACTCTTCTCCTTATGATACAGGTTCCTATGCATCAAGTACTACATATGTGACAGGAATGGCAGTCGTACGTACCTGTGAAACACTAAAAGACAAACTTTGCGAAAAAGGTGCACAGTACCTGGAATGTGATGTGGACGATGTGGATTTTGACGGACAGTGTGTTGTGAATATCAAAACAGGTGCATCCATTTCGAGAGCGGAAATCGGAAACCGTGTGATGTGCAACAATGAAGAGGCGCTCTATGCCAGTGAGGCATACAGCTCACCGGTTTCACCGCCGCCGTTTATGGTCGGAATGGCGGAAGTGGAGATTGACAAAGAAACCGGAGAACTGGAATTGATTGATTATGTGGCAGTAGTAGATTGTGGAACGGTAGTGAATCCAAGTCTGGCGAGAGTACAGACAGAGGGAGGACTTGCACAGGGAATCGGAATGGCCATGTATGAAGATGTCATCTATAATGCAAAAGGAAAAAATTACAGCAATTCCTTTATGCAGTATAAAATCCCAAGCCGTCTGGATGTGGGCAATATCCGGGTGGAATTTGAAAGCAGCTACGAGCCGACAGGCCCGTTTGGAGCGAAATCGATAGGCGAGATTGTGATCAATACGCCGTCCCCTGCGATTGCAAGTGCAGTCAGCCATGCGGTCGGAGTAAAAGTGAGAGAACTTCCGATCACCGCAGAAAAAGTATTCTGGGGGATGCAGGAAGAAGATTAAGAAAAATCTCCATATCCGATGAAAATCGGATGTGGAGATTTTTTTAGAAAGTGACTTTGTGAAAGAGTAACAAAAACAAGAAAAATAGAAAAAACAGCTGTACTGCTCTACAGAAGCATGTTATAATCATCTACATCAATAAGAACAAATCTGGTAAATTCTTATTCTTATTAATCTGCATACATTTCTTAATGTTGTAAAAATCTCAGTCAAATAAACAATGCATTGCTTATGAAAATATGTTTCCAAAAAATAATATAAAGATAAAAGAAGGAGTTTATTGTATGGGTATGACAAATGAACAATTGCTGCAGTCTATCACCACGGTTATCGTAGACCGTTTTGATATGCTGGATGGAAGAATCGAGAGGTTGGAACAGCGGGTAGATAAAATGGACACCGAGTTCCGACAGAAATTTGAACAAATAGATCAGAAGTTCGAACAGATAGACCGGAAGTTCGAACAGATAGACCGGAAGTTCGAGCAAATAGATCAGAAGTTTGATCAGATGGATCGAAAGTTGGAACAAATGGATCAGAAATTCGAGCAGATAGATAGAAGATTAGAGGATATGAACCAAAGACTAGAGGGTACGAATCGAAGATTAGATGGTGTGGAGCAAAAATTAAAGGATATGGAACATACGATCATAGAAGTAGAAAGCAATGTTCTGTCAGAATTAGATACAGTGCAGGAACATGCAAACAACCGATCTGAGCGTATTGAGAACCGTTTGGTATGTCTGGAGCGCAATGGCAATAGTGCGCCCAATTGCGCACTTGCTTTGCGGACAGAAAAGTTGGAAGAGAGAGTGGAAGCTTTAGAAAGAAAAGTATCGAGAGGATAAGTCTATTTGTTGTTCTGTTTCTGGTAAGCAATTCGGCTTGAGCCATCTTCTGTCAGGATGATTCCGCATTTTTTGAAATCCAGCTTAGCGAGAAGACTCTGCATGACGAGATTATCCTGATGGGTATCAATTTTCAGATTTTGACATTGTGAGAATGCCCAGTTTAAACAAAAAGAAGCTGCACCTTTTACTGTACCGTCAGAAGCGATTCTGTGAACAACTCCGTAAGGTGCGTCATTTAACCAGTTCCCGTCATAGATTGCGGTATAAGTGGCATCATTTTCAAATGCATAGTAAAAAACAGCAATCACACAATTGTGTTCTTCGCAGATATAGGCGTTGCCCATTTGGATATCATGTTCTATCATATCAACAGGAGGATATGTGGTTCCCCATTGAGTCGGATTTCCATGAGACGCCATAAAAGAACGGGCATGTTCATAAATGTGAAGGATAGAATCTAAATCTTTTAAAGTAGCAATTCTGATTTTCATAAGTGCAATTTCCTTTCCTTGATATATTAGATTTTATTGTAAGTGATAAGAAGAAAAAATGCAAATTGAAGAAAAAAATAGGGGGGATAAAAATGATGGTAGAAGCTGGAGAATGTGAAAAAAATATGGAAACTATAAATGAGCAAATTTGAAAAATTGCACAAAACTACACTGCGAATTTCATAAA
>ERZ826396.3183-NODE-3183-length-11395-cov-4.282363_pt1 | contig 11395 bp, 9 predicted proteins | sample MGYA00519926_ERZ826396 | MGnify/ENA primary metagenome ERZ826396 (study PRJEB31778, sample SAMEA3449230) | human gut metagenome | biome: human gut; feature: human-associated habitat; material: faeces | place: United Kingdom | collected 2010/2012 ...
CAGGGACAGAAGGGTGCACGGATGGGGCTGGCGCCGGAGGGTAAAACAGCATACGCAAAGGGCTGAGCAGTAACGCCGGCATTCTTTTTGTCCAAACATATCCTTGTGCATTCATCGGGGATCGGATATAGTAATGTTAAACGATGGATGGCGTTTTGCGGGAAGCTGCCATGGTGGCGGGACAATCCGGAACGGGCATCCTTTATGGGAGAATGCGCGAATGAAATGTGTAGTTCTGGCCGGCGGGAGGGGAGACCGTCTGTGGCCTTTATCGAGAAAGAATTACCCCAAACAGTTTATTCGGATCCAGAAGGATCATTCTATTTTTCAGGAGACCATTGCGAGAAATATTCCTTTCTGTGATGAATTTATTATCGTGACGAATCAGGAGTATCAATTCATTGTGGAGAACCAGATGAAGGCGTTCCAGGGCATTACCTACCGCCTGATCCTGGAAGAGGAAGGCCGGAAGACGACGGCGGCGATCCTGCTTTCCTGTCTGCAGTTTCCCCTGTCCGAGGTGATGTTTGTTGTAGCCAGCGATCATCTCATAGAGGGACAGAGCTATAAGGATGATGTGACCCGGGCTTCGGAACTGGCGAAAGCGGGATACCTTGTCACCTTTGGCATTCAGATCAGAAAGCCGGAGACCCGATTTGGATATATACGCTGCAGGCAGGAGAAGGTGCTCTCCTTTATTGAGAAGCCGGATATGGAGACGGCGGAGACCTATTTCAAGGCCGGAGATTATCTCATCAACAGCGGAATGTTCCTGTTTCGCGCGGGGGATCTGATTCAGGAGATCCGGAAGTTCTTTCCGTGGCTGTATAATTCCTGCGAAGCCGCCTTTTACATGCGCCGTGTGAGAGGAAAACACACCTATTATTCCAAAGAGGTTTTGGACGGGATCCAGGCGATTCCTATAGAGAAGAGCGTTTTTGAAAAAACGGACCGGGGCAGGGTGATTCACAGCTCTTTCGCATGGCAGGATATCGGAAGCCTGGAAGATCTGGCCATGACAGGCATCGAGCGGGATGAGAGCAATCAGATCGTATACGAATGCAGGAACACAACGGTTCTGAACCAGTCCTCCAGCCAGATTGTGGTTGCCAATAACCTGGAAGATATCACGATCATCAATACGGAGGATGCGGTCTATGTGGGCCGCACTGGCGAATCTGAGAAGCTGAAGAGCATCCTGCGTGAGAATCCCCAGGAACAGCATTATTTTGACCAGGGCAGGGTAATCTATAAGCCCTGGGGAACGTATGAGCTGCTGCATGTCCATCCCAGATATGTGGTCCGTAAGGTGGTCATCACGGAAGGGAAAACGATCTATGCCCACCAGCATGCGCACCGCACGGAGCATTGGATCATTGTATCCGGCCGGGCGCGGATCGCGCTGGGCCAGGATGAGAGAGAATACGGCGCCAATGACAGCGTTGAGGTGCCTGAAAATACCGCCCATCAGATCTCCAATATTGGAGAAGAACCGCTTGTGTTCATGGAGATATCCACCGGCCGGATGGTGGAAGAGCGGGATCTGATCTCCCTGCGCAGCAAGGACCTGACGGAGGCGGAGCTTGGCTACCGTGTGGATCCGTTTGTGCGCCTGCTGCCTGCCTATAAGGATTATCTGTGGGGAGGAACCAAGCTTCGGGAACTGTACGGAAAGAAGTGCGATTATGATATCGTGGCGGAAAGCTGGGAACTGTCCGCGCACAAAGAAGGGCAGTCCATTGTGGCTTCGGGAAGATATAAGGGCTATCTGTTCTCCGAATATCTGGAAAGGATCGGCAAGGAGGGATGGGGCTGGAAATGTCAGCCGCTGGAACGTTTCCCGCTTTTGATCAAGCTGATCGACGCCAAGGAAAATCTTTCAGTTCAGGTGCATCCGGATGATGCCTATGCGCTGGAAAATGAGAACGAATACGGCAAAAATGAGATGTGGTATATTCTTCAGTGCGAACCGGGCGCCTGTATCTACTGCGGTTTCCGCCGGGATGTCACTAAAGAGGAAGTGGCGGCGGCGGTGGAAGAGGACACCATATTGGAACTGCTCAACTGTGTTCCGATCCATCCGGGAGAGGCTTATTTCATTCCCGCAGGAACCGTGCACGCGATCGGAAAAGGAAGCGTGATCTGCGAGATTCAGCAGAGTTCTGTATGCACTTACCGCCTATATGATTATCACAGAAAGGATAAATTCGGCAACTTCCGGGAACTCCATCTGGATAAGGCGTTGGCGGTCATGAATACGTCCAGATATGAGGTCCCCCATTATGATGAGGAGACCATCGAAAAAGGGGAGTACACGCTCCGCATTCTCAGCCGCTGCAAGTATTTTGAATGTGTCAGCTGCCTCCTGGACGGGCGCTATCCGCTGGAGATGGATGGAAACTCCTTTGGCTCCGTGGTTTGTGTCAGCGGAAAAGGGAAGATCGGCTGCCAGGACGGGCAGGCGGAACTGGACATGCAGGCAGGGGACAGTGTGTTCCTTCCTGCCGGTGAGCGCAAACTTTATGTGGAGGGGAAGGGCGAGTTCATTCTCACTCATGTCTAGTCCCATGCCGCAGGAAATGAGAAAGCAGAGGCGCATCCTGCATGGATGCGGATAAAAGAAACGGCTGTTTGCCTTATTTTACGGGTGGGCAAACAGCCGTTTCTTATTTTCATGGGGCCATGAAAGGCTGGCCTTTTTTATTTTTTCACAAAAATCGTATACCCTCTGGCAGTAAGGAGCTTCGCCGCCTTCTGGATGGCATCTTCTCCATAGAATTCGATGCGAAGAACACCGTCCTCGGATTCCCGGTTGTGCGTGATCCCGATATTCTTGATGCTGATGCCGTTTAATGCGAGCAGGGTGGCGACGGAAGCGAGGGAACCAGCTTCATCCGGGATTTCCACATGGATGGTATAGACTTTTTTGATCGGCCCGCTGGAAGCATCGATGAAGGAGTCACGGTATGTCCGGGCATCATGAAAAAAGGTATATAGGCTGTCCGCATCAGCCCGGTCAATCTCATCCTTTACCCGTATCAATGCATCTATATATTGACTCAACAAGTCAGATATATTGACTTGATTGGTCAAACAAATCTGCTGCCACATGACAGTGGAGGAAGAAGCGATGCGGGTAATATCCTTAAATCCGCCCGCTGCGATCATTTTCATGATTCCGTCCTCATTATCGCGGTCATGAACCAGATTCACCAAGGAGGAAGCGATGACATGGGGCAAATGGCTGACCGCCGCCGTTACATAGTCATGCTGTGCATAGTCCAGGATGAGAGGAATGGCGCCCATGTCCCGGACGAGCATGGTAAAGCGTTCGGTTTGTTCCTGGCTGACCCCATCGGAAGGCGTCAGGATATAATAAGCATTTTCCAACAGGGAAGCTTTGGAATTGGAGAAACCTATCCGTTCGCTTCCCGCCATGGGATGTCCTCCGATGAAACAGGAAGAAAGCCCTTCTTTTTCCACGAGACGATGGATGGGTGTTTTAACGCTTCCCACATCCGTAAGAATGCATCCCTCCCGGAGATATGTTTTCAGGCGGCTGAGATTGCTGTTGTTATGGGAGACAGGCGCACAGAGAAAAATATAATCGCTGTCACAGAACACCGGGCCGGATACCTCGTCAATATCAGTATAGATTTCCTGGACGATTCCTTCCTGAAGCGCCGCTTCAAGAGTGGGAAGATGGGTATCGCAGGCGCGGATCAGCATATCTGGATGCGCCTCCTTAAGGGCCCTGGCGATGGAACCTCCGATCAGGCCAAGGCCCCAAAAGGAACAAGTGAGTGGTTTCATGTGAACGAGAGCTCCTTTCCTGAAGGTCAGCCGGCATGAAAGCTTCTTCCCGAAAGTTCAGCATAGGGAGAAAGTTCCTGTGTCAGACGGCTGAATTTTTCAAAGGTGAGAGACTGCGGGCCATCGGAAAGCGCGTGTGCCGGATCGTTGTGAACCTCGACCATCAGGCCGTCCGCACCGCAGGCCACCGCTGCCTTTGCCAGCGGGGAGACGTATTTGTAAGCCCCTGCTGCATGAGAAGGATCCACAATGATGGGAAGATGGGTTTTCTCTCTCAGAACAGGCACCGCACTGATATCCAGCGTGTTGCGCGTGGCAGTTTCAAAAGTACGGATGCCTCGTTCGCAGAGCACCACATTGGGATTGCCTTCAGCGATGATGTATTCCGCTGCGTTGAGCCATTCTTCTATGGTGGCGCTCAGTCCCCGCTTGAGCATCACGGGAAGCCCGGAACGTCCTGCCTCTTTTAATAAGATGAAATTCTGCATGTTGCGCGCGCCTATCTGAATCATATCCACATATTTGACAGCGGCTTCCAGGGATTCATGGCTTACGACTTCGCAGATCGTGGCAAGCCCCGTTTCCCGGCCTGCTTCCTGCATATAGCGGAGGCCTTCTTCCTCCAGCCCCTGGAAAGAGTAGGGAGAGGTTCTGGGTTTGTATGCACCTCCACGAAGAATGGTGGCGCCGGCCTTCTTGACCGCCTGTGCCACTTGCATCAGCTGTTCTTCCCCTTCTACGGCGCAGGGCCCGGCCATAATGGTGAGGTTGTCCGGACCGATCGTTGTATTTCCGACCCGAACCGTAGAAGGCTCCGGATGGAATTTCCGGTTGGCGAGCTTATACGTTTCGGTGACAGGAACGATGCGATCCACATCCTTGAAGCTGACCAGATTCTCGGTAGAGAGCCGGTTCTTGTCGCCCACAACGCCGATGATGGTCACTTCAGTGCCTCTGGACAGATGGACGTTCAGCCCGCTTTCTTCGATATAATCCGTGATGGCCTTTATGCTGTTTTCCGCTGCCTGCGGCTTCATTACAATAATCATGGTATTCGTTTCCTTTCTTTTTCGTTGATACAATTCAATCCTTCTTCGTGCAGACATAATATAGCACGTTAAAGTGCGAAAGTCAAATGAAAATGAAAAGATGCGTCGGCTGGCCTTTGCGCGTTGTTTTTTGCAAGGCGGGTTTTGGCCCCACAAAAGCGGCGCCGGAGCCTACGGAACATGTATCGCAGCACGTTTGAGGAAGCGCTCTGCGGCAGGAAAGGCCCTCTATTGTACAAATATTATCATTTATTTCCTACAAAAGGAAAAGGAATGTACTGCCCGCCGATTCTGACAAAAATACCCGGAAAAATAAATTGTATAAAACGTTCAAAACAACTTGTAATATTTTCAAACATTTAGTACAATATACCCATGGGGTTCTGGAGGAGAAAAAAGAAGCCGCTGATTGGCTTTTTTCATGGATTGGGGACTTTGACAGAAAACCCGGAAAACGCATAATACGGAGGAATGCAGTATGAACATTTACACAACAGACAAGATCCGCAACGTGGTTCTTTTGGGACATGGCGGATCGGGAAAGACTAGTTTGGTGGAAGCAATGGCGTATTTGTCCGGTATCACGTCCAGAATGGGAAAGGTCGTTGATGGGAATACCGTCAGTGATTTCGGCAAGGAAGAACAGAAGAGAAAATTTTCAATCAGCACTTCCGTCGTTCCGATCGAGTGGGAAGGCGTGAAGATTAATATATTGGATACTCCCGGTTTCTTTGACTTCGTCGGTGAAGTGGAAGAAGCGGCCAGCGCTGCGGATGCGGCGATTATCGTTGTTTCCGGCAAGGCAGGCGTGGAAGTGGGAACGCAGAAGGCATGGGAACTGTGCGATAAGTATAAGCTGCCCCGCATGGTGTTCGTGACGGATATGGATATCGATAACGCTTCCTACCGTCAGGTGGTGGAAGATTTGACGGCTCTGTACGGCAAGAAGATCGCTCCGTTCCATCTTCCCATCCGTGAAAATGAGAAATTTGTCGGCTATGTCAATGTTGTCTCCGAGACGGGATACAGATGGCAGGGCAAGGAAGTTGTGGAATGTGAGATTCCGGAATACAATAAGCCGAATCTGCAGATCTGCCGGGATACGCTGATGGAAGCGGTGGCGGAAACCAGCGAAGAATTCATGGAAAGATATTTTGGCGGAGAGTCCTTCTCTGAGGCGGAGATCAGGGCTGCGCTGCGGACCAATGTGGACGACGGAAGCATTGTACCTATGTCCATGGGCTCCAATATTCTCTGCCAGGGCATTTACACCCTGCTGGATGATATCGTGAAGTATCTTCCCAGTCCCGAGGGACGCAAGTGCGCGGGCATCAATATGAAGACGAAGGAGATTTTCGAGGCGGATTACGATTTCGCTAAGGCGAAGAGCGCATTTATTTTTAAGACCATCGTGGATCCTTTTATCGGTAAATACTCCCTGATTAAAGTTTGCTCCGGCGTGCTGAAGACGGATGATCTGCTCTATAATTATGATAAAGATGTGGAAGAGAAAGTCGGTAAGCTTTATGTGATGCAGGGCAATAAGCCGATCGAAGTATCCGAACTGCATGCAGGAGACATCGGCGCTCTGGCGAAGCTGACCGGAGCGAGAACCGGCAACACGCTTTCCACCAAGGCGACGGCTGTGGAATACGGCAAGACGGATATCCCGGTTCCTTATACATATAAGAGATACAAGGCGAAGAATAAAGCGGATATCGATAAGATTTCCCAGTCCTTGACCAAGATGATGCATGAGGATCCGACCTTGAAGGTTGTGAACGACTCTGAGAATCATCAGTCCCTGCTTTACGGCATGGGCGATCAGCATCTGGATGTGGTAGTCAGCAGGCTGATTAACGAATATAAGGTGGAAATCGAGCTGAGCAAGCCGAAGGTGGCTTTCCGCGAGACCATCCGCAAGAAATCCGACGTGGAATACAAGTATAAGAAGCAGACGGGCGGACACGGGCAGTACGGCCATGTGAAGATGCGCTTTGAGGCATCCGGTGATCTGGAGACGCCTTATGTATTTGAACAAGAAGTGGTAGGCGGAGCGATTCCGAAGAACTATTTCCCTGCGGTGGAGAAGGGGCTTCAGGAATCCGTTCAGAAAGGACCTCTGGCGGCTTATCCCGTTGTTGGCGTGAAAGCGATCCTGTATGATGGATCCTATCATCCGGTGGATTCTTCTGAAATGGCATTCAAGATGGCGACCATTCAGGCGTTCAAGAAGGGCTTTATGGAGGCAGGCCCCGTTCTGCTTGAACCCATTGCATCCGTGAAGGTAACCGTACCGGATCAGTATACGGGTGATGTTATGGGCGATCTGAATAAGCGCCGCGGCCGGGTGCTGGGAATGAATCCGATTGCAGGCGGCAAGCAGGTGGTGGAAGCGGACGTTCCGATGATGGAAATGTACGGATATTGCACGGATCTGCGTTCCATGACCGGCGGACGCGGAGATTATTCCTATGAATTTGCCCGCTATGAGCAGGCTCCTTCCGATATCCAGGAAAAAGAGGTTGCTGCCAGGGCTGCACAGCTTACGGAAGGCGAAGAAGAGTAAGCGCTTTTTTAGAGAGGGTTATAGAAGAAATCTGTTAAAAAGGAACAGAGGGAAAGGCACATGCATTGGGGGATGTATGTGCCTTTCCTCGCGCTGTGGATTGGCATGAACCGAAGGCAGAATTGAAATAAAAATTGCAGATGGCTTCCAAATAGAGGTAAGGAGGAAGGGAGAATGGGAACGGGAATTATGCTTCTGGGGCCCTCCGGCGCTGGCAAGACGGCGTTGGGAAAGCTTGTAGCGGACGAACTGGGGTTTTCCATGATTGATATTGATGATTATATATGGAGAAAAGATACGAAGAAGGCTTTTACGGTTATGTATTCAAGACAGGAAAAGATCAGCAGATTAATGGATGCGGTCAACGCTGCGGAACATTTTGTGATGGCCGGTTCTATGGATTCTTTCCATGAGTATTTTGACCCGTTTTTTGAATTGGCGGTATATTTATACGCGGATGAACAGCTTCGCCTGGAACGTGTGCATGCCAGGGAACTGGAACAGTTCGGCAGCCGGATCCTTAAGGGAGGGGATATGTATGAAGAGCACAGGAAATTCCTGGAGGATGTGGCAGGGTATGACCATGGATTTGGCGGTACAACTTCGGAGAAGCATCAGGACTGGCTGAACTGCCTTACTTGCAGGGTGATACGGTTGGATGGAAGCGCATCTTTGGAAGAGAATGGAAAAGCGGTCATCCATGCGTACGGGCTGCTGCAGCATTCGGGGCAGGGATTGATGGGAAAATGAAACAATGTATGCAGTGGGGTGAGTAGTAACTTATAAATGTGTGAACCACTCCCCGTCAAGCTTTTCAGGCCGCGTTTAATTGCCCGTTTGTAGTCTTTCTTAAAGCCGGTTGTGTACTTGACGGTGTACTTTGTTTTCCTCATTTTTTCAGGTCGGCAAACAACTCGTCAAGGTCATTGTAGCCCTTTACAGACGGGTCTTTTGCAATCCTTTCCGCTTCCAGCATGGCAGCAATCGTTTCCTTGTTGGGCTGTTCCAGCTTCACCTCAAAGGGAATGCCGCCTTCACGAAGCGACTGGCGCACGAAGATGTTGAACGCCGTGGATAAATTCATGCCGAGTTCCGCAAACAGGGCGTCGGCCTGTGCCTTCAAATCCGCGTCCATGCGGATACTGATGTTTGTGGTATTTCCAGCCATATCATCAACCCCTTTCTGCTGGTACTTTTAGTATATTCCATTTGCACGAAGAAAGCAATATTTTGCACGAAAAAATAACAATTCATGTGATTCCCGCAAACTGTGACGCACATCTCGCAGAAAGCAATTTTCAAACACCCTCTAAACGGCTGCAAAAATTAAATTTTATTTAACATGGAGGAAACAAAAATGGAACGCAAATGGTGGCATGACAAAATTTTCTACTAGATTTACCCGAAAAGTTTTTATGATTCCAACGGGGACGGAATCGGAGATCTTCAGGGAATTATTCAGAAACTGGATTATCTGAAAGAACTGGGCGTGGATGTGCTCTGGCTTTCCCCGATCTATAAATCTCCCCTGGCAGATCAGGGCTACGACATTTCCGATTATTACGCCATCGATCCACGGTTCGGCACCATGGAAGATATGGACGAACTGATCACCGAGACAAAAAAGCGCGGCATGTATCTGCTGATGGATCTGGTGGTCAACCACTGCTCCGACGAGCATCCCTGGTTTGAAGCGGCAAAAAAGGATCCGGACGGTCCTTACGGAAAGTTTTTTTACCTTGCCGACCAAAAAGACGGACGGCCCTGCAACTGGCGCTCCTGCTTCGGCGGTTCCGTATGGGAACCGCTCCCGGGCACGGACAAACAGTATCTTCATATCTTTCATAAAAAGCAACCGGATCTGAACTGGGAAAACCCACAGGTACGTCAGGAAATTTACAAAAACATCAACTGGTGGCTGGACAAAGGTCTGGGCGGTTTCCGCATCGACGCGATCATCAATATCAAAAAGCCTCTGCCGTTCTGCGACTATACACCGGATCGGGACGACGGCCTGTGCTCCGTAGGCGAAATGCTGAAACATGCCAGAGGCATCGGTGAATTTCTGGAGGAAATGAAACGGGAAACTTTCGCGAAATATGATGCGTTTACCGTCGGCGAGGTCTTCAACATGAAGGACGACGAACTGCGGGATTTCATCGGCCCGGACGGACATTTTTCCAGTATGTTCGATTTCAATGAAACCATCTTCGGCGAGAGCCCCAATGGCTGGGACGATATAAAGAAAATCACCGGGGAAGACTATAAAAACTGTTGTTTTGAAGCCCAGGAACGCACAGAGGGCATCGGCTTTCTTTCCAATATCATTGAGAATCATGATGAGCCAAGGGGTGTTTCCCGCTATCTTCCGGAGGGCGAGCACAGCCCGCGGGCGAAAAAGATGCTTGGAGGACTGAATTTCCTTCTGAAAGGACTTCCGTTTATTTACCAGGGACAGGAAATCGGCATGGAAAATACCGTCTTTTCCTCCATCAGCGAGGTAGACGATATCTCCACACTGGACCAGTACCAGGTGGCGTTGGACGCAGGTCTCTCTCCGGAGGAAGCGCTGAAAGCCGTCTCCGCCTACAGCCGCGACAACGCCAGAACCCCGGTGCAGTGGGACGATTCCCCGCAGGCAGGATTCACCACCGGCACTCCATGGCTGAACGTCAATCCCAATTACCGTCGGATCAATGTCGCCGCTCAGGAAAAGGATGAGGATTCGGTTCTCTCCTTCTACAAAAAGCTGATTGCCCTGCGCAAGCATCCGGATTACAAGGACACTTTGGTATACGGCAGGCTGATTCCGTGCCACAGAGAGCAGAAACATCTGATGGCGTATTACCGGAAAGATGAGAAACATACACTTCTGGTGATGGGAAATTACCAGAATGAGCCTCAGGATGTCACACTGAAAAAAGAACCGGGAACGATCCTTTTGAACAACTGTGACGGACTTGCTGCAGACGGCAGGACGCTGCACCTGGAACCGTATCAGTTTCTTGTAATGACAGTATAAAACCTAGTATAATCCGCATTAATCCAGAAGTTTGGATTGATGACATTTGCCTCTTCATGGTATGATAATGGCAGAAGAAAAGAAATCTGCTTTTCCCGCTGATGATATAGAGCAGCCGTTCCGTTGGCGGAACGGCTGCGATGCGGGAACGATGAATTGGAAGGGGGAATGTTATGAATACAGACAAGAAAAAACTGGTCGTCCGGATCTCTGTTGGAATCAGTGGGATCGTCTGGGTTTACCTGCTTCTGCTGTATTACACAGGGTTGGATCCGACGGATGTTATGGGGTATGGAATCCTTGCCTTTTTCCTCACGTTGCCAGCGGCAGCTCTGTTTGCCTCACTGGCGGTTTCCGCGGTGGGATTCCGCTGGCGGTGGGTGTTTCCGCTTTGCTTCGGAGCCGCGGAAATGCTTCTGAATTTTCTGATTTCCAATACACTTTCGGGATTTCTGCTCTTTCTGCTTCCGGCTGCAGCATCCCTGATTGGAATCGGAATCGGCGCTCTGATCCGCCGGGCAGTCCTTCATCACCGTGAACACAGTGCCGATGCGGGAGTTTCCTCTTCTTTTGACCGTTCCCTTCTGGAACCTGCGATCCGCTGCAGTATCTGTACCGGCGAACAAGTCGCCGGTTTCGTAGACCGAAAAACCGGTAAATTTCAGGAGGTAGCCATGATCGCATCCGAAGAGGATCTGGAACAGTTTCTGAAGACTTACCAGATTTCCAGGCAGGAGCTGAAAAAGATTTTCTGATCTCCTCCCATACTTTTTAAATATGTGTTGTCACATATTTCCGTGCGGCTCAGAATCCCGGACAAAACAGCCCCCACAGAAAATGCATGTTCGTTTTCTGTGGGGGCTGTTTTGTTCTTATATTCCTTCCTCTGCTGCAAGAGCGTGTTCGAAAATTGCTTTCTGCAAGATGTGCGTCACAGTTTGC
>ERZ826396.3185-NODE-3185-length-11379-cov-8.089809_pt1 | contig 11379 bp, 8 predicted proteins | sample MGYA00519926_ERZ826396 | MGnify/ENA primary metagenome ERZ826396 (study PRJEB31778, sample SAMEA3449230) | human gut metagenome | biome: human gut; feature: human-associated habitat; material: faeces | place: United Kingdom | collected 2010/2012 ...
CGGTGTTCTTCAAGGTGAACACCCTCGGAGAAGAATCTTTTCTGGACGATGTAAAAGACCTGCTGGAGGAAATTTTGGAGGAGTAATATGTTTTTTGGCTGGTTTAACACTGTGTTCAGCATAGTATTCCCACTTATCTTTTTCGGATTGATGTGTCTATTTATTTTTACGCTGATTTCAAATCTTCGCACATGGAACAAAAACAATCACTCACCCCGTCTATCTGTTCCAGCAGCAGTGGTAGCAAAGCGAACTGATATTTCGCATTCCGACGCTGCAAACGCTGGGGATTTGTCTGGTGCACATGGATATAGAACCAGCACCTACACTTCCTATTATGTGACCTTTCAGGTAGAAAGCGGAGACCGGATGGAATTTGAAGTGGACGGAAGCGATTATGGTCTGCTCGTGCAGGGCGACATCGGAAAACTGAGTTTTCAGGGCACCCGCTATCTTGGGTTTGAGCGGAACTAAGCGTTCTCCTACATTATATAGTAAGGAGTACTGTATGAATGATCTGTTTATCCAAGGGCTGACCATCGACTGGAACAGAGTTCGCCCATACAATTATGTTCGTCAGATTCCTGCCATCAGCGGAATCGACACTTTTACATTCCATAAGCCCATTACGTTCTTTGTTGGCGAAAATGGAAGCGGAAAATCTACGCTTCTGGAAGCAATCGCTGTTGCTTACGGCTTCAACGCAGAGGGTGGAACGAAGAATTATTCATTTTCCACATACAACTCCCATTCGGAACTATGTGAGGCTATGACGATTTCCAAAGGGTATCGTAGACCAAAGTTCGGGTATTTTCTCCGGGCAGAGAGCTTCTACAATGTAGCCACCAAGGAAATCGACTATTCCGATGACGATCATCCCTCCAAAGGCTATCACCAAAAATCACACGGTGAAAGTTTCCTCGCCATTGCGCAGGACTACATGGGTGCAGATGGAGTCTATATTTTTGACGAGCCGGAAGCCGCTTTATCCCCGCAGAGGCAGCTCACGTTACTGATTAACATTTATCGGTGTGCCCAAGAAGGGGCGCAATTCATTATCGTATCACATTCACCCATTCTCCTCGGAATGCCTGATGCTGAGATTTTTAGCTTCGACAATGGCACGATTCATCCTTGTCAGTATGAAGATACGGACAGCTACGTTATCACCAAAACATTTGTAAATAATCGGCAGCATTTTTTGAACCAGCTTCTGAACGAAGAAACGTAATGCCGGGAAAGGACATTCCATATGAATGATTCTACGTTGAAAGAGCTTTGGCAGCAGGTCGCTGAAAAGAAAAGCTGTGAAGCAAAGCAGAAAGAACTGACCGCCCAGAGAGATACGCTTGCTGATCGTCTGAAAAAGCTGGAAAAATCCAAGCTGGCGGAACAGGCTGACGTGGACCGTCTGGAGGGACACAGCCTTGCCGCATTTTTCTATCAGGTCATCGGAAAGATGGATGAAAAGCTGGACAAAGAACGGCAGGAAGCCTATGCAGCCCGTGTCAAGTACGATGCGGCTCTCCATGACCTTTCTTCCGTTGATGCTGATTTAGCACAAATTCAAAATAGGTTGGCACGGCTGTCCGATTGCGAAAGGCAGTATCAAGCTGCTCTTTCCGAAAAAATCAAAAGCATCAAAGCATCTACCCACCCTGCCGCACAGCAGGTTGCGGAAAGCGAAAGCCGTATTGCCGCGCTGAAAGTCCAAAAACGGGAGCTGCTGGAAGCTATCAACGCCGGAAAGACCGCCCTGCATACGGTCAATGAAGTTCTGGAAACCCTCGACAATGCCGAGGGCTGGAGTACATGGGACGTAATGGGCGGCGGTTTGATGGCCGATCTTGCCAAGTATGAGGAACTGGACGATGCACAGGAACAAATCGAACAGCTCCAAGTGGAACTGCGGCGGTTCAAAACTGAACTTTCCGATGTTGAAATCACCGCAGACCTTCAGGTTACGGTGGACAGCTTTTTGAAATTTGCGGATTTCTTCTTTGACGGCCTCTTTGCAGACTGGGCAGTTCTGGATCACATCAATCAGGCACAGAGCAGGGTGGAAAACACCAAGGGTCAAATCAAGCGAGTCCTCGCACTTCTGAAAAAGATGCGCGAAGATATTGACGTCCAAATCGCTGACGAAAAAGAAAAGCAGGAGCAGCTTGCGGTGGAAACTGAACTGTAAGTTTGAAGAGTCCGCTTATGTGATATGATTCGATAAAACCGAATTTGCAGGAGGTGTTTCGATGAAAACAAGAAGGTTTGCTTTATGTCTGGCAACGGTTTTTCTGGTGGCGATTTATATCAATATTCAGAGAAGCCATACTTTCACCCTTTCAAACGATGAAGGCACCATAAAGACAGAACAAATACAGCCACTTTGGGGAACTGTAAAAGTGAGCGGTGATTGTGATACTGAGGTGGTCTTTACCGATGTAGAGACTGGAGAAAAATATAGAATCGGATATATTACACAGGGCGTAACGGAAAGAATCAAACTCGAAAGAGGCAAATGGTATAAGGTGGCGGGCGGAGGCAACCTTACACTGAATCCGGTAAACATTCGAGTCGAATAAATGTAAGTTCCTTGCGGGCAGCTATGAAAGCTGAAGCTGAGAAGAGAGTTTTGAATATTCACATATGAAGGAGTACAGTTCTATGAGTTACGGTTGGGCAACTGTTTTCACTTTAGCGGCATGGTTTGCAGGACTTGTGATTGATGCAAATGTGCGGGTCGGCGACCTCGGTTTACGAACAGTGCTTCCTGTCATCGTGATGGGGTGCTGCGTTATGAAGTACATAAAGGACAATAGCAAATAATCTTATCTCAATACACTTTCCAGCGGGCAGCTCCAAAACGGTTGCCCGCTATTTTTATGCTCAAAAACGGAAGGAGGCCAAAATGCCAAGCAAAACCGAAGAATATCTCGCCCTTGCCCAGCGCACAGCCAACGGCTTGACCCGGTACTGGGAAAGCTGGACAGACTACCTGACCACCGCATCCCGGCTGTACAAGTACCCCTTTGCGGACCAGTTGATGATCTACGCCCAGCGCCCGGATGCCACCGCCTGCGCCGACTTTGACATCTGGAACAACCGGATGAACCGTTATGTGCGCCGGGGTGCCAAGGGCATCGCCCTGCTGGACGAATCCAGCGGATTCCCTCGCCTGCACTACGTCTTTGACGTAAGCGACACCGGGGTGCGCCGCAATTCCCGTGACCCGGAGATGTGGCAGTACAACGATGACCTGAAACAGCCGGTTTCGGAAATGTTGAGCAAGACCTACGGCATCAGCGGAGAGCGTGTCAGCCAGCAGCTTGCGGATGTTGCCGGAAAGTTGGTCGCTGATTACTGGGATAACAACGGCGAGGACATCCGTGCCATCGTTGACGGCTCGCTGCTGATGGATTATGATGAAGCCGGGGTGGAGATGCAGTTCAAGTCCGCTGCCGCCATCAGCGTCACCTACACGCTGCTGGAACGCTGCGGCTTTGAGCCGGTGGGCTGGTTCGACAAGGACGATTTCCAAGCCATCTATGAATTTTCCACCCCGGATAGTGTCTACGCCCTCGGCGCAGCCGTCAGCGACATGAGCCGGGAGGTGTTGCGGAACATCGAGCGCACCGTAAAAACAACCATCCGCCGCCGCAATGCAGAAAGGAGCCAATATGAATACGAACAGCAGGAACGTGACCTACTCGACCGTCGGGGACTACCAGCTCCCGAACCTGATTCTGAACCAGCCCCGGAAGCCGCTGGGCAAGTACGGCAGGCTGCGCCGGACGTATCTGAAGGAGCAGCGCCCGGTGCTGTACCACACGATGCTCCTGAACGGGAGCCTGTACCCGCACCTGATGGAGGTGGAGCAGACGGCAGAGAGCCAGATGCAGCAGACCATGCAGGGACTGCTGAAGCAGAACCCGGCTCCGAACAAGGAGCAGCATCAGATGGGGTGGGTGCGGCACATGAACAGCCTGAAAGCGCAGGCCGAGGAACTGGTGCTGACGGAGCTGATTTACAGCTAAGTTTCTTCGATGCCCACATTCCCACCGAAGCCAAACAAATTGAATCCATCGACCGAGCGGAGAGCGAAAAAACGCCCTCCGCTTTTTCGTTATCTCAAGCGGAAATTGAGAACGAACTGCGCAAGCACGGTTCAGGATTTATGGGCGGTAAACAGCGCATTATGGCACTGTACCAGACCCAGCCCGACCGAAACCTCCGCGCCAAAGCGTTGGCAAAGGAGTACGGAATCGGTGGGCACTCCCACGATTATCTGGATGGCAGCAGAGGGTTTGTCAACCACGACTGGAAGGGACTGGAATTCGACCATTATCCCGACCACCAGAAAATCACCTTAAAATGGGCACAGGTGGAAAAGTATATCGACCTAATGGTCCAGTCCGACCGCTACCTGACGGATAGAGAAAAGGAGCATTACACGCCCCCTGTGCCCATCACCGTAGAGCCAGATGCTACCTTGACCCATGCCAAAAACCTGATCCGGGATTTCTGTCTGGAGGAATATGATTCTGAACCGGACTTCTCCAATTTGTCCAAGATCGGCATCGCCTACACCAACGCCACAGACGAGGAGATTCCCATTCAAGTTAATGTGGATTTGGTGGGATACCGTGTGGAGCGGTATCTGGGCGAGGTGTTGATCGACGAGCGACAGTACGAAAGTCTGGAAGATCTGACCGAAACAGAGTTGGAAGCACTGGATTTCTCCGAACTGGTCAGCGTTACGGACGAGGAACTGGAGCATTACCACAGCAAAGCAGACGAACGCCCAGCACTGCTACCGTTGGATGCCGCCACCGAGTACAACGCTCTGAAGGAACAGCACCCGGATGCGCTGGTAGGCTTTGAGCAGAACGGGCAGTTTGAGTTTTACGCAGATGATGCACAAAAAGTCTGCGAACTTCTGGGCGGCAAACTTCTGGAAAAAGAAACAGCACTGGGCATCGTTCCTGTCACCGGCTTCCCCAGCGACCAATGGGTGTACCGTGCCAAACAGCTGTGGCAGCGCGGCGAGACCGTCTATCTTGCCGGGCTGAATGAGGACGGCACCCATTACCAAACCAAGTATCTGCGCCGGGAAGATTATCTTCCGCTGGGTGCTATCGTCCACATGGAGGGGCATTCCTTCCGGGTGGATACGGTCAACTTCGATAAGGGCAGCGTGACCCTGCAAGATGTGGCACTGGCAGAAATGCGGATACCAGTTTTCCGGGAGGAACCGCTGGCGCTTGTCCGGGAGTTGTACGAGGAGCAGGATATGATGGAATCCCCCCTGCCCGATTACAAGGTCGGTGACAATGTTGTGGTCGAACTCCCCACTCGAACTATTGAGGGGAAAGTTGGCTATGTGGGTGAAACGGATGTGCGCATCGACACCAGTGCGCAGGGGCAGTCGTGGGATAACGAGGTTATCAACAAGCAACAATTCGAGGACGGTCTGCGGCAAGTTGAGCCGGAGCCGTCTGACGAAGAACTGGATGAACTGCCGATCTCAACGGTCATTGACGGCGAAGTGCAGACTTTCCCGGATGCCGCAGCTTTGGATAAAGCCGTCAACGCAGAACCTGAGTCTGAACCTGCCGGAAACTTCCACATCACGGATGATGATTTGGGTGTCGGAGGCCCCAAACAGAAATTCGCCCGGAACATCGAAGCTATCCGTACCCTGTTCAAGCTGGAAGAGGAGCACCGGGGTGCCACTGCCGAGGAACAGCAGGTACTTTCGCAATATGTGGGCTGGGGCGGTTTGGCAGATGCCTTTGACCCGAGCAAAGATAGTTGGGCAAAGGAATACGCAGAACTGAAAGGACTGCTCTCCGAAGATGAGTACGCCGCCGCCCGTTCCAGCACCCTGAACGCCCACTACACCAGCCCCACCGTGATCCGTGGCATTTACGATGCCGTGGAGCGCATGGGTTTCCGCAGTGGTAACATTCTGGAACCGTCCATGGGTGTGGGAAACTTTTTCGGGATGCTGCCGGACTCTATGCAGGACAGCCGCCTGTACGGTGTGGAACTGGACAGCATCACCGGGCGTATTGCGAAAAAACTGTACCCGCAGGCAGACATTACCGTGGCTGGCTTTGAAACCACCGACCGCCGTGATTTCTACGATTTAGCGGTGGGCAACGTGCCTTTTGGTCAGTACAAGGTCAACGATAAAGCGTACAACAAGCTGGGATTTTCGATTCACAATTATTTTTTTGCGAAAGCCATCGACCAAGTGCGTCCGGGCGGCGTAGTGGCGTTCGTCACCAGCCGCTACACCATGGACAGCAAGGACAGCACCGCTCGCAAGCACATGGCAGAGCGTGCCGACTTGCTGGGTGCCATCCGTCTGCCCAATAACGCTTTCCGCGCCAATGCTGGCACGGATGTTGTTTCGGATATTATCTTCCTGCAAAAGCGTGACCGCCCTATTGACCATGAGCCGGACTGGGTGCAGTTGGGCAAAACGGAAGATGGCTTTGCCATCAATCAGTATTTCGTAGACCACCCGGAGATGGTTCTAGGTGAACTGACGATGGAAAGCACTCAGTACGGTAAGGAAGAATGTACTGTGCGACCCATAGAGGGTGCGGTGCTTGCAGACCAGCTTGCCGAGGCGGTACAGCACATCGAGGGACAGTACACTGCCGCCGAGGTGGATGCTCCCGACATTGCCGAGGAAGAAACCGCCCGGCGCACCCTGCCTGCCGACCCGGACGTGAAGAATTTCAGCTACACCGTGGTGGACGGCGAAGTTTTCTACCGGAAAAATTCCGTGATGACGCAGGTAGAACTTTCCGACACCGCCAAGGGGCGCGTCACCGGCATGGTGGAACTGCGCCAGATCGTCAACGACCTGATCGACCAGCAGTTGAACGACTACCCGGACGAGGACATCAAGGCAACACAGGAGCGTTTGAACGCCGCCTACGATGCCTTTACCGCCAAATATGGCTTGCTGAACGACCGCAGAAACGGGCGGCTGTTTGAGCAGGATTCCTCCTACTATCTGCTCTGTTCGCTGGAAAATCTGGACGAGCAGGGGCAGCTCAAGAGCAAGGCTGCAATGTTCACCAAGCGCACTATCCGCCCGGAACGCACCGTCACCAGCGTGGATACCCCCAGCGAAGCGTTGGCGGTGTCCATCGGAGAACACGGCAAGGTGGATTTACCCTATATGGCAGAACTGCTGGGTACGCCCGGCGAGTACGGGCGCATTACCACCGAACTTTCCGGTGTGATCTTCAAAGACCCTGCCGCCGACCCCACCGACCCGGAAGCAGGCTGGCAGATGGCAGACGAGTACCTGTCCGGCGATGTCCGGGCAAAGCTGCGGATGGCACAGTTTGCTGCGGAAAGTCACCCGGAGTTCAAAGTTAATGTGGACGCACTGACCAAGGCACAGCCCAAAGATCTGGAGGCATCTGAAATTGATGTGCGTTTGGGTGCCACATGGCTTGACCCCTCTATCGTACAACAGTTTATGATGGAAACTTTTCAGCCGCCCTATCGTATCCGCTACAACAATGCCATCACCGTTCGCTACTCCCCTTACACTTCCGAATGGCGAATCAGCAATAAATCTGCTACTGGCTTTGGTGACATTATGGCCACCGAAACCTACGGTACCCGCAGGGCCAATGCTTACAAGATTTTGGAAGACACCTTGAATTTGCGTGACAGCCGCGTTTATGATACCATCGAGGAGGATGGGAAAGAGAAGCGTGTGCTGAATCAAAACGAAACCACCCTCGCCCAGCAGAAACAGCAGGCCATCAAGGATGCTTTCGCTGGCTGGGTCTGGAAAGACCCTCAGCGGCGTGCCTTATTGGTGAAGAAGTACAACGAGCTTTTTAACAGCACCCGACCCCGTGAATACGATGGTTCCCACATTCATTTTGTGGGCATGAACCCGGAAATCAATTTGCGAGAGCATCAGCGCAATGCGGTTGCCCATGTGCTGTATGGGTACAACACCCTTTTGGCGCACGAAGTCGGTGCCGGCAAGAGTTTTGAGATGGCGGCTTCCGCTATGGAACTGAAACGTCTGGGCTTATGCCAGAAAAGTCTTTTTGTCGTGCCAAACCATTTGACGGAACAATGGGCCAGCGAATTTTTACGCCTGTACCCCAATGCAAAGCTGCTGGTCACCAGCAAAAAAGATTTTGAACCCGGTAATCGAAAAAAATTCTGTGCGAGAATTGCGACCGGTGATTATGATGCGGTTATCATCGGACACAGCCAGTTTGAAAAGATACCCTTGTCCGCAGAACGACAGGAGCGTCTGATTCAGGAACAGATGGATGAAATCGAGGAGGCCATCGAAGAAGCGAAAGCGCAGGTTGGCGAGCATTTCACAGTAAAGCAGCTGGAAAAGCTGCGCAAGTCTTTGAAACAGAAATTGGAAAAGCTGCAAGGCACAGACCGTAAAGATGATGTGGTTACGTTTGAACAATTGGGCGTAGACAGGTTGTTTGTAGATGAAAGTCAGGCGTTCAAAAACCTCTACTTGTACACGAAAATGCGTAATGTCGCAGGTTTGAGTACGAGCGAGGAGCAAAAGTCCAGCGATATGTTCGGCAAGTGCCGCTATTTGGACGAGATCACCGGAGGCCGTGGCGTGATTTTTGCAACGGGTACACCCCTGAGCAACAGTATGACCGAGATGTACACCCTCATGCGCTATCTCCAGTACAACACCTTGCAGCAGAAAGGGCTGACCCATTTTGATGCGTGGGCTTCTACTTTTGGTGAAACTACTACTGCCATCGAACTTGCGCCCGAAGGCACTGGATACCGTGCACGCACTCGTTTTGCGAAATTTTTCAACTTGCCTGAACTGATGGCGATGTTCAAAGAAGCGGCAGATATCAAAACCAGCGACCAGCTTCATCTCCCGGTGCCTGATGCAAAATTTGAGACGGTGGTGGTCAAGCCTTCGGAAATCCAACAGGATATGGTGCAGGCATTGAGCGAACGTGCAGCCGAAGTCCACAGCGGTTCTGTTGACCCTTCTGTGGATAATATGTTGAAAATCACGTCAGATGGCCGCAAAATCGGTCTTGACCAGCGGTTGATGAATTCCGCTCTGCCCGATGACCCCAACAGCAAGTTAAATGCCTGCGTCAACAACGTCCTGCGCATCTGGAACGACACCAAGGAGCAGAAGCTGACCCAGTTGATTTTCTGCGATATGTCTACTCCCAAGGGGGACGGTTCGTTCAACGTCTATGATGATATTCGCACCAAGCTGCTCAACGCCGGTGTGCCCGAACAGGAGATTGAGTTCATCCACAACGCAGATACGGAGAACAAGAAAGCAGAACTGTTCTCCAAGGTACGCAGCGGACAGGTGCGTGTGTTGCTGGGCAGCACTGCAAAGATGGGAGCTGGCACAAACGTCCAGACGCTGCTTGTGGCGGTGCATCATCTGGATGTAGGCTGGCGTCCGTCTGATATGACCCAGCGCAATGGCAGAATCATCCGTCAAGGCAATCAAAACAAACAAGTGTACGTCTATAATTACGTCACGGAATCGACATTTGACGCCTACCTCTATCAGACCCTTGAGAATAAACAGAAGTTTATCTCGCAGATCATGACGAGCAAATCGCCTATGCGATCTTGCGACGATATTGACGAACAGGCTTTATCTTACGCAGAAATCAAGGCTCTGTGTGCAGGTGACCCTCGCATCCGGGAAAAGATGGACTTGGACGTGCAGGTGGCAAAATTGAAAGTTCTGCGCGGTGACTTCCAGAATCAGAAATATCGTCTGGAAGATAAGCTGCTCAAAACATTCCCAGAAGAAATCCAGAAACAGAAAACCCGCATTGCTGCTTTGCAGCAGGATTCACAGATTGCAGCAGCACACCCGCAGGACAAAGAAAACTTCTGCGGTATGACCATCAAAGGTATGGTGTACGATGACAAAAAGGCTGCGGGCGAACGGCTTTTGCTGGCTCGGCAGGAGATGCCTAATGCCGACATGATGTTGCTGGGCACCTACCGTGGCTTTGAACTGAATATTCGGTTCGACAGCTTTAAGAATGAGCATCAGGCCGTTCTTCGGGCAGAGTTGAGCTACCCGGTATCGCTGGGCGATGATGCGCGCGGCAACATCACTCGTCTGGACAATGCCATCGACAACTTTGCTGACCGTATTGCAGACGCCGAAAATGCTCTGCAAAACCTTGAACAGCAGAAACAGGCTGCAGAGGTTGAAGTGGAAAAGCCCTTCCCGCAGGAGGAAGAACTGGCCGAAAAGTCTGCCCGCCTTGCTGAATTGAACGCCTTGCTGAACATCGACCGTGACCGCAGTTCCTCGCAGGATGCTCCCGAAGAATCCGAGGAAACCGAAGCACCCGCAACTCGTCCGTCTGTGCTGGCTGCGCTGGATGAAAAGGCCAACCAGCCAGAACCTGTAAAGCCGTTCAAGAGTTATCTGGATAAGGAGGGCCGATAATTTGAAAAAGCGGGAACACCGTCTCTTTATTCGTGTGACTGACGAAGAACGGAACCGCATTTTAGATAAGATGTATGGCATGGGCATCCACAGTCTGAGTGCCTATATCCGCAAAATGGCACTGGATGGCTACTGCCTGAACCTCGACCTTCCACAGCTGCGCCGAATGGCTTATCTGCTTCAGAATTGCAGTAACAATCTGAATCAGGTCGCCAAACGCGCTAACGAAAACGGCAAGATCTACTCTGCCGACCTTGCTGATCTGCGCACCCGGCTGGACGAACTGATTGATATCGGCAAGCAGATTCTTTCCAAGCTGGCAGAGCTATAAAAATTCCCGCAGTTGGAGGACTGCGGGTGTACATATAACGCTTGACATCCTTGCAACGCAGTAGTCGATACCTTTATAATAAGGGCGAACAGGAAGGAAGTGCTTGATATGATGTCTATGCTGAAGAAAGTTGTTCTTTTCCCGATTTCTCTCTTTGTGGCGTTTTTGGCTCTGATGGCAAAGTGGCTGCTCACTTTGTCCAGTTATGTGGTCGCTCCGCTGATGCTCTACATCTTCGGCTGCGGCATCTACACCGCCTGCCGTCAAACTTGGGATCAGTTTCTTATCCTGCTGGTGGCCGAGTTCATCTGCTTCATCCTCTTTTTCGGTGCAACTGCCATCACCGAGGGTATCGGGCGTTTTAGTGAATGGCTTGCAGAACTGTAAGAAATAGTTTTAATCCTTTGCCGCCTTCGGGCGGCATTTTTCTTTTATGGGGGTGATTCAGGATGGCCGCGACACGGCTGATCGCGTTGCACAAAAACAAGGGCAAGTCGGTTGCGGCTTGTCTGAAAAGCCGCACAGACTATGTGCAGAACCCCGATAAGACCGAGCAAGGTGAATT
>ERZ826396.3190-NODE-3190-length-11357-cov-4.839144_pt1 | contig 11357 bp, 11 predicted proteins | sample MGYA00519926_ERZ826396 | MGnify/ENA primary metagenome ERZ826396 (study PRJEB31778, sample SAMEA3449230) | human gut metagenome | biome: human gut; feature: human-associated habitat; material: faeces | place: United Kingdom | collected 2010/2012 ...
CCGCGCCGCAAAAGCCTGATGTCCGTGCCTGGGGAACCAGGTGTCGCAAACGAGAGCGACGGAACGGCATATGCGGAGGACTGATTAGTAACAAAATATCTTTGAAATAAAGTTATCTTTGCTTGTACAGAAACACGGAAGATGCTACAATACATACAAGCATAAATTTTCTGTGAAGCCATTCGGCATGGCGGGCCCCCGCCGTCTGTTCATTCTGACATTCATTTCGGAAACTCTATGCTGATTGTTATCCCTGATTTTGCAGCACATAAAACCAGCAGGAGCGGATGAAAAAGAATGCAGCTCCTGTGCCAATCGCGCGCACGAGGGAGGATAGGGCTGCCCTTTCCCTATGCGCCGGAAAGGAGCGAATCATGAGTGAAAAGATTCATGCGAACAGGAAGTATAAAGATTCGGTATTTCGGCTTCTCTTTAACAACAAAAGGGAACTTCTCGGGCTGTATAATGCCCTGAATGGGACCAATTATCAGGATCCGGAGCTGCTTACGGTTACCACGCTGGAGAATGCCATTTATATGGATATGAAAAACGATGTTTCCTTCCTGCTGGATGCGAGGCTGATGCTGTATGAGCATCAGTCTACATGGAATCCGAACATGCCGCTGAGAAACTTGTTTTATATTGCTCGGCTTCTGGAAAAATATGTGAGGAAGGAGTCGCTGTACTCGTCAGGCCTGGTGAAGATTCCTGCGCCGCATTTCGTTGTTTTTTATAACGGCTCGGGAAATGCGCCGGAGGATACCACGCTGAAGCTGTCGGACGCGTTTGAAACAGGGCAGAGCCATTTGAAGGAAGAGGAACCTGCTCTGGAACTGAAGGTGCGTTTTTTGAACATCAATCAGGGATGTAACCGACAGCTGATGGAACGGTGCAGGACGCTGCGGGAGTATAGTGAATTCGTGGCGCGCATCAGGAGGTATGCGGGAAAAGGGACAGCGATAGAAGAAGCGGTGGAAAGGGCTGTGGCGGAATGCATCGAGGAAGGGATCCTGGCAGACTTTCTGCGCAGTCAGAGAGCGGAGGTGATTGCTGTGTCGATATTTGAATACAACGAAGAAGAGGAATTAAAAAAGCTGAGGCAGGCAGAATTCCGGATTGGGAAAGAGGAAGGAAGAGAGGAAGGCATGGCAGCGGGCATGGCGGCATCCGTTCTGCTGGCACTGGAAATGAAGGGAACTGTGCCGGAGAACTTGAAAGAGCGTATTCTCGCTGAGACGGATGCCGCCTGTTTGGAAGATTGGCTGAGAACTGCGATCAAAGCCGAGACGATGGAACAGTTTTTGGAAAAAATGAACTGAAGGGCGGCTGAGTATGGGCAGCAGACTTTATGCTGTGCCCGTTTGCCTGGGGATAGTTTTCGGCTGCCTGCAATAGCCGCGCCATGCAATGCAAACGGGTGTGGCCATAAGATGTTCCCCCTTCATAATTCCCCATAAGCCAACAGATTATCTTTTCCCATTCCGCATACATAGGGATTGGAATCGTATCGATAACAGATATCCAGGAATTCAGAACGTTGTCTCGGATCCTGCATGATCTTTACGAGCACTTCATTTGGGATTGTCCTGGCATATGCGCCCGGGCCGGCCAGGCGGATATTTTTCACGCCGCAGCGGCTGAGAATGTTTGTTAACTCATCCGGCAGGAAGGTATAAGTGATGCACCAGGGGGAACCGCCGCGTTCATATTCCTCGATTTCCTCCGCACCGCCCATGAGGCCGTCCGCCCAGAGTTTATCGATTCTGCCTTTGTCCAGATGGAAAGATTGAACGGCGTTTTCCCTATTTTCAACACACCATTTTACAAAAGGATCATCGCAATCCGGATCGAGGATGAATTGGTTTTTCTGGATCGGATTTGCCAGATATGGAAGATAGCCCAGTCTGCTGGATACGCTTATGAGGATGCGCTTTCGCCCGATGCGGACAAGGTCGGCGATTACCTGCTCCTGATGGGGATAGGTATAAGAAATCGGAGCATCAAATGAGAGGACCAGATCAAAGGACTTATCTTCATAAGCCTTCAGATCCTCCAAAGCGCCTTTTACAAAGGTGATTCGGTCGAGCACGCCTTCTCTTTCCGCCAGTTCCTTTGCCTTGTCTATCATGGGCTGGGAAAGGTCAAAATGGGTAACTTCACAGCCATGCTTCGCGAGCAGAATGGAAAATCTGCCGCAGCCGGCGCCGCCGTCGAAAACGGTCCGAATGCCGTCCAGATGGGACAGCAATTCCCGCTGGATGTGATTTTTCTGGATGATGTCGTCTATATAGGTTTCTTCGCGATGGCTCTCGAGTTCGCCTTTATCCGGCTGATTCCACAGCCGTTCGGATATTTTTCTGCTATAGTCCATTGTATCTTTTCCCCTTTCCGTTTGCGTGTAGCAGGAAACAGATCATAACAGAGGTACTTGAGCTATTTAAAAAAATGAGCTGCGCTTTCGTCAGCCCATTTTTGAAGTTGAGGCAGGGGAAAACTGCGCATAACACAGAGCCCGCTGCTTTTCCTGCCTGATAATCCGCTGTATGCTCTTCTCGGAGAGATAGTAATTTTCTGCCAGTTCCTCAATCGTCATGCCGGACAGATGCGCTTCGTAGATCAACTGATTCCGGCGTTGAAGTTCCCTCCTATATGAAGTATTGGCGCCCCACTCCTGCCTGTTATCCTGCTTTCTTGGAATATATATGTTCGTTCCATCCACATACTGCTGGATCAGTTCAATTACTTCGGTTGGCAGAATTTCTTCTGCTTTTATATAGCCCATGATTGCCTCCTAAACCTAAATTTCTTTTAGGAAAAGCATTGGCTATAACAATTCTGTTTTTATTGCAATAGCCAGTGCTATGCAATCGTGTTATATCGTCTCATATACAGGCCCCCTTCCTGCTGTTTGCATAATCATAGCATTTTTTGTGCGGAAAAACAAGAAATATTCCAAGCTGCTTTCCAGTCATATTCCAGCCTGCGCTCCAATCGGGGAGAATGCCTGTTGCGTTTCACGAGGGGGCTTGCCGAAAGAAAAACTTGACGGTATCCGGCGTTCCTTTTTATTATAGATATGCCGGACTCGTTCCTGAGACCGGGCAAGGATATTTTATTCTGTCGGAAGCAGATAGATGGGCAGGCGGCTTAAAAACTGTTTCGCACATCAGCTTGGCCCGTTGCCTGTGGAATAAGGGAAGCGGTTTGCCAGAGTGTGTATAACAGGAAACTTAGGTGGAAAGGGGACGCTAGAAATGAAAATACGCAGGGCGCAGGAAAAGGATATGGAACGGATCGATCAGCTTCTGGAACAGGTGGAAATGGTTCACCATAAGGGGCGGCCAGATCTTTTTAAATGTGGGAAGAAAAAGTATACCTCTGACCAGCTGAAGGCGATCATTCATGATGACAGCAGGCCAATTCTGGTGGCAGCAGATGAAGAAGACAGGGTATTGGGCTATGCGTTCTGCATTTTTCAGCAGTATCTGAACAGCAATATTATGACGGATATCAAGACGCTGTATATTGATGACCTGTGTGTGGACGAGGCGCTAAGGGGACAGCATATAGGGAGAACGTTGTATGAGAGCGTACTTTCCTATGCGCGGGAAAAGGGCTGTTATAATGTTACGCTGAACGTATGGAGCTGCAACGATAGCGCGATGCAGTTCTACCGCTCCTGCGGCCTGAAGCCGCAGAAGGTCGGTATGGAAGTCATTCTGTAATTTCCTTAATCGTCGAATTCCAGCTTTAGGATCTGGCCGGTTGTGGCGTCAATCTCTATATCGCATTCGGAATAGTTATAGCGGATTTCGATTTCGTAGATAGCTCTTCCGTCGTCATAATCGAATTTGAACTGGGTCACGTTGTCTTCGGTGGCGCCGGGAACCTGTTCCAGAGCGATCTGGATGGCTTCTTCTTCTGTATAGACGGCTTCCGGCGCGATCTGGTTGGAAGATACCTGCTGACCGCCGGAGGAGAGGTATTCGGTCTCGTTGTCGTAGCCCAGAATATTACCGGTGGCGGCGTCGATTTCATAATCATATTCTTTATTTCCGGAATAGAATTCCACATCATATTTGCGGACTCCATCGTCATAATCCAGGCCGATTCTCAAGCCGGTTACATCGGCTTCCTGTACGCCGGCGTGGTCAAAGGCGATCTGCTTCGCTTCTTCTTCGCTAAGAGAGGTTTCTGCAGCTGTCTGGCCCTCTGTGGAGATGGCGACGCTTTCTCCTTGAGCAGGCGCAGTTTGCGCAGTGGAAGAAGGCTGCTGAACAGCAACGGAAGTTTCCTGAGAAGCAGATGCTGCCTGAGCCTGCGTGGAAGCGATGGGCTGTGTAGTGACAGATGGCTCGGAGCTTGCTGCGCCGCAGGCGGACAGAAGCAGAGAGGCTGAAAGAATAGCGGCAATGGTGAATTGTTTCTTTTTCATATCATATCTCCTTTCTAGGACAATTCTTTTTTTGATGTTTGTAGTATAACCGGTTAAAATGAAAAGAAGATTAAAAAACGGAATTTCTTATAGCTCCTTTCCTTGTAGAGGCATTTCGCCCCTGATGGCATGAGATGGTTCTGGTGGGGAAGAGCCGCTGCGCGGGAAACGGAAGGTAAAACAGCTGCCCTCTCCTAGATGGCTAGTCACGCTGATTGTTCCGCCGTGGGCTGTGACGATCCATTTAACCATGGAAAGCCCAAGCCCGGAACTGCCCTGTGCGTTGCCTGTCCTGGAGGGATCGACCTGATAGAAACGCTGCCAGATTTTATCCAGCTTGTCTTCCGGGATGCCGATGCCGTCATCGCGAACGGAACAGACGATTTCCTGCGGGCTTTGGGAGAGTGCAATCAGCGTATGGCCGCCTTCCCTGCCATAGGAGATGCTGTTGGAGATGAGGTTGATGAACAGCCGCATCATCATGGTTTCATCCGCCCGCAGCAGCACTTCGGGCTCCAGCTGCGTCTCCAGGAGGATTCCTTTCGCTTCAGCCGAATCCTGCTGTTCCAGAACCACCATTTCGATGAGCTCGCTGAGGTTGACGAGTTCATAATGGAGTGTCTGCTTCCCATTGTCTGCCCGGGCCAGAAGAAGCAGCTGATTGATCAGGACGGACATCTTTCTGGCCTGGGCCGTGATGACGCCGAGGCTGTCGCGCAGTTCTTCCGCGGGCAGATTTTCCTGTGAGGAATACTCACACTGGGAGAGAATGACAGCAACAGGTGTGCGCAGCTCATGAGAAACATCGGAGGTGAATTGCTTCTCATTTTCAAAAGCTGCCTGTAGCCGCTCCATCATCTGATCAAAGGTATGGGCGAGTTGATGAATCTCATCTTTTCCATCGCCGAGGTGGATCCGGCGGGACAGATCGTTGCCTTCAGAGATGGCGCGAGCTGTCTGCGTCATGGAGGAAAGCGGGCGGAGGATTTTACGGGTGATAAAATAACCGCCGAGCCCGATCATAAGGACACAAAATGGCAGGAGGATCAAGGCGGCTCCCATGATGATCCGCAGGACGGAATCCGACTGGGAACGGGAGACGATGCCGCGTACCCAAAGATTGCCGTAGCCTTCCACGGTTTGGCAGAAATCATAGACATACCAGTACCCATCTGTTCCTTTGGCTTGCTGTACCTGATCCATGACAAGGGAAGATGCGCCCTCAAGGAGAGACGGAACCCTGCCATAGAGCAGATAACCGTTTCCGTCATAAACGGATAGATAGACGCCTTCTCCCATATAACTCAGATCATCATCAAAGGTAAGCATGCCGTCTTCATACTCGATTTCATCGAATGCTTTTCGCACGATGCGCTTCAGATGCTCCTGATCATTGGTCAGAACCTGGACATTGCTGATGGAAAACAGCACCGCCAAGATAACGGCGATTAGGAGCGTCATAAATAGGGTGTACCAAAGGGTAATCTTTGCTTTGATGGAAAGATTCTGCATAAGCGGTTCCTTTCAGCGCTTTTTGCGCGGGCAATGGATTTAGCCGGAAGCGGTATCGTCCCTGAGCACATATCCGGCTCCGCGGACGGTGTGGATCAGCTTCGGTTCAAAGCCTTCATCAATTTTCTTGCGCAGATACCGGATGTAGACATCCACCACATTGGAACCGCCTTCATAGTCATAATTCCAGATATGCTGTTCGATCCGTTCCCTGGAAAGGACGATTCCCTGATTATTGACAAGATATTCCAAAATGGAGAATTCTTTGGAAGACAGGGTGATGGGGACATGTCCGCGCATGACGGTTCTGCTGTCAAAATCTACGGTGAGGTTGGCGATCTGACAGCGGTTTTGTGCGCGCCCTTCTTTTTTGCGCAGCATGGCGCGTATGCGCGCAAGGAGTTCTTCAAATGCAAAGGGCTTGATCAGATAGTCATCCGCACCCGAATCCAATCCCAGAACCCGATCCTGGATGGAGTCCCTGGCTGTTAAAAGCAGGATCGGAAGACGGCTGCCGGAGGCACGCAGGGTTTTGACCACATCCAGGCCGCTTATGCGCGGCATCATGATATCCAGGATGGCGGCGTCATACTCCGCCATATCCAGATAATCCAGTGCTTCCTGGCCGTCATAACAGGAATCCACAGTGTAATGGTTTTTGGTGAGTGTTTTGGTGATGATTTCATTCAGATCTTTTTGATCTTCCGCTACTAATAAACGCATGTCTGCTCCTATCTGCGCACTCTCGTGCGCGCACAAAATGGGGAAGGCGAAAATGTTCATCCTTATCCCAATGTAAAACGTCCTTTTTATCCTTCCCGTTCAATGCCCGGCTGAATCCGCACGAGGGCACAAGCAGTGAAAAAAGAGCGAATGTTTATTCTTCCGACTCATTATATCACAGGATAGATTAAGAGAACATGAAAGGTTCCTGGTGAACATGCGAATTTCTCTGCAGTTTTCCATTCCGTTCCGCTTCTCCTTGCTGCAGGGTGCCCGCACAGGGTGCGCGTCCAGGATGCTGGGGAAAGCCATATTCCTTTCCGCAAGGGCTGCTTCAAAAATCGGCTGTTTCTAACTTTTTATCCGGAAGCGTGCTCCCGCCTGGCGGCTAAACTCCGCCCTTCGGGCGTCAAACAACGCCGCCAGGGCGCGCGGGAACACGCTACCGGCAGAAAAGGTAAGAAACAGCACGGTTTTTTCACAGGCCGGCAGGGGAAAGGATACAGCCAGCCTCAGCCCCTTCCCCACAGGCCGCATACAGGAACCAGGCGCGGGCGCGGACCAGGCAGCCGGACGAACCGGGAGGCCGGGCCGGAATACGGAGGGCCGGGCCGCATCAAATCAGGTCATGCTTAGAAAAGCGGTGTTGACAGATAACGGTCGCCAGAGTCCGGGAGGAGAACCACAATCACCTTTCCTGCATTCTCCGGGCGTTTTCCAAGCAGGGCGGCGGCATGCAGCGCAGCACCGGCTGAAATTCCCGTCAGAATCCCCTCTTTCGCCGCAAGAAGCCTTCCTGCAGCATATGCGTCTTCCTCCTCCACCGCAATCACTTCATCATAAATGGCCGTATCCAGGATGGAAGGGATGAATCCGGCTCCGATCCCCTGCAGCCCATGGGAGCCGGCCGGTTTGCCGGACAGGACGGCGGAATGTGCCGGTTCCACGGCCACCACTCTAAGGTCTGGATTCTTTTCCTTTAAATATGCCCCGGTTCCGCTCAGCGTGCCTCCGGTCCCCACTCCGGCCACCAAGATATCCACCTTTCCGTCCGTATCTTCCCAGATCTCCGGCCCCGTGGTCAGGCGGTGCACCTTCGGATTGGAAGGATTGTCAAACTGGCCGGGCACAAAAGAACCCGGGATCTGCCTGTGCAACTCTTCCGCCTTCTCAATCGCTCCCTTCATGCCTTCCGCTCCCGGAGTCAGCACAATCTTCGCCCCATAAGCGGCCAGAAGCTTCCTGCGTTCCTCGCTCATCGTCTCCGGCAGGGTCAGGATCACTTCATATCCCCTCGCGGCAGCGATCGCCGCAAGCCCAATCCCCGTATTGCCGCTGGTGGGCTCGATGATTGTGGCCCCCGGAGCAAGCAGGCCTTCCTGTTCCGCATCCTGAATCATCTGTAGAGCGGTTCTGTCCTTCACGCTTCCTGAAGGATTCAGATATTCCAGCTTTGCCAGAATCGTCGCATTCTGAATGCCCGCTGTCGCCATATAATTTCCCAGTTCCATCAACGGAGTTTTTCCGATCAGTTCCGTAATATTATGCTTGATATTCGACATCTTCCCTCCCATCCGCACGCTGACGCGCACTCTTTTTCCAAACGCCTGCGGACACCATGCCGCACTGGTTTCCTCGCGATTCTGCTCCTATTTCTTCAGCATATGCATCGTTCCCACAATTCATACTTTATCAGTAGGATTATCTGTTATGAATATACTCCGCCCTTCCTCTTCTGTCAAGCGTTCCTGCGGCTTCGCTTCCCATCTCCTTCAGGTTTCCAGCGCGGCAATCTTTATAAAGCAAGAATTCCGGAGCGCCCCTCCCGACACCCCGGAATCCTTCGTCCTCACCGGCATTCTCACATCTGCCGCGCCTTTCTTTTTCCTCTATAGGGAAGCACTCAGATAGGGGATGCGGATACGATCGTCTGCCAGCTGTTGCAGCTGCAGACAGGACGGGCAGGATGCTTTTCCCATCCCTCTTCCGTTCCCTCTGCGGGCAGGAAGGCCACTCTGGGTTCTTCCAGTTCCGGAAGGCTGTCTATCCCGCCGGATACATATGCCCTGACACGCTTCCCGGCTCTCTCCAGCCTGGCCAGAAGGCCCCCGAGGCGGATATCCAGCACTTCAAATCCAAAAATCCCGCTCTCCACGTTCCAAAGCGCTTCCCGGCAATCCAGATACGTCCGGATCTTTTCCATACATGCCGGGATCTCTTCCGAAGCAAGCCGTTCCAGTTCTTTTTTGTCTTTTTGTTCATAGGCCGCTGACAGCGCACATCCAAGAGGCCCCTTTACCATCAGCGCTTCCGCTAGCGCCTGGTAAAGCTCCAGAATTTTTCCGGCATACGTTCCCAGCCATCCTGCATGCCCCTCTTCCTTATCCTGCGGCTTCTTTGCCGCGGCAAGCCGGGAACGCAGCCCGTCATAATAGCCTCTCACATCCCAGCCCTTCATCTGGGCGTCAAACAATCCCAGCAGCGCATCCTGATAGAGCAGATATTTGGAAGGATTATCGTAGAATTCGCCTCCCGGCACTCCGTCGAATTCTTCCAATATCATGAATGTGTCATACTCCACCCCGGTCAGGAAAGCAAACCTCGCCTTTAGCTCCTCTTCGGAAACGTATCTCGCAAATCCATGCTCCGCGAAACGCACGATGGAGACAAGCCCCGCTCCCATGGGCGTCTCCGCCCCGTCATCCTGCCACATGGTGCAGAACGCTTCGCGCACGCCGCTTATTTTACAGGCGTTCAGCCCTGCTTCCATCGTCTGCCGGGCTCCCTTCAGGTTCGGGGATACGCCGTTCCATACCCAGCCTCCCCCGGCAAAAATCACCTTATCCGACAGCTGTCTGTGCATGCGCAGATACGCTTCATAAAAAGAACGATCCGTGTGATAATAGTCCCAGTATATCAGCGTCACATTTTCCGGAGGCTTCACCGCCTGCGACAGATCAGAATCCAGGGGAACATCATAGTAATCATTGTCCGGCGAACTCATCCGCAGATACATGTCGCTCCAAATCATCGGGGACAGGCCCAGTTTCCTGCAAATCTCCGCCACCCGTTCCAGATGGGCGGACATGATTTCTGCCTTGGAATGGTATCCGTTTTTATGAAGATAATTGCCCAGTCCCAGCGACCACGCTTCATCCATCCCAAGATGGATCCGTTTGGTCAGAAACGGTTCCGAGGCATTGCGGATACACGCTTCCACAAAACGATAGACTTCCTCTTCTCCCACCATGAGAATATCATCCGTATCCTGCATTTTGCCCATGGCCTTCCAACGCAGCGTGTTCTTGAGATGGGCCAGCGCCTGTATACAGGGAACCATCTCAATGCCAAACTGATCCGCATAGCAGGCCAGTCCATGCAGTTCCTGTTTTGTAAACCGGCCCCGGAAAGCCCCGAAATAAGGGTATTCCGGCACTTCATAAGTATCTTCCGTATACAGCATGAGCGTATTCATTCCCAAGCTGGCCAATAAGCGGATATACCGCCGGATCATCTCCGGACGCAGAACGCTGTTCCTGGAACAGTCCAGCATCACCCCATTCCGATCCAGCCATACTTCCTCTTCCAGCGTAAAGCTCTCCTCCGAAGCTTCCAGCCTCTGGAGCAGCAGCATCAACGCCCGGAACAGGAACGTCTTATGGCAGCTTATCAGCTCGCCGCTCCCTGTTTTCTCCCCGTTTTCCTGCCGGGCACCGCAATAGGACACCCGCACCTTCTTCTCCGGGCTTTCCCTCAGGCACAGTTCTACTACCAGTTCCCGGCCCCCATCTTCTCCGGTTCCAAGCAGGCGATGTCCTCTTTCTTCCAGCAGTTCCCGCACTCCTTCCTCATATCCGGCAGGGGCCTCCTTCAATCTGAATTTCATTTTTCCTCCCTTTCCGCCGCCGAAGCGGCTTGCATTCCGCTATAAGCCTTCCTTTTCTTAGCCTCGATCTTACCATACCTGCAGGGGAATGTCCATGGACTTATCATATATGGAAAAGCAGATACGATATAGGGAAAGGTGCATACAATACACAGAGGGCCGAGTCAGTAACAATGCGCTTCTTGCTCCATGCTGCCGCCCTATTCTCCCTGCCAAACAGTCCCTTCAGCTTTTCCGGTCACATAAAAAAACGGCGCATTCCCGCCTACAGGAACACGCCGCCTCCCCACAAATATATCTGTCTATGCAAAATCCGCTTTTTCTCTGACACTTCTCTCTCAGGAAGCTTTCAATCCTATTTCATCCAGACTTCCCTCAAATTCTGTCATCTCCGTCTCTATTTCATAATAGCTCTCCGCCTGTCCGGCATCCCTGCCGGCCACCATGAAGCATCCCAGGACAAAGATTCCCAACGCGATCCCCGCAGCGATTTCCAATGCCAGCAATGCCTTCCCGATATCCATCATGCGTCCTTCCATCTCTCAAGTCCTCCCTTCCGTCTGCTCCGTCTGACCTCTCTTTGTCTTATATTTTACCCATAAAAGGGAACTTCTACTATCTGCCCTAGGTAATGTTTCTGTAAAATATGGCGGCAACTTTATGATTATATGATTATTGCCAAGCCCTTCGCATATGCCCTTTCAGCCGTCCGGTGAGCCTGTACGCCGTGCGGTTCCTGAGCCTGACCCTCAGACAACGCCCTGCCCCGGGGATCCTTTTGGGCACGGTTGTCCGTTCGCC
>ERZ826396.3194-NODE-3194-length-11347-cov-3.110609_pt1 | contig 11347 bp, 8 predicted proteins | sample MGYA00519926_ERZ826396 | MGnify/ENA primary metagenome ERZ826396 (study PRJEB31778, sample SAMEA3449230) | human gut metagenome | biome: human gut; feature: human-associated habitat; material: faeces | place: United Kingdom | collected 2010/2012 ...
ATCATACCGCTCTTTGTAAAGATGGCCGCCCATCGCTTGGTACTCCTTCTTTTGACGCAGAGGCTCTGAAGAAAGATCCTACGCTGGAGGCGTCGTACTTGATTGCCCCGCCCCGGATGGCCTATTATATGGAAGTCTCAGCTAAAATTTATTCCATTTATCTGAAATATATTGCGCCAGAGGACATTCATGTGTACTCCATTGATGAGGTGTTTATGGATATTACTTCCTATCTGGCACATTACGGGATGTCTGCCTATGATCTGGCAAAAACAATCATCCGCGAGGTACTTTATGCCACTGGAATTACTGCAACCGCCGGGATCGGGACCAATCTGTATCTGAGCAAACTCGCCATGGATATCGTCGCCAAGCACACTGCTCCGGATCCAGACGGTGTACGGATTGCTTCCCTCAATGAAGAGTCCTTCCGGTATCTGCTTTGGGATCATCAGCCACTGACTGATTTCTGGCAGATCGGGACCGGTACAGTACGGAAACTGCGAAAGCACGGAATCCATACGATGGGAGAACTTGCGCGGGCAAGCCTTACACAAGAAGAGATGTTGTTCAAAGAATTTGGAATCGATGCGGAAATTCTCATTGATCATGCCTGGGGGATCGAGCCATGCAGGATGGAAGATATTAAATCCTACCGTCCGGCAGACAAAAGTATCTGTGAGGGACAGGTACTCTCCTGCCCTTATCCATATGAAAAGGCCCGTCTTATTGTCCAGGAGATGACCGAGAGTCTTGCCTTCCGTCTATCTGATCTGAAGATGATCACGGATTCTCTGACTCTGACCGTTGGTTATGACCGGGCAAACTGTACTACCGGTTCCTATCAAGGTGAAATCCATATCGATCATTATGGACGCAGCGTTCCAAAAGCAGCGCACGGCACAATCCATCTGGATCCTCCAACGAATCTGGGAAGCCGGCTCATCGACGCAGCCGTCCGTCTGTATGCCCAGATCACAAGTCCCCAGCTCCTCGTGCGCCGTATTTCGATCGCGGCCAACCGGGTCATAGAAGATCATGGCATTTACCAGCTCAATCTATTTACCGATATGAAAAAGCTGGAAAGAGAAAAAAAGCTCCAGGAAACAATGCTGGATATCAAAAAGCGTTTTGGGAAAAATTCTGTGTTAAAAGGCACCAGCTTTTTGGACGGCGCCACCATGCGGGAGCGAAACGGACAGATCGGAGGTCATAAAGCTTAATTGTCCTTTCCCAAAAATCTTTCCGTAGACAAGGAGGAAACGATATGTCATCAAAGAAAGAACAATCCCCCTCCATGACAGCAGCAAAATATGCGGATATTCTGCACCTTGCAAGACCAAAACCTTCTCACCAGCATCCTCGGATGCTGGTGGAAAACCGAGCAAAGATCTTTTCCCCTTTTGCCGCGCTTCGGGGATACGAAGAAGAGATTGCCGAAGAGGGGTGGAAAAAAACACGGGTATCAAAAAAAGAATTATCTGAAGAAGATATAGACCGGCTTTCCGGGCTTCTTCGCCGTATCCGAAGCGGCATGACTGTGACTGTCCGCTATTTTCAGGAGGATACTGTACATCCTGCCTCTCCTCCTCTTGGAATCTTTTGTGAACTGACCGGCCGTGTAGAGAGGATCGATCCCGTCTTTCAAACTTTGCATTTGTCTGACGGCACAGTACGCACAGATATCCGCTTTGAGGATTTGGATGATATTGATATTCTGTAGAAAAAACAGCCTCCATCGATGGAAAACTTCTTTCTTCCAATCGTTGAAGACTGTATTTTCATGCAAAAAACGAATTTCTTTTGTTTATTTGAGATTTAACGTGCAGTCTTTTGTCGCCTTAGTAACAGGAACAACCGCACAAACAGAGTTATTCTCAATTTCTACAGAATATGTTTTGTGAATCAGACAGTTGACCGGATCTTCTGTAGCAATGACAATAGCAAGGCTGTGCCCCGGCTGTACCGTATATCTTGTTGCGTTCAGATAAATGTGATAGTCGTGATATTCTCCCTTTTTCAATTCAATACTGTTTGTGGCTGTCTCTGGCTCATATCCCGCCTCCGGATTACAAAGATCCGCAAACGCACGTGTAATAACACGATATTTTTTATGAACGGTAGCAAATTCTGCTTCGTTAAACGCCGGAAGATCTCCTCCGTTTACGATACCGCCTTCTTTTACTGTGACAACCGGAATCACATTTCTCTCGGGATCCACGGTCTGGATACTGTCAAATTCTTCATCACAGACATCACAAAGAAGAACCGCGATTTCAATATCATCCATCTTTCCGGAAACCTTGGAAACTCCAAGCTGCATCGTCAGAGTATCCGCGTCGTTTCTGTTTTCCGGATGAAAATCTGCGGCGGCGTCCCCATCCTTTAATGCTACTTTTATGTTCAGACAGACGGTCCCCTGAATGGTTACGCTCTCTTCAAACGGGGCTGTCACAAAACGCTGAGTCATATTTGTGGATGTCTGCGCCGTCACATCGTCAAAGTTATCCGCACTGATTCCTGCCCTCTCCCAGTCCGTATCAATAACAGTAACGCCCTTTCCTGTACATTCCATCTTCATCGTATGGTCTGTATCCCAGGAGTCTGACGCCTCCCACTTTTTTTGATCATAGTTCATCTGTACAAGAACTTCCGGCATTTCCTCCGCATGATTTTCTACCCCATAGAGATAATGAGAAATCCATTCATTGACAATATCGTCATAAAACTTCCCATCAATCAAAATCCCATAATTTTTATTTGGCATGGTCGGTGTGATATGCGGCCCCTGGTGAAGAATCGTTTTGTATGTCTGTCCCGACTTCTGGAAAGCTTTTACCATCATTTCAAACTGCTTCGTAGATACGTTTTCATCATTTAATCCCTGAACAATTAATGCGCTGCAGCGAATTTTATCTGCGTGAAGCCGATAATTTCCGCTGCCCCAGAACTTTGCATCATAGTCGAATCCGCATTTTAACTGCCGAAGGCTCAATTCATGGTGAAACGCCGCCATATCATCGAGCTGTTTTTCCGATAAAGTCTCATCGTGGTAACGGCTGGAACAATAGTAGGCCAAATAGCTGTTCAGCATCTCTTTTGGCCAGTAACGCTGTGCCCCCTGCATATTCTGCTGACTATACCAGTCAGAAATTCCTGCTACCGGAACGATCGTCTTTAAACCCTCAACCCCGGTTGTCGCTACTGCAAACGGCATGGTTCCGGCGTAAGACCTTCCTGTCATCGCCACGTTTCCATTAGACCAGTCTGCCTTCGTCGAGATGGTACCTTCCCGGTCCGCATAGGCAACCCGGTCGCCATGCAGCCATTCCACAACGGATTTGAAAGCATCCCGCTCATAATCAGACCCGACAAAATTAAATCCATCAGACCCAAGTGCGCCAAATCCGGCGCTGACGATCACCGCAAATCCTCGTACAAGATAATAATTGAAATGATCCAGATTCTCATAAACCATGCTGTCATGATTTCCCTTGTCCTTATAATACCAATCGGACGGATTCGCTTTCAGTGCAAGCTCCATGGCGCTGATCGATCCTGCCGGGACACGGGCCGGAACCTTTTTGTCCAGATCTGCAAAATTTGCGGTATTTTTTGTCCGCAACTTCTTTCATATGATCGTAACCGTCTTCCTGTACACCTGCACAGTATGGACGGGCTTCAAACAAAGAAGCCGCCTTATAATCGCCCTCTGCCGCACTGCGTGGAACCTGGACAAGGACTTTAATCAAATCCCGTTTTCCGTCCCCATCCATATCATAATCTGATTCCACATACACACAGTACCTTACGATCTCCGATGTATGAGGATCATAATCTTCTCCTGTTTTTCCATCTGTAAATGGGAAAACGGGCTGTGCCAGTCCGTTTTCAAATACCGGTAATTTGCTGTAACCTTGCTTTTGCATAATGACTTCCTCCTGCGTAATCAACCATCATTCTATATAATTTCGTTTTCCTACTCACTAGTATAGTTTTTTCTCAAAGGATAGTCAATCTTCATCCTGCCGACTTTTACGCCAGCCCTTTTTTCTCCAACCAGGATTCCAGGATCGGTTTGCCTTTCTTGATCTTTACAGCTCTGATCTGGAATTCCAAAATCGTCAGTCCTGTAAATACCAGCCATAGAACGATCAGGAAGATCACTGCGTTCCGGATGCTTTCTCCTCCGGCAATGGTACTTCGAAATGCTTCCACCGTATAGGTAAATGGTACCCAGTCATGGAGATATGGTACAAAGCTGCCTGATAATTCCAGAGGATATGTCCCGACAGAACCTGCAAGCTGAATGACCATAAAAATAAGCATCAGGAAACTTCCCACTTTTCCAAATGTATTCGTAAAGAAATACATGACAGACATAAATGCCACTGACGCAAGACATGCAAAAGCAATCGTCTTTGTCATTTGTACCGGCTCGAATCCATCAAAGAAATGCAGAAGTCCGATCATCACGACAGCCTGTGAAATGGCCACCAGGTACAAAACAGACGCTTTACTTGCCCACCATGCGAAACCGGACTTCAGCTTTCCATGATATTTTGTCAGCGGATACATCAGGCTGAATGCAATACATCCTACCCATAATGCCACAGACATCATATAAGGTGCCATTGCGTGTCCGTTGTTCTCTACCGTTGTCATCTGCTTTTCTGTCATATTTACAGGAGCGGCAAACATGTCTTCCGTTTTCTGATTCATTGGCGTTTCTTTAACTGTTTTTGCTCCATCTTCCAGACCGCCTTTTAATGTCTCTGTTCCTGCCTTTACCTCTTCTAATCCATCGCCTAATGCTTTACTTCCGTCATGGAGTTTTAAAGCTCCGTCTGCAAGCTGTACAGCTCCACCATCTAACTGATTCATTCCACTGAGGATTTCCCCATTCTTTCCCGTAAGAGTACCCGTACCTTCAGCTAGTTGTTTTGCTCCCGACTCTAAATCACCCAGTCCTTTCGAAAATGTATCCATTCCGCCTGCCAGCGTTTGACTTCCGGCCTTAAGCGTACCGGTTCCAGCTTTGAGATCCTTTGACCCAAGAGAGAGCTTCTGTATACCTTTCAGGAGATTTGGAACCTGTTGATTCATTCCCTGTACTCCCTGATCTAATCTGAAACTTCCCTGCACGAGCTGGCCAAGTCCCTGATCCAACTGCTTGGCTCCTTGTACCAGACTTTCCGTCCCTTGTGTTTTCAGTGCGTCCGCTCCTTTTTCCGTGCTTTGTATTCCCTGAACCAGTACCGGAGCCGCTTTAGACAATTCCAGGGCACCCTGATCGACATCTTTGCTTCCCTGCTCGAGCTGAACTGCCCCCTCTTTCAGTCTATTTACACTTTCTTCCGTCTGGGTGCTGATTCCCTCTTTTAACTGCCCCATTCCGTTGTCTACACCTGTCAGAAACTGTTCTTTGCCTTTTTCTGTCTGTGAAGACATCTCTTCCAATCCTCCTGAGAGTTTGGTAAGACCGTTGATCACGTTTTCCATTCCCTGTACTGATTGCGAACCGGTCTCTCCTTGTCCTGCTGCTTGCTCGGAAGCCTGAGTCAGCAGGTCTCCATTTTGTGCAAGGGCATTACCGCTGCTCTGAAGCGCTCCCGAAGCTGCCTGTAGACGAGTTCCCGCTTCCTGCGCCGCCGCCGCATTTTTCTCTGCAACAGATATCGCCTCCTGTGCCACTTCTTTCACAGCCTCCATATCTCCTGATGCGACTGCCCTCTGTAAGGAAGCGTTTAAATAAGATGCGTCGGTACTTTCTACTGCTGCCGCCTGACCTGCTGCCGCCCGTGCAGTCTGAGCCTGAGCCCGGGCTTTCTGTGCCGCACTTGCAAGCGTTTGTCCAAGCCCGGAACTTTTCCCACCCGTCGTCTCTTCAGTAGCTGCCTGAATACTTGCAATCAACTGATCTGTACTGTTTTTTAATTGGTCTGCTCCCTGTTTGACGGAATCAAACACCTGACTTCCTGACTCCTGAATATTTTTATTTACCTGATCCACACTCTTTTCTATTTGTGGAATCATCTGCTTTTCCAGAAGACCGATTCCCTGCACAAGTTCTCCGGATCCTTTATAAACAGCATTTGTACCGTTTTGTAACTGTTGTGTCTTTTGCGGCATATCTGAAGTTCCTATGCTGATCTGATTCAATCCTTCTTTCAGTACAGCCAGATTGTCGTCTACCTGCTTTGCGCCGGCCTTTAGGCTTTTGCTTCCGTCTTTCGCATCTTTCATCCCCTTGGCAAGCTGAGAGGATCCCTGAGACAATACCCCGGCCCCTTCCGAAAGAGCCGGCAGCTTTTCTTTTAGCTGATCGATTCCGTCATCCAGTTTCCCGGCTCCCTGATCCAGCTCTTTTGATCCGCCCGCCAGTTCTTTCGCTCCGTTTTTCAGTGTTTTTGCTCCACTATTTAGCTGTTTTCCTCCTTCATAAAGGTCATTTGCTCCTGCATTTGCAGATGCAACTCCTTCTGTATAAGCTTTCAGTCCTTCCTGCAATGTTTTACTTCCATTCCTAAATTCTAAGGTGCTGTCGGCCAGTACTTTCAGATTTGTCTCGATCGTTTCGTTTCCACTGATCAGTTCTTTGGTTCCTTCCTGAAGCTTTCCGGCGCCATCTGCCGCTTCCTGCATACCATCTCCAGCCTCTCCAATCTGTTCAAATACTGCCGCTGCATAACTCTGCGTCACTTCTTTCCGAACAGAGCTTTCGATTTTCTGCATGGCCGTTTCGCTCATCTTGGAAGCAATATAATTCGTTCCTGGATTTGTCTCGTATAAAAGTTCCATTTTTTCAGGATTTTTATCTGTCAACGTTGCGGCATTCGAAGAAAAATTCTCCGGTATTGTGATAACCATATAATAACTGCCGTCTTTCAATCCTCTTCTTGCGGCTTCCTGATCTGTAAAAGTAAAATCTAAAGAAGCATCCTTCTTCAAATTTTTAACCATTTCATCTCCCACATGTAATGTAGATGTTCCATACACCGCCGGCACATCTTCGTTTACTACAGCCACCGGCAGTTTATCTATGTTACCATACGGATCCCACATAGATCCCAGAAAAAGGGTCGTATAAATGGTAGGAATCGCAATAATGGCAACAATAACGATCAACATGATTTTATTGCCCAACAGTTTTTTCCACTCTTGTTTCAGCATCCTCCTGTCTCCTTTCCATTATTAATACACAACTTAATATAGTTTAATAGATGTTGTGTTGATTATTTTCCCATGAAGCATTATACTAAAGACGGAAATAACATACAACCAGCAACATTCCCACCTTTTGTATATTAGTAGACAGAAGGCGCCCTAATATCTATTATTTATATTTTTTTTATTTTTTGTTAAAAAGGAGGATTTCATCATGCCTGTAAAAACAGACCGCCGAATACGCAAAACAAAAGCCCAGCTTCGTACCGGGCTTGCCAAACTTTTACAAAAGAAAAGTATCAAAGAAATAACCGTAAAAGAACTCGTAGAACTGGTAGACATCAACCGTTCTACTTTCTATCTTCATTATTCAGATATTTACAATATGCTTTCTTCGATCGAGGAAGAATTATTGGAAGAAATCCGACAGACCATTCTCAATCACCCGGTAAGCCCTTTTAATGAATCCAGCTTTCCATTTATTGAAGATATCTTTCAAATTTTGGAAGAAAACAAGGATATCTGCTGTGCATTACTGGGACACAATGGAGACATTGCCTTTCTTCACCGGATTGAATCTCTTATTTCCGATCATAGTCTGAGTGTTCTAAGGGTGACCTTTCCGGAGACGATTGAGGATCTAAAATATTCCTATTCTTTCTGTCTTTCCGGCTGTATTGGACTTGTGAAAACCTGGCTGACCTCTGACACCAACGAAACACCACAGTATATGGCAGAACTTACTTTCCGGCTGATCATGAATGCTCTGCACGGAATGTATCCGCAAAACTAAACCGCTGTCCCCTGGCTACAGGGCTGAAATTTTATGAATAACCGGCAAATGATTGCAGATATTGACCATTTTCCCTACCACCAATGCAGAAATGACTGTCCCGGCTCCGAGTCCGTTAAGCCTGTGAAAAAATAAAAAGGACAGTACAAAGGAGATGGAAATCAGTGAAGTATCAAATACCACCTTTACCGTGCCAAACCGCTTCTGGCAGACTTTTGAAAGCGCTTTCACAATTCCCTCTCCCGGTACGAGCAACACATTCGGTGCAACTTCCATACTGATTCCAGAAGCAAGAATCACACAGCCAATGAAAAGAGACAAAAGCTGTGCAGCTCCTTCTTCCGGGACAAATCCCTGCAAAATCTTCATACTGACATCGATAAACCAACTGAACACGATATTGACGCCAATCTGTAAAATCTGTCTTTTTTCAAATTCTCTCCCCAAAAGTACAATCTGCGCCGCAATAAATCCTGTGTTCATAATAAAAGTAAATTGTCCGAGAGTCAGAGTAAAACGCTGGCTCAATACATAAGGCAAACTTGATATAGGAGACGTCCCAAGAGCTGCCTTCGTGATAAATGCAATCCCAAATGAATTGATCAAAATTCCTGTTACAAAACATAAAATTCTAAGAAGTTTTCGTTCCATATGATTTCTCTCCTCCTTCTTCAAGATTCTGAATAATCTTTTCAAATATACGGCAAAAATCATCTCTTTCTTCTTTGGATATTCCCCTCCAGCCTGTATCATCTACCACATCACAGATTTCCTTTACCCGCTCAGCCATGTTTCTTCCTTCTTCCGTCAGATAAATACAATTTGTCCTCCTATCCGGCAAATCAGAATCTTTCCTCACAAGTCCACATAACAGCATCCTCGTAATCAGGCTTGTGACGGTAGATTTATCCAATATACAGGCCTTTGCAATTTCTTTTTGTGTACATCCGTCATGCCCCAAAAGAAATTCAAGAATCTTCGGCTGTCCCGGCATCAGCTTTTCCCGGTTGGTTTGTTCTATAATCATTTTATTTGAAAGACTAAATGCCACAAGTAAAAGATAGTGAAGTTTCCTTTCATTCATAAATTCTATCCTCCACAAATAGTTTGAATTCAAACTATATGCCATTATAATACGAGCTTTCAAATTTGTCAAACTGTACAGGAATGTCATTAAACAAGAAAAGCTCCTTACGTTTTTGCATTGTTTTCCAAAAACGTAAGGAGTTTCCTGCTTCAGCTTCTATTCTTTTGCTCTATCACAGGCCGTCTCCTGAACCCATACTGTCATTTCTCCCTCTCCTCTGTTATTCCACAGATAATACGGAATAAACCGCAGACGTTTCTTCTCATATTTTGTCGGCCTTTTTGTACGATACAGACAAGCTTCCCATCCTTCTGCCAACATCTGCATTCCTTCCGCCTTTAAATCCAGTTCTCCTGTTTCCAAATTCCCTTCGGTCATCTCAAACAGACTGTCGGAAGGAAGAATGATCCTTGTCAGTCCTTTTCCATTATCCGCTTCTTCGAGACAATAAATGAACGGTCCTCTTGATACGGCTGTTTTTCCAATGTCATATTTTACCATTGGGCTTGCATAATTACGCTCCACCTGCATAGAACATTCCAGCCTGATCTCATCCTGATCTTTCCATTTCCGTTCCAGATAGAGATACCCATTCCTTGGCAAATCCGTAACTTCTTCTCCGTTGACCTCTGCTTTCCATTTTCGGCACCATCCCGGAATACGCAGCGCAACCGTAAATTTCTCCAAGTAATGTGAGTTCTTTGCTTTTTCTATTATTAGTTTTGTTGTGCCGCCCCACGGCATCTGGCTTTCCACTCGAATCTGGGTATCCGTAAACGGCGTCTGCACACGTCCTCCCACATAGAGATGGAAGGCAATGGCGTCTTCTCTGACAGAACAGACATAGTTTCCGATCGACATAATCAGTCTTGCAAGGTTTGGAGGGCAGCACGCACAGTTGTACCACCTCCAGCGGGAAGTCTCCACATGTTTTCTTCTCTGATCCTTTCTGCTGGCCTCCGGGTCTGCCTCCAGCGGATTTACATAAAAGAACCTTGTCCCATCTATTGACATTCCACTGATACATCCATTGTAAAGGGCCCGCTCCATCACATCCGCGTACTGACCGGAAAGCTCCTTCTCCAACATTCGTTTTGCCCAAAAGACAAGTCCGATAGAGGCACACGTTTCTCCATATACCGTATCATTTGGCAAATCGTAGTCAAATGTAAACGATTCCCCATATTCCGAAGAACCAATAGCGCCGGTAATATACATTTGTCGTTTTGTAACGTCGTCCCACAGCGTTTCCACAGCCTCCATAAGGCTGTCATCCTCCATGATTCTCGCCACATCGGTCATTCCAGAATAAAGATATACCGCCCTGACCGCATGCCCTTCCGCTGTTTTCTGCTCCCGTACTGGTTTTCCCGCCTGATAATACTGATACTGAAACAAACTGTTTTTCTAGTAGAATGGATTCTCGTATTTTTCTCCTTCTTCCCGGAAGTAAAGTGGTTCTTTCCCTCTCTCATCAATAAAATACTTCGCCAGATGCAGATAACGAATCTCACCTGTGGCCTCATACAGACGGACCAAAGCCATTTCAATAATTTCATGGCCAGGGTATGCGTGAATTTTTCCTTCTTCCGGTCCAAATGTGCGGTCAATGCAGTCCGCAAGTCTCTTCACAACATCCAGAAGCGTATGTTTTCCCGTCCCCAGATAATATGCGATACCGGCTTCAATCATATGTCCGGCACAGTATAGTTCGTGGTTGTCCCGTAGATTTGTCCACCTTTTTTCCAATCCGTTAATAATATAATAAGTATCAAGATACCCGTCCGGCTGCTACGCTTTCTCGATGACCGCAATGACCTCGTCCGCCATCTGCTCCAATTCCCTGTCTTTCTTCCATGCAAGGGTATATCCTACCGCTTCCAACCATTTGGCCAGATCACTATCCTGAAATACACATCCTTGAAAACTCCCCTTCTCCATCCCGGCTGCAATCCTAAAATTCTTCACACAGTGACTTGGGGCCGCGTCCTCCACGAGATCATTCAGCGCTTTCCACTGGTATGGGATCACCTTCGTCCGTACAACTTCCATTTTGTTTTTCCAAAACCGGTCGTCTATCGAATAAGCTTTCATATCCATAGGTCTGAAATCTTTTGTACCTCTCATCTTCTTACCTGCCTTCCTGGCCATTCAATATTGTCTCGCCTGTCGTAAGTGTCCGTATCTGGCTATCTGGCCCTTCGATCGTCCATCCCTCCTACTACAATATATTTATGGTTAATACCCCTTACAGCCAGTAAGGAATTACCCATCTTGTTGCTTAAGCTGTTAGAATGATA
>ERZ826396.3199-NODE-3199-length-11338-cov-2.315873_pt1 | contig 11338 bp, 9 predicted proteins | sample MGYA00519926_ERZ826396 | MGnify/ENA primary metagenome ERZ826396 (study PRJEB31778, sample SAMEA3449230) | human gut metagenome | biome: human gut; feature: human-associated habitat; material: faeces | place: United Kingdom | collected 2010/2012 ...
CAATCACCGGTGACGGTGAAGGTGCTGCAAAGCAGTTTGCGGAGGAATATGCGAGAAGACCGTATGAGACGGTGGAGGATATTGCAGACCGCGGCAAAGTCAATAAATCCGCTATCGATGAGCTGCGCCAGCATGGCGTTCTGGACGGGCTGCCGGAGACGGCGCAGATCAGCTTGTTCGGGTAGGGAAGGCCGGTCAGGGCGGTTCAGAGTGGCTTTCATCCATATAATACAGCTTTATAATTAAAAAGCAGATGATTTTCTGAGTAAAATCATCTGCTTTTTTACTTATAACGTGTTTTTCGATCCGTTTGATCCAGCAAGTAGTCGATGTTGACGTTATAAAGCTGCGATAACCGAATCAGGATCTCTGTCGGAATATCATTTTCTCCTGTCTCGTATTTCGAGTAACCTGTCTGGGACATACCCAGAATCTTAGCCAGTTGTGTCTGCGTCAGATCATGATCGTGCCTTAAATCTCGAATTCGTCTGTACATTGTCTCCCGATCACCTCCAATACACCCGCGCATCAATGCATTCAACTGTTAGTTTAATTATAGTGGATAAGTATGGTAACACTTGGAATATAGTCTGAATCAGGTTAAAGAAAAACGGGGAATGATATGTCATTTTTTAAAGAATGTAAGAGAAATTTAGGTGATCGAACGTTGACTAAAGAATGAAAAGATGGTAGAGTAATAGTGTTAGCCTAACCTGAAACAGAGTAAAATCTGGGGTGAAATAATCTGAAACAGGTTAGAAACAAAAGGGATAGAGATACCAAAATGTTTATTCGGGGATAAAATCTGAAAAAAGGATAGGGAGAAGTGAATACATTAATTGGTATTATTCAAGATCATATTGTATGGCGACACCAGCTTTTAAAACTGGCAAAAGCTGACATTGTAAAAACATATTCTGGAGCAGCATTAGGTTGGGCGTGGGCCATTATCAAGCCAACGGTGATGGTGCTCGTTTTATGGTTCGCATTTTCTGTAGGACTTCGTGTTAATTCTGAAGTTAATGGCTATCCCTATATTCTTTGGGTGCTTGCGGGAATGGTTCCGTGGTTTTATATGAGTGATATGATCAGTCAGGGAACAGGGGCAATTCTTCGATATCGATATCTTGTTACAAAGATGAAGTTTCCTATATCAACGATCCCTACTTTTGTAGGACTTTCAAAACTCATAGTGCATTTCTTTATTATTGGAATCATGCTGGTGATTTTTATCGTTCTTGGTCATTTTCCGGGGATCTACGTTTTACAGCTTCCAATTTATTTGCTTTTAATGATAACTTTCTTTACTTTTTGGAGTCTTTTTTCTTCCATGTTATCTGCCATGAGCAGGGATTTTATGAATTTGGTAAAAGCATTTGTGACTCCGATTTTTTGGCTCTCGGGGATCATGTATGATGTGAGCAGAATTCATATTGAGTGGATCCAGAAAGTGATGTTGTTTAATCCGGTGAGCTATTTTGCAACAGGATATCGAAATACTTTGATTTATGGGAGATGGATCTGGGAAGATGTAACATCGCTGATATGTTTTCTGGCGGTATTAGTGGTAATGTGTATTGCAGCCGTATGGGCTTATAAGAGGACTGTGCAGGAGATACCGGACATTTTATAGAGGCGGGAAAAGAATATGGCAAAAAAAGTAATAGAACTGAATCATGTATCTAAGATATATAAACTGTTTGGAAATGATAAAAAAAGATTTCTAGCAACATTTAATAAGTCAATCAAGTATAAGGAAAAAATTGCAATCAATGATATTACCTTTTCAGTAGACAAGGGGGAATCCGTAGCAATTTTTGGACGTAATGGAGCCGGTAAATCTACGATTTTGAAAATGATTACGGGTGTATCTTATCCGACGTATGGTGAAATACATGTAGATGGGCGCGTTGGTGCTTTGTTGGAACTGACGTCAGGATTTGATCCGGAGTTCACAGGCAGAGAAAATATTTATCTAAAAGGACAGCTTATTGGACTGACGAACCCGGAAATTGAAGAAGTAGAAAATGAAATCATTGATTTCGCAGAAGTGGGCGAATATATTGACCAGCCTCTTAGAACATATTCAAGCGGTATGAAATCGCGGTTAGGTTTTGCAATTAATGTTTGTATCAGACCCGAGATTTTGATCGTAGATGAGGCGCTTAGTGTGGGCGATTCGAAGTTTCAAAAGAAATGCGTAGCCCGTATTAAAAAAATTATTGAAAAATATGGGACAACGTTGCTTTTTGTAACTCATTCCACTAGTACAGCAAAAGAGTTTTGTAAAAGAGGGATCGTATTGCGTTCAGGTCGTGTGCTTTATGATGGCGATATTAATGAAGCCATCATGTGGTATGACGAGAGTTTAAAGCGAAAAGAAAAAAACTGGGATCCCCGTATTACGAGTGAAAATGAAAATCGTATCAAAGCGACAATGAGGATGTCATTGAAACATATGATTGTTTTGATTTTAGTAATTGTTAGTTTGATTGTTGCTTTAGGTGTGTGGTATAGCTTTATAAGTATGCGATGATTGAGTATAGGATGATATTATCATGAAAACTAAGATTTCCAGCTGGATGATTTTCATACTGAGAGGCTTTTTACAGGGATTGTACTTTTTTCTGAAATTATTTCCTGTAAAACCCAAAAAAGTTGTGTTTTGTAGCAGACAGTCCAATCAAGAACCTTTAGATTTTCGGCTTCTTAGACAAAGTTTGAATGCAGAGGATCCGGAAATTATAACGGAATCTATTTGTTGCCATATAGGTCATCGAATTAGTGATTATATGCGTTTTGCAAAATGCTTATTTCAAAGCATGTATCACTTGGCTACTTGTAGAGTATGCGTGCTAGATTCCTATTGGCCGGCGGTAAGTATGCTGAACCATAAAAGAAATTTAACGGTGATACAAATATGGCATGCTATCGGTAAAATCAAGAAATCCGGATATCAGACTTTAGGAAAAACTTCAGGAAGAAAGTCAGTATATGCTAAAGCGTTACGTATGCATGATAATTACGATTATGTGATTGCAGGAGCGCCTATATGGAATCCTTTTTATTGTCAGTCATTCCATATTGCGGAGAAAAAGCTATTAAATTATGGATTACCAAGGATCGATTATTTATTAGAAAACGAAAATAAAAATCGTGAGAAGTTTTTTCAGGAGTATCCAGAACTAAAGAATAAAAAAATCGTTTTATATGCGCCTACGTTTAGGAAGAATATGAAGTCACGTTGGGATCAAATTTTGAACGCTCCGATCAGTAGCAATTCTGTTTTAATAATTAAAAATCATCCGGGACAGCATGTGGAACACAAATCAACGAGAGAGCATGTGTATTATATGGATAACTGGAAGACAATTGATTTGCTAGCAGTTTGTGATTGTGTTATTACGGACTATTCAGCAATCACCCTAGAGGCAGCGGTATTAAAGAAGCCGGTTTATTTCTGGCTATATGATTATAAGGAGTATATAGAGAACAATGGACTGAATCTCGATTTACAAAAGGTATGTGCACCATATGTTTATCATGATTTGGGAAATCTAATTTATGATATCGAGTACAAAAAGTATGATATGGATTTTTTAGTATCTTTTCGAAAAAAATATATTCCAGAAGAATTGGGTAATTCATCGGAAAAGATTACAACATTAATTATATCAAAATTGAGGGAAGAGGAAAGTCAGTATGCAAATGAAGAAAATTATAATCATGGCAGACGGACATGGCATACGGTGGAATAACTATAAAAATATACCGAAACACTTGGCAGAAGTAGAAGGAGAGTATTTAATCGGCAGAACAGTAAGATTGATACATAGAATACTACCTTCGATGGATATTATCATAACATCTCATGATCCTCGGTATGATTTTCCAGGCAGTAGAAGACATGAACCTCGAAACAATAATTACGAAATTGATCGCTTTACAGAAGAATTGATAGAGGATAATATTTGTTTCCTTTATGGGGATACATTTTACACTGAGGATGCGCTTCAATTGATTCTTGACACACCGGTGGATGATATTTTATTCTTTGGGAATCGAAAATCAATTGTTGCAGTAAAAATTAAGAATGCGATTCTTTTTAATCAACACTGTAAACGCGTAAAGCAATTGTATTTATCAAAAAAACTTAAAAAGTGTACAGGATGGCAGGTATATCAATCATTTACCCAGCAGTTATATGGGAAAGAGATTGATCTGAGCAATAACTTTGTTTTTGTTGATGATCAAACCACTGATATAAATACACCGGAAGAATATGAGTTGTTGAGACATGATAGAATTTTGTAAAAAAGTACTTAAAAAAATAAAGCTGTTTGTATTATTTTGGACAAGAATTTTTTTTGTTCGGAATAATTTTAAAGTACCTTTTTTTATTAAATTAAAGTGTAATTTTCGTGGCGGATATCTTGCGGATCAATACATATTGTATGACTTGAAACACAACGATAAGAAGGACTTTTTATCTGAGTTCGACTGGTATAAGTCGCGTTATATCAATGAGCCGTTTGACTCAGTATTTAATAATAAGGTGATTTGTAGCGAGATTTTAGAGAAATATATACGAGTGCCGAAGAATTATTTCATTAAAAACAAGGGAATTATATATGATTTTAAAAATGGTGTAAAAAATGAAGAGGATATCCTATGTTTTTTAGAACGTCAAAAGAAACTTTTTCTAAAGCCATTTGCCTTGGGAAAAGGCAATGGCGTACATATGCTTTCGTTTTTTGAGAATGTTTTTTTCATAGATAATCAGGCTCATTCCAAAGATTCTCTGATAGATTTTTTTAACCATCGTGAGGATTTTATTATATGTGAATATATGCAACAACATAGTTATGCAGAACATTTATATTCTCAAACAGTTAATACGATACGGTTTATTACAATGAGAAATACAAAGTCTCATGAATTTGAAGCTTTTTATGCAGTACAAAGAATAGGGAGGAAAATGACAATTCCGGTTGACAATGGTAGTAAAGGCGGACTTATTTCAAGGATTGATTTGGATGCAGGGACATTGAGTGCTGCAAAATCGCTGCATGATCTAAATGAATATCAATATCATCCTGATTCAGGGAATAGGATTGAGGGTATCATGATACCAGGATGGAGTGAAATTAAGTTGCAAATATTAGAGGTGTGCAATAAAATACCTTATATGGATTTTATTGCCTGGGACTTGCTTGTAACAGATAGGGAAGTCTGTGTTATTGAAGCGAATAGTTCTTCAGGCGTTAATATTATTCAGCTTTGGGGCGGGCAGCGGAAAGGCGCGTTAGGAGATTTTTTTAAACATAATAAAATAATTTAGTAGGTAAATTGGATACAGAGGATTAATTATGTGGAGATTGAAAAAAAAAATCAAGAAAATTTTAAAAAAAGCTGTGAAGCGAATGTACCATTGGGTAATGGAAACGGGAAGTAGCGAAGCGACCTCCAAAAAAGCGGGAGGCAGTTTATCAGAAAAAAAAGCAGTATTTATAAATGATATAAAATTTAATTTTGCAGTGCATGACAATTTAGATTCTGATATAAAGCGTATTATGGTAGCTCAAATGTTTTTTGGCAAAGTAGGCTACTATCCTAATATAGAAAATCCAACTACTTTTTCAGAAAAAGTTTTGTGGCTGAAATTATTTTATGAGAACTCTCAAATAACTATATGTGGAGATAAATTTAAGGCTAAATCGTATATCGAAAGCGTTTTGGGAGCAGGATATACAGTACCCATTTTAAAAAAATATACGAGTGTACATGATATTAGTTTAGAAGAATTGCCGGATAAATTTGTGCTAAAAGTGAATTGGTGTACAGGTTATAATATTATTGTCACGGATAAAAAGCTTATTGATTTAGATGAAGTGAAAGCTAAGTTAGATTTGTGGAGATTGCCATGGAAATCAAGCTATTATGGCTCATTTAATTGGGGTTATCGTGATATGGAGCCAATTGTTTTTGCAGAGGAATATATAAATATACCAGATAATCCGATAGAGTATAAATTGTTTTGTTTTAATGGAAAAGTAAAATTCACGCTAGTGGAATTGGATTATTTTGGAAAAGCTCCGATGAGGGGATACTATGATAAAAACTGGAATGAAATGCCATTTCAGCTTGGAAAAATAAAGAAAGCACGAAATATAGAAAAACCTGATTCATATGAAAAAATGATTAAAATTGCGGAAAAATTGGCATCCCCATTTCCTTATATCCGAATTGATTTTTATGATATATCAGGAAAATTATATGTTGGGGAAATGACATTTTATTCAGGTGGTGGTTTTACAGAAATTTTCCCCCATGAATGGGATGAAATTTTAGGTAAGGAATTAAATATTGATTATCTAATTCGTGAGAAAAATGACATTACATTTGAAATATAGATAAATATTTGAGAAGAGGAATACAATTATGAAAATAACAATTAAAGAATTATGTGATTTTTTAAACGTAAATGTCCCTAAAAAATTAAAATCATGTCAAGATGATTATATTAGTTCGGTAAATGCCAGATATACGACCTTAGAGGTAGGCGATGTTTTTTTTGATATTAATAATGACTGTGAAGATTTAAGTACTCTTGATTCAAATAGATGCAAATTTATTATATCGGATAGACCAATTAAAACAGAAAGTGCTGAGGACAGAGATGGAAAAAAACAGCTATTTTAATGAAAATACATTAGAGGTTCCACTCGTACGGATTGATAATGCATTGGAACAGTATGTGAGACTTTGCAAGAAATTTGTTGATGAGTATCCTAATGTAGTTAAAATTGCAGTTACAGGTTCTACAGGAAAAACGTCGATGAAAGAGACCATTTCAGCAATTTTAGGAAATGTGGCATCAACAGATAAAACCTTTTCAAATCAAAATAATATTTACTTTTTATCAAAGAAAATACAAAAATCATTCAATGAAGATTTAAGGTTCTATGTTCAAGAGGCGTGCATTAAAGTTTACGAAGACATTAATCTTACGCAGAAATTGGCACAAGCATTTCAACCTCAAATTGTGGTAATGACTAATATCTACGATAATCATGCGGAAATTTATGGAGATCGAGAGACTACGTTTAAAATTAAATCTTCTTTGGTTGAGGAAATGAATACTGATGGGATTGCTTTTTTGAATCTGGATGATGAAATTCTGAAAACTTATCATCCAAATTGTAAAACTATATATTATTCCCTTCAAAATGAGAAGGCTGATATATATGCATCCAATATTCAAGTTTCAAATGAGGGCACAAAATTCGACATCCATTGGCAGGGTCGAGTGATACAAGATGTTCATTGTTCGTTGATTGGAAGACCTAATATTTATAATTGTTTAGTTGGATTTGCAATTGGAAGTATTAATGGTGCTGATGATGAATTACTTGCTCGAGCAATTGCTAAAACTAATTTAACTTATTCACTTCGACAAAATCATCTGAAACTTGGCTTATATAATTTATTTATAGATTGTTTTAATGCCTCTTTGGAAAGTATTAAACATGATATGGATACAATGGAAGATTTGTCTCCAGATGAAGGAGGACGAAAGGTTGTAGTAATTGGGGACATTGCAGAGCTAGGAGAAAAAGCTTGTGAAATACATAGAGCGATTGGACAATATCTTGCTAAAATGCGTCTTGATAGAGTGTTCAGTTTTGGTATTTATGCAACACATATATGTGAGGCGGCATTGCAAGAGAATCCTGATTTTAAAATTTCTGCATTTATAGATCGTAATGAACTTGAAAAATCTATTCAAGCGTATATTCGTTCGGGTGACTTGATTTTATGGAAAGCTAGTAGGGATACACACATTGAAATGTCAATTGATAATATTTTTGGAACTGATTACTATCCGATGTATCCTAACGATTATGATGAAGAATCGATTGTTCATGTATATCCCGACAGCGCAGAAAAAAAAGTAGAATATCCAAAACGGAATTACAAAATGGGAGAACCGATAGGAGGACTGTTAAAGCATAGAACAAATATTGGAGAATTTGAATATTGCAGATATGAAAACGGGATTAAATATGTTCGCTATAATGCAAAGAAAAGAAAAGTAGAAATCCCTCATGATATTAGTGGAGATAAAATTAGATCAATTGGAGATAGGGCTTTTTATAGAAGTCAGATTACTTCGGTCAATATTTCTGATTCAGTAAGCAACATATCTACAAATGCTTTTTTAAGGTGTTACAATCTTCGCCAGATTGATTTATCTTCGAATATTAAGTTTATTGATTATAGTGCATTTGCTTATTGCACAGCATTAGAAAAAATTGACATACCAGAAAGCTGTTTATTGGTAAGAAAAAAAGCTTTTTCATATTGTAAACGTTTACAATTAGTTTTAATTAATGGAATGGAGACCTATTTAGAAGAAGATACTTTTAAGGAAAGTCATCAGGTTTTAATAAAATGTAAAAAGGGGTCTTATGCCGAGAAGTTTGCGATTAAAAATGGTATTAGGTATATTACTTTTGATGATAATGGGATAGAAAGCGAACTTTTAAATCCTGAAAAAACTAATTTAGAAATTGTTATTGATGATTTATATTGGAAAAAAATAGATAATAAAAGTAGGCTGTGTGTGGATATTCGCGTGGGGAATCATTTAACAGATACTCTTTGGTATGAAGTGGATGAGAAGTGGGCGCAATATGTTTGTGACGATAGGATTGATGCTATAGTAGTATCTTTGATTCTTTTTGCAATTAGAGGGAAATATACTAAAATTAAGTCAAAAGTTCCAATTTCAGAGAAATTGAAGTATCAGTTGACTTACCATTTAATACCACAAATTGTAGATTTTGAGGGAAAGGAGAATGCAAGTGAAGTTATTATAGAAGCTCCTGTAACAAATCAAAAATATAATAAAGAATTTGTTGCTAATGGAACTGGATTTTCACGGGGAGTTGATTCTTTTGCCACTTTGTATGAGTACGGGCATAATAGTGATGCCCCTGAGGACTATAAAGTTAATTTTTTAAATTTTTATAATGTAGGTGCATTTCATGGAATGAATAATGGAAAAAGGTCGTATAGTTTAAGCAAAGAATTATATGAAGGTCAAGCAGAGGATTTAATTAGATTTGCTAATAAATATGGATATAATACGCTTATTGTTGATTCTAATTTGGCGTTGTTTATCAGATCACATTTTAATTCTGAACATTACGGTATGTTACGCAAATTCCAGAATAGTGCAACAGAGCGAAATATAGGTACTACTCTGTTATTTCAAAAACTTTTTTCTAGATTTTATTATGCATCAGGGCATACGTTAAAGGAATTTAAGCTTGATTTAGATGATTCTTCTGCATTATGGGAGCAGTATGCCGTACAGTTTTTTTCAACGGAAAATATAGAATTTTATATTAGCAATAGAGATTGGACGCGTATGGAGAAAATTAAGAGAGTCGCTACATTACCAGAGGCTTATGATAATTTACAAGTTTGTTTAATTCAATCGACTAATTGCGGGGTATGTATGAAATGTAAAAGAACTTTGATGAATTTAGATGTACTTGGGGAAAATGTGTTGAATCGTTTTGAAGAATCGTTTAATTTATGCGAGTATAAGAAATTCCATAGAAAAGAATTTTTTGATGCGTTATGGGATGAAAAAGAGTCAGACCCATATGCGAGAGATATATTGAAGGTGGCGTTAGATACGAATTCAAAGTTAATTCAAAATCCACCTGTTGATAATGAAGATATTCGGTATGTATATAGATATAAAAAATCGCGTTTTTCTGTTTTAGAATTCCCAACATACTTGTCAAAGGAAATTTGTTTATTAAACAATGATGAGAATGATCCGGAGCTTATAATAAAAGGAATTCATAAAAACTGTTGGGTCAAAGTGGAATTGTCTGATGGAAGAAGGGGGTATATTAATTCAAAAAATATTAGATTATCCCGATATAAGAAGGCTAATAGCTTAGAATTAAATTGTGGGAGAAATTTAATTCTAAACCCGGGGAAAAAATATGGAGTGTTACCTCAATTTGTTCCTGGCAATGGAAATGAACAAGTGCAGTATTCTGTAGACAATGAGGATGTTGCATATGTTAATAAAATGGGATGGATTTATGCAATTGGTGAAGGAACTACGATATTAAAGGCTGAAAGTGAGACAGGACTTATTGCGTATTGCAATATTTCGGTGAAGAGAAAACAAAATGTTAAAAGAGCTTCTAGAAAAATTGCAAAGCGTATTTTACCAAATAGGATAGTGAGATGGATAAAAAGAAAAGGTTAAGAAACAAGATTAGAAAAATTTTAAAACAAATGATCCTGGGCGGTAAGGTTGGAAAAGTGGGGTTTTCTCAAACCATTTATATTCCTAGGTGGCGTTTGAAAAACTATTATGCTGTTCAGGAGTTTGGGAAAGATCATATCCGGTGGTTCATTGAACAGAGGTATGCGTATATGTTGAATAAATTTCCAGATTTAGATCAACCTAAATTATTTAATGAAAAAATACATTGGCTAAATTTGCATTATCATAATCCTCTAATAACAAAATGTTGTGATAAGTATGAAATGAAGAAATATGTAGAAGAAAAAGTGGGGAAAAATTACGTTGTTCCAACTATAAAGTGGTATACCAAAGCTAACGATATTAGTTTTAATCAATTGCCAAATAAGTTTGCTGTTAAAGTGAATTGGGGTGATGGTGAGGAGTTTTCAGAAATAGTGGCAGATAAAAACAGTGCTAATTTAGATATGATTAAGACTAAAATGAATAATGCAATGCAACCATGGAATAATTTGTATTATTCGAATTTCTTTTGGGGATATAAAAATGTCATTCCAAAGATTATGGTAGAAGCTTTTTTGGAAACAGAAGGATCTGATTTAGTGGATTATAAAATTCACTGTTTTAATGGAGTTCCTAAAATTGTTCTTGTTTGTGAAGGAAGAGTAAAACACAATATGTTTAAGACTTTTCTTGATATAGACTGGAATGTTTTGGAGTGCCGCAGGGCGGACACACCTGTGAATTTAAATGTGAAAAAACCTGACAATTTTGACAAGATGTTAGAGATGTCGATGAAATTATCTGAGCCCTTTCCATTTGTAAGGATTGATATGTACAATATTAAGGGAAAGATTTATATTGGAGAAATGACATTTCATCCTGGTGGCGGTTGGGAAAATTTTGTCCCAGAAGAATGGAATCGAAAATTAGGTGATATGATAAAGTTACCTTCAATAGATAGTTTTAGAGGGGAGTGAAAGTGAGCAAGTGTTCTTTGATTTTACAATACGGAAATTATTTCAAATTGCGGAGCTT
>ERZ826396.3200-NODE-3200-length-11334-cov-8.299317_pt1 | contig 11334 bp, 7 predicted proteins | sample MGYA00519926_ERZ826396 | MGnify/ENA primary metagenome ERZ826396 (study PRJEB31778, sample SAMEA3449230) | human gut metagenome | biome: human gut; feature: human-associated habitat; material: faeces | place: United Kingdom | collected 2010/2012 ...
GTATAGAACGCATTATCTTCAAAAAATGTCTGCACCGGCTCTGTTGACAAGATTTCTCCTTCAAACAGAAGACTGCACACATCCGCATAAGCAGCTGCAAACTCCACATCATGTGTTACACATAATACTGTATGCCCCTGTTCCACGTAATCACGCAAATAATCGCCAATCTGTTCTTTCGCTTCTACATCAAGTCCTTTCGTCGGCTCATCCAGAAGCAAAAGCTCCGGCTCACCGGACAAAACTATTGCAAGTCCCAGCCTTTGCTGTTCTCCTCCGCTTAAATCATAAGGGTGCTGACTATTAAGTTCTGCAAGCTTCAATGACTGCACCAGCGCTTCACTACACCCTGCCTCTGTCAATTCCTCTTCTACCGTATCCCTCGAAAACATTGCCTTGGGATTCTGCGGAAGAAGAGAGATCGTCGGACGTTTTTTCTCCTTCCCCAGACGAATCTTCCCTCTGGATGCATATTGACGCTTACCAAGAATAGACAAAAGTGTTGTCTTCCCGCTTCCATTTCCTCCCAGTATGACGTGAAATTCCCCTTTTTCAATGCGTAGTGTTAATCCTTTTAGGACAAAGGGAGTCTGTTTCTGGTACTGAAACCAGATATGATCCACAAGAAGGCAGGCATTTTCTCTATCCATTCCTTCCCCACGTGTTTTCTCAAATGTACGTCCCATGCAGAGCTTTCTTGCCTTTTCCCATCGATTCTTTGCCTCGGCATCTTTGTCCATTCGGTGAAGATAATCTGCAAGATACTGTCTTCCATCCCGCACAGTCAGCGGATATTCTCTGCTGACTCCTCTCAGCGAAAATGCGATCCGCACTGCTGCCGGCAGCGCTTTCAAATACGCCGGCTCTTTTGTTAACACATAATTTACATACCCATTCACTTCTCCTGCATATTCTAATTTCCCGTCTTTCATATAAATCACACGATCGGCGAGAGGAAGCATTTCTTCTAAATGATGCTCACTTAAAAGAACCGCTATACCAAGCTCCCGGTTCACGCGCACCAACACATCAAGGAAATTTTTCCGCGCCAACGGGTCTAACTGAGAGACCGGCTCATCAAGCAGCAAAAGCTTCGGTCGCATTGCAATCACAGATGCCAGATTAAGAAGCTGCTTCTGTCCGCCGCTAATTTCATGTACGGATGCATCAATCCACTCATCAATTCCAAAAAACAATGCGGTCTCCGCCACGCGTCTTCTGATCACTTCTGTCGGAAGACCTATATTTTCAAGTCCAAATGCAAGCTCATGGCGCACCGTATCCGTGACAATCTGATTGTCGGGATTTTGAAATACATAGCCGATTTCCTTCGCAGGACGCTTGGTCACACTGCCCTTTTGCTCACCAATCGGAGCAATCTCTGCTTTCATACAACGAAGCAATGTTGTCTTCCCGCATCCCGACGGCCCACATAGAAGAACAAATTCTCCTTCCCCAATTGCCAGATCAATTCCGTGCAGAATTTCTTTTCCATTTGGATATGCAAATGTCAAACCCTTTATGTCCATAACGCTCATGACGTTCTTCCTCCCTTTCGGAATAATTCTGTTCCAACCGGCAACAGTAAAAATAAAACAAGTAAGACAGCTCCTGCAGCTTCTACATACCATTTTCGGATTTCCCAATGTAGTGTCGGATAGTAAGCAAATAACTTTCCTGCTCCTACTACATCAAAAACAGCTGCCGCGTATAACATCACCATCACAATAAGACAAGCCAGATCGGAGCTGTGAAAATGGTACTTTTGATAAGAGCTTCTTTTCCCTTCCCCATATCCTCTCGCTTTCATAGCATCCGCTGTTTCTATCCCATCTTCCATACTCCACTCCAGAAGGCTGGACATCTGTCTCATACTTCTTGACAATCGCACTTTCAACGATGGTTTCTCCTCTCCATCCTCCACCATCTGCGCCGCACGGATGCAGCGGATCTTATATCGAGTCTCCGGGAAAAGCTTCAGGATCATAGACAATAGCAGTGCCGCTGTCTGGAATCTTCGCCCAAATAAATACAGAAATTTGTCATTTGGCACGATTGCAGTAAAGCATCGAAACCATAAAATTACCGTTCCAAGCATAAGTCCGTTCATCAATCCATAGCACATGCTTTCCAGAGTAAACAATCTGCTTCCTATCTTAAATAACTCTGTAACCCCCATCGGATTTGACAGCATATTTAACACAGAAACAAAAATCACTACAAATAAAATTCCTTTCAATCCATCCTTCGTGGACGCTCCGCCAAGATAAAACCAATGCATCGTGATCGCACACAAAAACATCACGCCCATTGTCACCGGATTGCTTCCGAACATAGCGAGTATAGGCGCCCCCAGCGCATAAAAAATAAGGAGAGCCGGATGCACTGTTGAAAATAACGTAAATGGCCGAACATACATCTCTATTCCCTCCTTATGTCTAAAATTCCATATTTTACCTTTAACCGCTTCAGCTTTTTCCCCCACGGTCTTTCCAATATAAATAAAAAGATTAATGTTGACATTCCATGTGCAAGATCAAAGGTAACGCTTGCAACACAGGACGCAATAACTGCTCCTATCGTCAGCGGATACACATATCCGATCAAATACTGCAAATTCATAAACCATCCGAATAATATTCCTGAGAGAAATCCATACAAATACAAGAGTCCCCGATGCTTAAATATACCAGTGCGCTGAAATACACCTGCAAAACATCCCATCATTCCCCATGCAGTCATTTGCCAGAGTGTCCATGGACCCTGCCCCAGCAGCATGTTGCTTGCCAGTGCAGACAGTGAGCCCGTCAGAAATCCTGCCAACGGGCCAAACTGCATACCGGCAATAATTACTACCGCACTATTCGGATTAAAGCTTGGAATCACCGCAAAGACCGCACGCCCCAGAGCACCAATCACACTTAACACTGCAATCGGCATTAAATCTCTGGGTTTTGGTTTTTTCATTTCAAATGCTATAAAAAACGGAATCTGTACCAGAATTAAAACAACCGGTACGATTACCTTTAATATGCTTTCAGTACATAACTCCATTGCACACGATCTCCATCCTGAAGTGTATAGTCGACACAGCTTTTTCCCGGCGCTGTACCATTTACATAATACTTCCATCCACTCTGACCGCCGAACTGTTTCTCACTTAATCCGCCAATCGCAGTTATATAACTGTCTCCACTGTGGCTAATCCCAGATGCTGCCAGGGCATCGTACACGGTAGCACCCTTGTCCAGTGTCATAACTGCCGAATAGGATACTGAGCCATCCGCCTTTGAGGAATCGATACTGAAATTAATCTCAATCGTTCCCTTGGAAGATTGTGAAGAACCATTTCCTGATGCTCCCGAATTTCCGCCGCTATTTGATGAACCTGATGTTCCCGATGAATTCTTACCACCAGAGCTGTTCTTACCAGCGACTGATTTCTTTGCATTGTGAACGGTTCCATCTTCCTCCACAATTTCCATCTGATCGGAAGAGACCTCCCCGGTCTCTTCGCTCTCTCCTGCAGGGAGAAGATCATCTGGAATCCCCTCCTGTGCTTTCTTAGTTTTATCCTCTTTCTCCTGATCTGCGTTTACACTATTATCTGTATTTTGTGTTTTTTGCACCTTCCCCGAACTATCCGCAGAGGATGCCGCATCACTTCCGCAAGCTGTCAGCGAAAACACAAGAACACATATAATTGCAACAATACTATTTCTTATTTTTCCCATGTATCTTTCCTCTTTCTTGCATTCATCACCTTCACCGTGATCAGTCCACTGATCAGAGCGCCTGCTCCAAGTCCGATGAATAGATATATCCAAACCGGAATGCCTGTCGTTTTCTCATTCACCGGTTTTATCTCTTCTGATATTTCCACTACTTCAGCCTCTTGTGCTTCTTCTACTTTTTGATCAGACAGAATAAATTCGCCTCCGTTTTCCAATACGAACATGCCGTATGGTTTCTGCAAGATTACTTCCTGCGCTTCTGTATTTCCTAATAAATCATAGAGATACAAAGCCTCTGACTGTTCGAACTGCTCTCCCAATTTATACACAACGGTAATCTTACCTGGCAGAGTTCCTTCCTGCGCGAACATCAATCGCTGATAATTACCATATCTCGCTGCATCTTCCTCTGACAAAGTATTCTCCATCTCAAGAAGCTTCATTGTAAGTGTCGCATTTACATTTGTAATATCGGAACCTTTCATGCTCAATGTATAAGCCCCGCAATCAAAGACAAGACGGAATTCTGGATATCGTACAAGCTGTTTGAATACCTCTGCTCCAACGACTTCCGGTGGATTTTTAATCGTCAGACTATTTTCCTTCTTATCATAACTCTGCTGGATTGCATTTACAATATTACTCTCGGAAGATACGTTATTCTTAGTGGCTGCGTTCACCTTCACTGTACGTTTTCTTGGAGCAAAACTTTGCGTGCTCACTGTTGTGGTCGGCTTTTTATCAGGTTTCAAAGACGGGGGTGTTCCTGCAGTGTTGTCATTTGGTACAATAGGTTCTTGAGACGTCTTGGTTCGAATTGCAAAAAGATATCCAGCATCATTCGTGTAGTAAATTGTTCCGTCCGAGCTAATAATAACTTTACTCATGGAATATTGTATATGTTTCGGTGTATAAATCTTTTTCAACGTAATTTTATTGTTAGCAGTAACTTTCGCCATGTAAAGATTTCCTTCTGGACCATTTTCTGTAAAGTAGACGCAAACATTATCATAAGCTGTTGATACCGTTGGAGTATTAAATGGATTTTCTCCTTTCTCCTGTGCCAGAAGCGTCAGATTCATATCGTAAACCGCCAAGAACCCTGCGCCCCAGACGCCACCGGTAATGTATACCTTTCCTCCTGTAACTACTGGAGAGGCATTGCTGCTATTAGGCAAATCCGCTTCTTCTGCAACAGTAATCTTTCCACTTTCTGATAATAACAACTTGTATATCTTCTTATTCTGAGTTGTTGTCCAAATATAGCCATCTGCATATACCAAGGAACATCTTATCTTTCCTGATAACTGGCATTTTGAAAGTTCTTCTCCTGTCTTTGCATTTCTTACTGATACAATCCCTCCATCTCCGCCAATCACAACCATATCTTTGATTGTCACCGCTCCGGAACCGTAATAGCTTTGATCCTTTTCTCCTGTTATCCAAAGAGGCTTAACCACTTCGTATTCATCATCTATATTGGGATCTAGTGTATCATAAACCGCATATCCACCGTAATCAACCTGATTCGAATATCCGACATATAATTTCCCATTATCATAGTGCATTGCTCCGTATACACCCCAATAACTTCCTAATGATGCTGGATTTTCTATTAAATACATAGATTTGAGCGTTGTTGCATTGAAGCATTGTACATCTCCGTTCCCAAGCGGAACAAAAATCATTCCACCACCATAAATAATATTACTGTAATAACCAATCTGAGAATGCAGCTTCGTGGACGCTTTTACTTCTCCGGTCTTTGCATCCAACATCTCAATCTTATGGTTTCGGACTGCATAAATGTGGTTATTTACAAGAATCGGTGTCCCTGCATACACACTTCCCAAGCTATCCGGTGCGTTGGAAAAACTTTCCCATAGAAGCTCTGTCTTATTTGTCGGCGCTTTAGAATCCACTACCGCATTGTTATTCTTATCGCCAAGGTGCTGTCCCCAGGTGATGTCCGGAAGATCCGGAAGCGGGGTGCCGGCGGTGCCGCGCTTGACATGGAGTGTAACGGTACCCTGTACTCCCATTGCCTCAAGAACAATATCATATGGCAGTAAATCTTTCCCGTCTTCACTAATTAAGTATGATAACTTTTCAAATGCAGGATCTACTACAGATAAAACAGTTTCTATCTTCACTTTACCTGTCTCATCCACCATTTTCAACTTAACAACATTAACTCCGTCTCCTGCAACCCCTTTAATTGTAAGGGTCTCTATATTTTTTTCAACATATATTGTATACTCATCAATGCTTTTGTCATAGCGTAATTCTCCATGATTTACTTGCAACTCTTTGAAAAGTGCTTTTCCAAGTACTGTTACTACAAATTCCTTTGTATCTGACACCGCACCTCTACTTATCGTTGCAGTCAGTGTCACCTGCTTATCTGCTCCCACCGGACGAACTACCGTTCCGTTATTTTGAATACAAGAGACATCAGAACTAGACCATGTAATTGTGGTTTTATTATCCCATACCTCCGGAAGAGTTAAATTCTCTTTCACCTGACTGATGTCTCCAAGACTTAAAGTCTCTTTTGCCTGTGCTACTGCTCCAGCATCTGTCATTTCCTTAGCTGGAATTACATTCAATATCCCATGCGGCGGTACTAAATTCCATGCAAGATTTCCTTTTTTATCATAATAATCCGCTCTTCTCTCGGCTGTTATCACATATGTACCTGGTTCTTCTACAACAATGGTTGCTTCTCCCTGTGCATTCGTTGTTCCTGACGCCACTTCAGCACCAGAGGTTTTATTCAGAACTTTTACCACAGCGCCTGCCAAAGTTAAATTATCGCCAAAAAGTGATACCATATTTAATTTAACAGAATATCTTTTTCCTGCTTCTGTTTCCATATTTTTATGCTGAAACCAACTATAATGACCGGCAGTCCACGTTCCCAGCCATTGCGCTGAGCATATGTCTACAATGGAAATAAAATCACCCTTCTGCACTTTTTCTTCAGACATTCCTTGAGCAGGTACTTGATAGTTTCTAAGATACATCAAGCCTTCTTGAGGCATATTCTCAACAAACTGTGTTACCATTCCACGTTCAACCTTAATGTGTTGTCCGGCTGTACCTTTACCATATTTTTCCTCGCAATACTCCGCCATAACATGAAGTACCGTATATCCCGCTTTTCCAGATTCTGCCGGATCAGCAACATTTTCAATCCCATATTCTTCAAAAGTCTTATATTTATCGGGCATAGTTACTTCTACGCCCTCTTCGACTGTTTCCTCATATCCCTCTATTTGAAGCGTTACCGTTATGCCATAACCCGTAAGGGGTTCCTCACTTTCCCCTGTGCCCGCTGCTTCCGTTTTATCCTCATCACTTGCAGTTGTTGCTTTCGCTTCTTTTTTTACAGCAGACGGGGCAGACACATTTCTATCAGAAGAGGTCTCTTTGTCTTTCTTCACATCTACGGAACCGTCTGTTGATTCTGCGCTCCCCGGAACACTGCCTTGCTCACCGGAACCTACACTCTCTTCAGACTCCACAATCTGTTCTTTCGTTGTCTCGCTTCCTGCTGCTTCTGTCCCCGCCGCTTCTTCTGCGCGCACGCTGGACACGCTTCCTGTGAGAAGCAAAAGAACGAGAAACAGACTTAGCATTCTTGTTTTGACTGTTTTCTTCTTTTTCATTCCTGTCTCCTTTTCTACTTTTGGAGAATAATAACGTACAAAAAGGACAGCACTTCGGCTGTCCTTCATACACAAATAAGTTTCCATCCTTCGATCGAAACATCCTGTCTTGTTTGTGTACCATCTTATCCTCACCGAAAGATTTTACCTCTTATCCTATTGGCAGGTCTCCTGACTTAGGAATCATACCTACTTGCCCCCTTCCCACCGAATCATTTTCCGGCAGTGGTCTCTGGCTTTCGTACTCCATTACAGTAGAGTGAGCTGTTGCGGATTCTCACCGCATTCCCTTTTCATTCAGCGCAAACTGAAACCAATATTCATTTTTATAGTATCTATTTCCTATGATACTGTCAATAAAAATATTTCTATAACAATATCTATGAAATCTATTCTTTGTCTAAAATACATCTTGCTACACAGAGACCATTTGCAGATGCCTGCTGAAGTCCACGTGTGATAGACGCTCCGTCACCCATCGTGCGAAGTCCTTTGATGCTTGTCTCGAATTCTTTATTTACTACAACTTTATTAGAATAGAATTTAACCTCTACACCGTAGAGCAATGTCTCATCTGAAGCAATTCCCGGCGTCACCTTATCAAGTGCCTGAATCATTTCATCAATTGCCACCATGATACGATGTGGGAACACAAGTGACAGATCACCCGGAACGGCATCCTTCAAGGTCGGAGTAATATTATTTCTCATAAGACGCTCTTCTGTCGTACGTCTTCCTCTGCGGAAATCACCGTAACGCTGCAATAATATTTTTCCGTCACAAAGCATATTTCCAAGCTGTGCTATGTGTTTTCCATATTCGATCGGAGACTTAAATGGCTCTGTGAAGTTCTTCGATACTAAGAGCGCAAAGTTCGTGTTTTTCGTCTTCATATCTTTGGACTTGTATGCATGACCATTTACCACTGCAAGACCATCATCATAATACTCTGTAGCTACTTCTCCGGATGGATTTGTACAGAATACACGCACCTTATCATCAAAGGTAGGTGTGTAGTAGACAAGCTTCGCTTCGTACAGCTTCTCATTTAACTCTTTCATGATCTCGTCTCGAACTTCTACACGCACGCCCACGTCAACGGTTCCGTTTTTCGTTTCGATATCATGCTCTTTACAAATATGAGAAAACCACTCAGAGCCTTCTCTTCCGATACCGGCTACAATCTCCGGTGCATAGAATTCCTCACCCTGATCTGTGACAACTCCTTTTGCAACACCATCTTCAATGATGATATTTTTTACCATTGTCATAAATTTGATCTCTACGCCATTTTCGATCAAATGCTCTTGAAGTCTTGTATAAATTTTATATCCTTCTTCTGTTCCAAGATGGCGAATCGGACACTCGATAAGCTTCAGGTTTGCACGGATTGCCTTTGTACGAATATTTTCAATGGCAGCAGTGTCCTCGATACCGTACACTTTCTCATCAGCGCCGAATTTCAGATAAATATTGTCTGCCTCATTGATAAGCTCCGTTGCCTTCTCATAACCGAGAATCTCCGGCAATGTTCCTCCCACATCAGGGGACAGGGATAATTTTCCATCTGAAAATGCTCCTGCTCCTGCAAATCCTGTCGTAATAGAACATGGCTGGCATCCTACACATACCTTCGTCTTTCTCTTCGGACACTGACGTTTCTCAATGGAACGCCCTTTTTCAATCATCAGGACTTTCATATCCGGTTTCTGTCTGATCAGCTCATACGCGCAGAAAATACCGGACGGTCCTGCACCGATAATAATCACATCATACTGTTTCATACTTTACTTCTCCTTTTATACTTATAAAGTTACTTTTTATTTTTACTCACCTTGTCTATCATACCATCCGGTCATAGAAAACACAAGGTAAATCAATTGGCAGAAAAATGGCAGAAAAATGGAATAAGGACGGAGATTTGATAAAAACCTCCGCCCTTGTTTTCATTAATGATGGAACAAACGAAGTCCCGTAAAGGACATTACCATATTGTATTTATTACATGTCTCAATCACATTGTCATCTCTTACAGAACCACCCGGCTGAGCTACATATTTTACACCGCTTCTATGTGCGCGTTCAATATTGTCGCCAAATGGGAAGAATGCGTCTGAGCCAAGACTTACGTCTGTTAATTTATCCAGCCACTCTCTCTTTGCTTCTCTTGTAAATACCTCCGGCTTCTCTTTGAAGATATGTTCCCATGCTCCGTCTGCAAGCACATCCATATAATCTTCTCCGATGTAGAGATCAATTGCATTATCTCTGTCTGCACGACGGATTCCATCTACAAATGGAAGGTTCATAACCTGTGGAGATTGTCTCAGCCACCAGTTATCTGCTTTCGTACCTGCCAAACGTGTACAGTGGATTCTGGACTGCTGTCCTGCACCGATTCCGATTGCCTGTCCGTCTTTCACGAAGCACACGGAATTGGACTGTGTGTATTTTAATGTAATCATAGAAATTGCAAGATCGATCTTTGCCTGCTCTGTCAGTTCTTTGTTCTCTGTCACAATATTTGCAAAGAATTCATCATCAATCTTCAATTCATTTCTGCCCTGCTCAAATGTGATACCGAATACTTCTTTTCTCTCCAGCTTTCTTGGAACATAGTCCGGATCAATCTCGATCACATTATAATTACCGTTTTTCTTTGCCTTCAAGATCTCCAATGCTTCCGGTTCATATCCCGGTGCGATAACTCCGTCAGAAACTTCTCTTTTGATCAGTCTTGCAGTATCTACATCGCACACATCAGATAAAGAAATGAAATCACCAAAAGAGGACATTCTGTCTGCACCTCTCGCTCTTGCATAAGCGCTTGCCATTGGGGACAATTCTCCGAGATCATCCACCCAGTAGATCTTCGCCAGTGTTTCGTCCAGTGGAAGTCCGACTGCCGCTCCTGCCGGAGATACGTGCTTAAAAGAAGTTGCCGCCGGAAGTCCGGTTGCTTTCTTAAGTTCGCTAACCAGCTGCCAGCCGTTAAATGCATCAAGGAAATTAATATATCCAGGTCTTCCATTTAACACTTTGATAGGAAGTTCTTCTCCTGTCTCCATATAGATTCTGGATGGTTTCTGATTTGGGTTACAACCATACTTCAACTCTAATTCTTTCATGATCCATTCTCCTTACTGATTCTTATTTATTCTTGTTGATGATCTTTGTCTCATAAGCGCCGCTTGCAATATCAATATATCGCACGAAAAGAGATACCTTATTATCTTCATTCAAACTATTCCACAAAGTAGATACAAATTCATCCATATCGTTCGGAATTGCGATTAGTTTCGGTTCTCCTTCGAAACTCGGAAGCGGATTACCATCACATTTGTATGTGTGGATAAAATGTCCCTCGCCTGCCGCCGGATTCTCATATGCAAATGTATATCTGTGGCAGCTGTCCGGATTGCCATTGTTGCTCTTCAAAATTGACATTGCATAATTATAAGTTCCATTTTCAATGTGCATGATACCAGAGATTCTTGGTGTATAGTTAGGCTCATCCGGCTCAAACTTTCTGCTCCTTAATGACTGTTCAAATGTCATCTGCTTGTCCATACCTTCATAGATAGTATCTGTCTGGTCTCCGTTTGTCACAATTGTCTTATTGCCGAGCACACGCACCGGTGCGTAAATGATCAGGCTTGGATCTGTCAATTTCGCAGGATCAAATGCCTGTGTACGAATGCCTTCTCCCTCTTCTACAAAGACACGGTTACGGCTGTTTTCACTTCTGCCCATAATAAAATAAGCAGTTACAGCCTTACTTCCGTCTGCACTCCTGCCTATAATGATTCCGCGTCCCGGATATGAGTTTTCTTTCAGTTCTCTCTCAATTGATAACATTTCCATTGAATCTGTCTCCTTTTCATTGGTTTTTATTACCTATTACCTGTCCATTCATTATATATAAAAAA
>ERZ826396.3211-NODE-3211-length-11296-cov-8.595588_pt1 | contig 11296 bp, 8 predicted proteins | sample MGYA00519926_ERZ826396 | MGnify/ENA primary metagenome ERZ826396 (study PRJEB31778, sample SAMEA3449230) | human gut metagenome | biome: human gut; feature: human-associated habitat; material: faeces | place: United Kingdom | collected 2010/2012 ...
GGTTCTGGCGGAAGCGGCCCTGCTTGCCCTTGAGCATGTCGGACAGGCTCTTGAGGGCGCGGTTGTTGGCGCCGGTGACGGCGCGGCCCCGGCGGCCATTGTCGATGAGGGCGTCCACCGCCTCCTGGAGCATCCGCTTCTCGTTGCGCACGATGATGTCGGGGGCGTTGAGCTGGATCAAACGCTTCAGGCGGTTGTTGCGGTTGATCACCCTGCGGTACAGGTCGTTCAGATCGGAGGTGGCGAAGCGGCCGCCGTCCAGCTGCACCATGGGGCGCAGCTCGGGGGGGATCACCGGCAGCACGTCGATGATCATCCACTCGGGCTTGTTGCCGGAGATACGGAAGGCGTCCACCACCTCCAGGCGCTTGACAATGCGGGCCTTCTTCTGGCCGGAGGCGTCCTTCAGCTCGGCGCGGAGCTGGTTGGACAGCTCCTCCAGATCAATGTCCTGGAGCAGCTTCTTCACGGCCTCGGCGCCCATGCCGGCCTCGAAGTCGTCCTCGTACTTCTCCCGCATGTCGCGGTACTCCTTCTCGGAGAGGATCTGGTTCTTGGCCAGGGGGGAGAAGCCGGGGTCAGTGACAATATAGCTGGCGAAGTAGAGCACCTTCTCCAGAATACGGGGGCTGATGTCCAGCAGCAGGCCCATGCGGGAGGGGATGCCCTTGAAATACCAGATGTGGCTCACCGGGGCGGCCAGCTCGATGTGGCCCATGCGCTCACGGCGCACCTTGGCACGGGTGACCTCCACGCCGCAGCGGTCGCAGATCTTGCCCTTGTAGCGGATCTTTTTGTACTTGCCGCAGTGGCACTCCCAGTCCTTGGTGGGGCCAAAGATCCGCTCGCAGAACAGACCGTCCCGCTCCGGCTTGAGGGTGCGGTAGTTGATGGTCTCCGGCTTCTTGACCTCGCCGTAGGACCACTCGCGGATCTGCTCCGGGGAGGCGATGCCGATCTGGATGGCGTCGAATTCAGCGTAACTCATATCTTTGCTCGTCCTCCCTTAATTAGTCCATATCCTCATCGGAATAGTCATCCGAGAAGTCGTCGCTGTCGTCCAGCTCCTCTGCGTCCGCGGCGGCCAGGTCGTCGTCGTCGCTGCCCTCCTTGAGGGTGTAGCCCGCGGCGGCGAAGTCGGACTCCCCGCCGGCGTCGTAGCCGTAGTAGTCGTCGTCCTCGTCGCGGAACTTGCCGGGCTGGTAGTTGTCCTCGTCGTCGTCCTTCAGCTCGATCTCCGCGCCCTGGTCGTCCAGCACCTTGATGTCCAGGCACAGAGACTGCAGCTCCTTGACCAGGACCTTGAAGGACTCGGGCACGCCGGGCTTGGGCACGTTGTGGCCCTTGACGATGGACTCGTAGGTGCGCACGCGGCCGGTGACATCGTCGGACTTGACGGTGAGGATCTCCTGCAGGGTGTAGGCCGCGCCGTAGGCCTCCAGGGCCCACACCTCCATCTCGCCGAAGCGCTGGCCGCCAAACTGGGCCTTGCCGCCCAGGGGCTGCTGGGTGACCAGGGAGTAGGGGCCGGTGGAGCGGGCGTGGATCTTGTCGTCCACCAGGTGGTGGAGCTTGAGGAAGTAGACGTAGCCCACGGTGACGGGGTTGTCAAACCGCTCGCCGGTGCGGCCGTCGTACAGCCAGCTCTTGCCGTCGGGGCGCAGGCCGGCCATCTTCAGGGTCTCGGCGATGTCCTTCTCGTCGGCGCCGTTGAAGACGGGGGTGGCCACCTTCCAGCCCAGGGTCTTGGCCGCGTAGCCCAGGTGGACCTCCAGCACCTGGCCGATGTTCATACGGGAGGGCACGCCCAGGGGGTTCAGCACGATGTCCAGGGGGGTGCCGTCGGGCAGGAAGGGCATATCCTCCTGGGGCAGGATGCGGGACACGACGCCCTTGTTGCCGTGGCGGCCGGCCATCTTGTCGCCCACGGAGATCTTGCGCTTCTGGGCGATGTAGACGCGCACCACCATGTTCACGCCGGGGGAGAGCTCATCGCCCGCCTCGCGGGTGAAGACCTTCACGTCCACGATGATGCCGCTCTCGCCGTGGGGCACCTTCAGGGAGGTGTCGCGCACCTCGCGGGCCTTCTCGCCGAAGATGGCGCGGAGCAGCCGCTCCTCGGCGGTGAGGTCGGTTTCGCCCTTGGGGGTGACCTTGCCAACCAGAATGTCGCCGGCGCGCACCTCGGCGCCCACGCGGATGATGCCCCGCTCATCCAGATCCTTCAGGGCGTCCTCGCCCACGTTGGGGATGTCACGGGTGATCTCCTCGGGGCCCAGCTTGGTGTCGCGGCTCTCGGTCTCGTACTCCTCGATGTGGATGGAGGTGAACACGTCCTCCTTCACCATGCGCTCGTTGAGCAGGATGGCGTCCTCGTAGTTGTAGCCCTCCCAGGTCATGAAGCCCATGAGGATGTTCTTGCCCAGGGCGATCTCGCCGTTGTTGGTGGAGGGGCCGTCCACAATGACCTCGCCCTTCTCCACCCGCTGGCCGGCGTCCACGATGGGACGCTGGTTGATGCAGGTGCCGTGGTTGGAGCGCAGGTACTTGGTGAGCCGGTAGTCCTCCACGCGGCCGTCGTCGTAGCGGACGGAGACGGAGTCGGCGGCCACCCTGGTGACCACGCCGTCGTCCTCGGCCAGGATGGCCACCTCGGAGTCGATGCAGTTCTTGTGCTCCTGGCCGGTGGCCACGATGGGAGCCTGGGTGGTCAGCAGGGGCACGGCCTGACGCTGCATGTTGGCGCCCATCAGAGCGCGGTTGGCGTCGTCGTTCTCCAGGAAGGGGATCTGGGCGGTGGCGATGGAGAACATCATCTTGGGGGAGATGTCCATATAGTCCACCTGATCCCGGTCCACGTCGATGATCTCGTTGCGGTGGCGGCAGGTGATACGGTCGTGTACCAGGCAGCCGTTCTCGTCCAGCGGCTCGGTGGCCTGGGCGATGGTGTACTGGTCCTCCACGTCGGCGGTCATATAGTCCACCTGATCGGTGACGTGGCCGGTGGCTTTATCCACCTTGCGGTAGGGGGCCTCGATGAAGCCGTAGCGGTTGATGCGGGCATAGGAGGCCAGATAGGAGATCAGGCCGATGTTGGGACCTTCGGGAGTCTCGATGGGGCAGAGGCGGCCGTAGTGGGAGTAGTGGACGTCGCGCACGTCGAAGGAGGCACGGTCACGGGACAGGCCGCCGGGGCCCAGGGCGGACATACGGCGCTTGTGGGTCAGCTCGGCCAGGGGGTTGGTCTGGTCCATGAACTGGCTCAGGGGGGAGGAGCCGAAGAACTCCTTGATGGCGGCGGTGACGGGGCGGATGTTGATGAGGCTCTGGGGAGTGACGATGTCCAGATCCTGGATGGTCATGCGCTCCCGGATCACCCGCTCCATGCGGGAGAAGCCGATGCGGAACTGGTTCTGGAGCAGCTCGCCCACGCAGCGCAGGCGGCGGTTGCCCAGGTGGTCGATGTCGTCGGCGGAGCCCACCCCGTGGGCCAGGCAGTTGAGGTAGTTGATGGACGCCATGATGTCGTCCACGATGATGTGCTTGGGAATGAGGTCGTCGATGCGCTCCTTCACGGCCTCCTTGAGCTCCTCGCCGGTGTAATTCTGGAGCAGCTCCTGGAGCACGGTGAAGCGTACCTTCTCACTGACGCCGCACTCCTCCGGATCAAAGTCCACGAACTTGGACATATCCACCATGTGATTGGAGAATACTTTGATCTGCACGCCGTCGAGCTCCAGTACAACCTCGTTGACGCCCTTGTCGTCCAGCTCGTGGGCCCGCTCACGGGTGAGCACCTCGCCGGGCTCGGCGATGATCTCGCCGGTCATGGGGTCGGCCACGGGGGCGGCCAGGGTCTGATTCACCAGGCGGGTCCAGATCGACAGCTTCTTGTTGAACTTGTAGCGGCCCACGGCGGACAGGTCGTAGCGCCGGGGGTCGAAGAACAGGGCGTTGAGCAGGCTCTCGGCGGAGTCCACCGTGGGGGGCTCGCCGGGGCGCAGCTTGCGGTAGATCTCCAGCAGCGCGTCCTCATAGGTTTTGCAGGCGTCCTTCTCCAGGGTGGCAACGATGCGGGGATCCTCGCCGAACAGCTCGAGGATCTCGGGGTCGGTCTTGGGGCCCACCGCACGGATCAGGCAGGTGATGGGCAGCTTGCGGTTCTTGTCGATGCGCACGTAGAAGGCGTCGTTCAGGTCGGTCTCATACTCCAGCCAGGCGCCCCGGTAGGGGATGACGGTGGTGGCGTAGGTGATGCCGCCGGCCTTGTCCTCGGTGTGGGAGTAATAGATGCCGGGGGAGCGGACGATCTGTGAGACGATGACGCGCTCGGCGCCGTTGATGACGAAGGTGCCGGCCTTGGTCATCAGGGGGAAGTCGCCCATGAAGATCTCCTGCTCCTTGATCTCCTCGGTCTCCTTGTTGCGCAGGCGCACCCGCACCTTGATGGGCGCGGCGTACGTGGCGTCCCGGGCCTTGCACTCCTCCACGCTGTACTTGGGGGGCTCATCCATGGAGTAGTCGATGAAGGAGAGCTCCAGGTTGCCCGCGTAGTCGGTGATCGAGGCCACGTCCTTGAAGACCTCCCGCAGTCCCGTGTCCAGGAACCACTGATAGGAGTTCTTCTGCACCTCCAGGAGGTTGGGCATGTCCAGGATTTCTTCATGGCGGGCAAAGCTCTTGCGGAGGGTCTTGCCGTAGTAGACGTCCTTGACCATCGTAGAAAAAACACCTCGTTTTCTTTGTTTGGGGAGCGTTGGGCGGCAGCGCTCTCCGGTTTCCATCGGCTGTCTTCCGTCAAACCCGACAAAGCGCGGCGGGGAAGAAGGAAGTACACGCTCGGCTGTGTGGACAAAAAAGAAACAAATCCTCTTGCGCTTTCCCGCCCCGCATGCTAAACTGTGTCCAAGCTGGGAAAAAATCGGGAAAACTGGATTGGAAGATAAGAGCATTTCAGTATACCATGAAAAGGGAACAAAAGTCAATTGTTTTATCCGTCGAATCTGGAGAAATCCAGATTTTTTTTATATTCTCATGAACAGAAGGGGAGAGCAGGCATGCTGGAGCGGTTTCTGGATCAGATTGGCGAGGTACTCCGCCTCTGCGAGGATACGGACGGAATTCTGGTGGTCAACCGGGAGGGGATCATCGAATACCACCGGATTCCGCTGAACAGCTACTGGTGCTCCCAGGACACGGTGGGGCGGCACATTCTGGAGCTCTATCCGGAGCTGGACGGGGAGAGCAGCACCATCCTTACCGCCCTGCGGACGGGCCGGGCCAGCTACAACGTTCTCCAGGACATCAACAACCACCGTGGGGAGCGGGTGCTGCTGGAGTCCACCACCATCCCCATCGTGGTGGACGGCCGGGTGGAGTGTGTGGTGGACTCGTCCAAGTACCACACCATTGACCAGCGGGTGATCCGTGGCGGGGAGGGCGGCGGCCTGTCCACCCTGGACCGGATGCTCACGGAAGACCCGGCCATGTTGGCCCTCAAGAGCCGCATCCGGGACGTGGCCGGGCTGGACTCGTCGGTGCTCATCTATGGTGAGACGGGAACGGGCAAGGAGCTGGTGGCCGAGTCGCTCCACAGCGAGGGCGGCCGGGCGGGACCTTTTGTCTCCCAAAACTGTGCGGCCATCCCGGCCACCCTGCTGGAGAGCCTGTTTTTTGGCACGGAAAAGGGAAGCTACACCGGCGCCCTCACCCGCAAGGGGCTGCTGGAGGAGGTGGACGGCGGCACCCTGTTCCTGGACGAGATCAACTCCATGGACCCGGCCCTCCAGGCCAAGCTGCTCAAGGTGCTGGAGGAGAAGAAAGTGCGCCGTCTGGGGGGGCAGCCGGGACATCCCCTTCGACGTGCGGATCGTGGCGGCGGTAAACGAGAAGCCTCAGAAGCTCATCCGGGAGGGGCGCCTGCGGGAGGATCTGTACTACCGCCTGGGGGTGATTCGCCTGACGCTCCCGCCCCTGCGGGAGCGGCTGTGCGACATTGGCCCGCTTGCGGACTACTTTATCGAGCACTATAACCGGAAGCTGCACCGGAGGGTGCGGGGGCTGAGCGAGCGGGCCCTCCGGCTGCTCCGGGGCTATGCGTGGCCGGGCAATGTGCGGGAGCTGAAAAACGCCATCGAGGGGGCGGTGGCCGTCGCCCGGGGGGAGCGCCTCACCGTGGAGGACATGGAGGAGATCCTGGCCGGGCGGCTGGGCGGCCTGAACCGGCCGCCGGAGCTGCCGGAGGCCCTGCGCCTGGAGGAGAGCTTTTCCCTCACCCGGGCGCTGGACTCCTACGAGCGGGAGCTGCTCAGCCGGGCTATGCAGCAGGCCGGCTCCATCTCCCAGGCAGCCCGCCTGCTGGGCCTGTCCCGGCAGAATTTGAAGTACAAGCTGAAAAAATTTGACCTGTAAAAAATTTTGCGCCGCAAAATATTTTCCCCCTGAAAAAGGGCCCGAGAGCCGGAGGTATGTCCTATAATACCGGCCCTCGGGTCCTTTTTTGGGCATTAGGGTGAGCTGGCATCCCGTTTGCAAAGTTAAGTGCACGAAACTTGCCGCAGGCGGAAAGGAAGGCTGATATGCGGAGACTTTGGTACAACGGAACGGTTGCCTCGATGGACGGCGCCATGCGCCGCTATGAGGCGGTGGGCGCGGAGGACGGCAGACTGACCTTTTTGGGGAGCGTTCAGGAGGCTCTGGCGCAGGCGTGGGATGAGACGAGGGATTTGCAGGGAGGCATGGTGCTGCCCGGCTTCACCGATTCCCACATGCACCTGCTCCACTACGCCATGATTCAGAAAAACCTCTCCCTGTTTGGCGTGGCGTCCATCGGGGAGATCATAGAACGGGGGCGGGCCCGGATTGAGCGGGACCACCCGTCCTACCTGATCGGCATGGGCTGGAATCAAGAGACCATGGCGGAGGGGCGCCTGGTGACGCGGGAGGATCTGGACCGCATCTCCACCGATATCCCGGTGTGTATGCTGCGGACCTGCCTGCACATAGGGGCCTGCAACTCCGTAATGCTGGAGCGCATCCGCGCGCTGGAGGATGTGGCGCCCGAGGTGCTGGCCCTGGTGGACTTTTCCAACGGAATCCTGCGGGAGGATGCCGCCCGCCTGTATATGAAGGTGCTCCCCCAGGCGGATGACGCCTATGTAAAGGAGCTGATCCGGCTGGGCCAGCGGGATCTGAACGCGGCGGGCATTACCTGTGTCAATTCCGACGATCTGAAGGCCATTGCCGGAGTGGACCCTATCCGATTGATCGGCATCTTCCGGGAGATGGAGGCGGACGGAGAACTGACGGTGCGGGTCTACGAGCAGTGCCTGGTGGAGCCCGAGGACTTTGAGCGGCTCCAGGCGGTGCGCAGCGATCCGGCCGACCGGGAGAGCCTCTTCCGCACCGGCCCCCGCAAGCTGCTCCAGGACGGTTCCCTGGGGGCCAAGTCGGCGGAGATGATTGACGGCTACCTGGACGAGCCGGACAACCACGGCATCCCTATCTACACCGAGGAAGAGCTGTGCAGCCGGATTCGCGCGGCCCATACCGCCCATATGGACGTGGCGGTGCATGCCATCGGCGACCTGGCTTTCCGTAAGGTGTGCGACGCCATCGAGCGGGTGGAGCGGGAGGAGCCCTGGCCGGATCACCGCCACGGCATCGTCCATGCCCAGACTACCACCCCCGCCCTGCTGGAGCGGATGAAGGCCCTGGGCCTCCAGGCGTACATCCAGCCCATCTTCATTGACGCCGACATGAACATCATCGCCGAGCGGGTGGGGGAGGCCCACGCGAAGGAGTGCTACAACTGGAAGGCCATGGAGGATCTGGGCATCCGGATCAGCGGCGGCTCCGACTGCCCGGTGGAGCCCTTCAACGTGCTGGACAACCTGCGCGCCGCCGTCACCCGGCAGAACCGGGCGGGCACCAGGGTCTATCTGCCCGAGCAGGCCCTCACCGTGGAGCAGGCGGTGCGCCTGTTCACCTCCGATGCCGCCTGGGCCAGCCGGGATGAGGCTGTCCGCGGCACCCTGGAGCTGGGCAAGCAGGCCGACCTTGTGGTGCTGGACCGGGATCTGTTTAAAATCTCTCACCAAGACTTTAATCGGGTTAAGGTTTTGGAGACGGTGTTAAATGGTGTGACAGTCTATCGGGCGGAAACGCTGTAGTCCGTTCACAGCTTAGATCATAGGCAACGAAACAACGGGGAGGAAGCACTATGAAGAAGAAATCCTTCTGGAAGGATACCGTGATTGTAGGTTTGGCGCTGTTTTCCACCATGTTTGGTGCCGGAAACCTGATATTCCCGCCGCAGATTGGCCTGTTCAGCGGACAGGAGTGGTTCCTCGGTGCTATGGGCCTGCTGCTGGGTGGCATCGTTCTGCCGGTTATGGCTCTCTGGGCGGTTAATAACGTCGGAGAGGGCTCTGAGGACCTAATGGGCCACGTGTCTCCGTGGTGTTATAACGCGTTTTATCTGGTGAGCTGTACACTGATCGCCATGGGCTCTACCTTACCCAAGAGTGCCGCTACCACTTATGAAATCGGAATTCAGCCGCTTTTCCCGCAGGTGCCCAACTGGGCAGTTATCATTGTGTTCTTTGTTTTGGTCTACTTTTTTGCCTGTGACCGGGAGTCGGTGATCGACAAGCTGGGGAAATATATGACGCCTATCCTACTGGTGCTTCTGGCAATTGTCCTTATCAAGGGTGTGGTGACGCCGGTAGGGGAGCCAGTGGATACCGGGATCGGAAACCCCTTTGGGGATGCCATGCTGACGGCCTATAATACAGGCGATCTGACGGTCGGCATCATGTTTGCAAGCGTCATCCTGGGTGATCTCCGCCGCCGAGGCTATGACGGAAAGGAGAGCCGAAGAGGCGGATTTATGGCGGGTATCGTCTGCATTATCGCCCTGTTTGCTGTTTATGGTACTCTGACCTACATTGGCGCCACGGCTAGCGGTATCTATGCCCAGGATACTGCCCAGACCGCGCTGCTCTCTGGTGTCATTCGGCAAATCATGGGGACTGCCGGGCTGGCTTGTATGGGCGGCGCGGTAGCCATGGCCTGTCTGACGACTGCGGTCGGCATTGGAACCACAGTTGTCTCATTTATTTATGAATTTCTAAAAAAGAGAGTGCCCTACAAGCTGCTGATGCTGATAGCCTGCATCATCGGAGTTTTCATGGGGATCACCGGAGTACAGAATATCGTGAACTATGTTACACCAATTTTCCTGGTGATCTATCCGGTCTGCATTGTTATGACCATCTTGGGACTGCTGGACCGCTTTCTGCCGAACGACGGTTTCTACAAGGGTGGCGTTTTGATGGCGGGGATTGTGAGCCTGGGGGACGCGGTGCTTAGTGTGGCGCCTGACATTGGCTGGTTGAAGGACCTGATGAGTATGTTCCCGCTCTCCGATTTGGGCTTTGCGTGGCTGGCTCCAGCCGTTATAGGCGCAGTAGTGGGAGCCCTTCTGTGCAGGGGAAAGGAAAAATATCAGGCCATGGGCGACCCAATTGCAGAGGAAATTGCAAAAAACGAATGATTGAATAGTGCCAGGGGAGCGGCGGAGGGGGGAAGCCCCTCCGCCGCTCTGGCGGTTCTGACTGGAAACGGGCCGGAAAGCTTTGCAAAATCTAGTGATTTTCTGATTGACTTTAGAATTCGCATATGGTAAAATTCTAAATCGCGCAGGTATGCCTGCCAAAAGGGGATACGCGGCAGAAAAGCCAGACGGCCCTGCAAATCAAGCGATGGGAGGCAGACCGCATGCTGACGGAACTCAAGCAGGGCTCCAAGGTGGTCGGCGTCAAGCAGACCAAGCGGGCCGTCAATGATGGGAAAGCCGCCCGGGTTTTTCTGGCAGAGGATGCCGATCCCAGGGTGACCGCCCCGGTGGAGGCCCTGTGCGCAGAAAAACAGATTCCGGTGGAGCGGGTTCCCCAGATGAAGGAACTGGGCTCCGCGTGCGGTATCGCCGTGCCCAGCGCGGTGGCCGCGTTGCTGCACTGATTTTAGCGAAACGGAATAATTTTCATCCGTTTCGTTAAAATATATTCTTTAGAAACCAAGAAAGGAGGAAAACCATGCCTACGTTTAACCAGCTCGTCCGCAAGGGACGCGAGGCCGCGACCTACAAGTCCACCGCTCCCGCCATGCAGAAGGGCCTGAACACCCTGCAGAACCGCATGACCGACCTGCCTTCTCCCCAGAAGAGAGGTGTGTGCACCGCGGTTCGTACCGCCACCCCCAAGAAGCCGAACTCCGCTCTGCGTAAGATCGCCCGTGTGCGTCTGACCAACGGGATGGAGGTCACCGCCTATATCCCCGGTGTCGGCCACAACCTGCAGGAGCACTCTGTGGTCATGATCCGCGGCGGCCGTGTCAAGGACCTGCCCGGCGTGCGTTACCACATCATCCGCGGCACTCTGGATGCCCAGGGCGTTGCCAACCGCATGCAGGCCCGTTCCAAGTACGGCGCGAAGCGGCCCAAGGCCGGCAAGAAGTAATTTTTCTCCGTAAAAATTCTTCTGAAAACCCAATAAGAGACTTTATGCGCAAACGCGCAAGGCAGTTGTCCTTGCGGAAGCGCTTACCTATATATAATAGGGGGCGTTTTCTGTGGGGCACTGGACAAGCAGGCACTTGTCTTACACGGGGGCTTTTCTGAAAAGCCTTCGAGTACCTATGAAATCATACTATGAAGGAGGGAAGCAAAGTGCCCAGAAGAGGAAACGTACCCAAGCGGGAGGTTCTGCCCGATCCGATTTACAACTCCGTCCTGGTGACCAAGCTGGTCAACAGCATCATGCTGGACGGCAAGAAGGGTGTGGCCCAGAAGGTCGTCTACGGTGCTTTCGACATCATCAAGGAGAAGACCGAGAAGGACCCCCTGGACGTGTTCACCACCGCTCTGGAGAACATCATGCCGTCCCTGGAGGTCAAGGCCCGCCGCGTGGGCGGCGCCACCTACCAGGTGCCCATCGAGGTTCGCCCCGAGCGCCGTCAGACCCTTGGTCTGCGGTGGCTGACCAACTACTCCCGCGCCCGCAGCGAGAAGACCATGAAGGAGCGGCTGGCCGGCGAGATCATGGATGCCGCCAACAACCTCGGCTCCGCGGTCAAGAAGCGCGAGGACACCCACAAGATGGCCGAGTCCAACAAGGCCTTCGCGCACTATCGCTGGTAATAAGGAGTTAGAGTATGCCTAGGAAAGTTACCTTAGAGAATACCAGAAACATCGGTATCATGGCTCATATTGATGCTGGTAAGACTACACTGACAG
>ERZ826396.3212-NODE-3212-length-11294-cov-9.914583_pt1 | contig 11294 bp, 8 predicted proteins | sample MGYA00519926_ERZ826396 | MGnify/ENA primary metagenome ERZ826396 (study PRJEB31778, sample SAMEA3449230) | human gut metagenome | biome: human gut; feature: human-associated habitat; material: faeces | place: United Kingdom | collected 2010/2012 ...
TGCCGGCGATTCTCCGGCGATGGCCCTGATACACCACGATTCGGGACGCGGCCCGTACGGGCTGCCGACGGTGCCGGTGATGGCGAAAAAGCATCGAATTCGGAAATCTCGCACCGGCTTTCGCGGGCGCCGGTCGGCTTCCTTTTGCGAAACGCCTGGTCGCGCAGTCGCCTTTCCTGCATACATTGTGCCGAGTGTGTCCGAAAGGACGCGGCGGTTTCCAAATTCGACGTCTTTTCGTCATTTTCAGCCCGATGCGCTGCAGCGTCGGGCTTTTGCTCGGTCTTCTCGTATTGCAAGCTATTCGCAGATCAGATATATTTAGTATTGCTAGGTGATAAAGAGAAGGGTTCGGAATGCAGCTCCGGTTCGCGCAGCAGATGAAGAAGGGCGCGCTCGACATGCTCGTCTTGAAGCTGCTGCAGCACGAGGAGAAATACGGCTATCAGCTGATCAGCGAGCTTCGCGACCGCTCGAACGGCGCGCTCGCGCTCAAGGAGGGCACGCTGTACCCCATCCTCTACCGGCTTGAGGACGGCGGCCTCGTGACCAGCCGCATGAGCGCGCACGTTGCGAAGGAGCCCGCGCGCAAGTACTACGCGATCACCGAGGCGGGGCGCGACGCGTTGCGCGAGATGTACGAGATCTGGAACGAATTCGACGGACATGTGCGGTCGATCATGGAGGAGGAGCAATGAACAAGGAATCCTATGTGAAGGCGGTTGCGAAGCGTCTGACCTGCTCGAAAGCGCGCCAAGCCGAGTTCGTGCGCGACCTCGAATCCGACATCGCCGCTGCTCTGTCAGCAGGCGAGACCTGGGAGCAGGTGGAATCCCGCATGGGCGACCCGCGTCAGGTGGCGCAAGAGTTCAACGAGGATCTCTCCGAAGCGGAGCGAGCCGCCGGCAAGAAACGCAAGCGCACCAAGACGATAGCTATCGTGGCGACCGTCGCGGTGGCCGTGGCGGCGATCATCGGAGCCGCAGCTTGGTGGGCCGCGCCGAAATTGTCTCCCGCAGGACAAAGCTCGAATCTCAGCGAGCAGCAGGTGATCGAACAGGCTCAGAAAGTGGCTGAGGTTGTGGGGGAGGGCGACTACGACAAGTTGCGTCCGATGCTCGACGATGCCGCTGCCGAGGCGCTTACCGAGCCGGTCATGAAGGATGCCCATGCATTGTTCGGCGACGATTGGGGTGCTCTCAAGTCGTTCGGAAACACGTATGCAACGGGAGTCACGCAGATGGGGATGACGGGCAACGCCGTCAATCTGGTTGCAATATACGAGAATACTACGGTGACGTTCGATATAGGTTTTAACGAAGATTTGAAGATCATCGGATTGAATATGAGGTAGGAGTCCTATGGGGTTCGCCCTCGCACGCGTCGTCAGCGCAGTCGGCATGGTTTACGGGTCGTTTCCGCTCGCAGGCGACGGTCGTCTCTCAGATCAAGCAGTACGCCGACGTATTGAAGGAGCATCATGGGTGAGCCGATGAGGTTCGCGGGGAAAGTGGACGGCTGGTATTACGCGTTGACGGTGGGCGTCAACGTCATGCTGGCGTGGCCGCTCGCGTCGTTCTTCGCCGATCCTGCGAAAGAGGGCGCGTTCATAAGCGCCGTCGTCTGTTTGCTGTGCCTTGTCCTCTGCGACATCTTCATCACCCCCACGCTTCTTCGCAACTACGTCGAGTTCGACGGGAAGGGCAACCTGCTCATCGTGTTCGGCTTCCAGAAGGCGACGTATCCCGTCTCGAAGATCCGCCGGTTGCGCGAGACGTCCAACCCGTTGGCTTCCCTGGCGGCGTCGTTCGACCGCATCGAGCTGCGCATCGGCTACGAGGAGCTGATGATCGCCGTCAAGGACAAGGAAGAATTCTTCGCCGAGATCGAGCGGCGGTGCCCCCAGGTCGAGATCGTGCGAAGGGCCTCCGTTTCCAAGTCCAGGTGAGCTCCGGGCGACCCGGCGACCGCCGCATAAAAAACCGGTTGCGCGAGTCGTAGCGCAACCGGTTTCGATTTTCCTGGTGGGCCCAGCAGGGCTCGAACCTGCAACCAAGGGATTATGAGTCCCCTGCTCCACCATTGAGCTATAGGCCCGTAAAGCGTCCCGCTATTCTATCCCAAAACGGGCACCGATGCCAAGGGGATATCCGCAAGCCGATGCAAATCCTCTTCGAGAAATTTTCGAAAAAGGGGCTTGCGCGTATTCGAAACTACCGGTAGAATACTCAAACGTTGCGAACGACGCAACCGAAACGGTCGCTTGGCTCAGCGGGAGAGCATCGCCTTCACACGGCGGGGGTCACAGGTTCAAATCCTGTAGCGACCACCATGAAACTAGCAGGTCGCCGGTTTTTGGCGACCTTTTGTTTTCTCGCCCCAAAAGCCCTTCAGGACACAACCAGGGCACAGCGGCGCGAACCCATGCCGCCCCAAGAAAGCGCTGCCGTCTGAGGGATGCTACCGCCGGAAGGATGAAATAGCGCCGAAATTACTGGCTTGCTGCCGAAGCTCGGCCTTTTTGGGAGGCATCGGGCCGGATTATGCGATCCGAGACGGTTCACCCGGAGAAAACGCCTGATCGCCTGGAAGGGGGCAGCTTCTCGAGAGGCGCAAGCGGCAGCAATCAGGAGAGCATCGCGTCTCGAGATCCTTGCCCTATGCAGCGAAGGGACCGAACTTGCGGGCGGGTTCGCCCTCGCCTGCTCTCTCGCCCTCTTCGCCTCTGAGCACCTTCGGCCTCTCGCACCAACTCCCGTCGGCCAAACCGCCTCGCCGCCCTCCGGCACCGCATGCGCGCCCGCCTTCCACCCGCCCTTCCGCACCCTCTGACCGCCCGCCGAGGCCGCCCGCCCGAGCGTCCTGCGGATCACCCACCGTGTTTCCTCAGCAGGTCGGCGCGCTGTCTGACCTGCAGGACGACCACGACGACAACCGTTGCGCCCGCAACGCGAACCGCAATGCGAACGGCGTCGTCCAGGCAGGCGTACGCGCTCGCCGTCGCGCACCACATGATCGCCACGATCATCCACACCGCCACCGCCGAGCGACGTGCGCTCTTCCTGAACTCCGCGTCGCTCGGACAAAGCGCGAGGAAGTCTTCGCCTCCGCATACAACGCGGAAGCACGCCTTGCTGCCCGCGAACAGAAACGCCCCGTACACGATGCCGACGATCGAGACGGCGGCCAAAGCGACGATGCCGACGACAATCTCCACGAAGCGCTCCTTCCCGCCCGCCATGCGAAGCGAAGCCGGCCCTTCCGCACGCTTCGCCCCGACGGCCTCTGTCCCTCTGCCGATACCACGATACCACGATACCACGATACCACACCCCGCAAGCGGCCGGCGCAGCTTGCGAGAGCCGGCTCGCAGGGATACAATCAAAGGCAGAAAGCGCGTCAGGCGATCGCCTGCGATCCCGCTTCCCCGCACAACAGACGACAAGGAAGCTATGAGACAGCTCGCTGCACGATGCTGCCTGCTCGCCTTCGGCATCGTTGCCATGGCGGCGGGCATCGTCCTCATCACGAAGACAGGCCTGGGCACCTCGCCCATCTCGTCGCTCGGCTACGTGTTGAGCCTGTCGTTTCCGAACGTGTCGTACGGCGCGTTCATGCTCGGTTGGAACGCCGCCCTCCTGATCGGGCAGATCGCCATCCTCAGACGGCGCTTCAAGGCGGCGGCGCTTCTGCAGGTGCCCATCTCCGTCTTGTTCAGCATCGGCATCGACGCCTTTGGAAGCCTGCTCTCGTTCGTCCAGCCGCACAGCTACCCCGCGTCGCTTGCCGTGCTGGCCGCAGGCGTCGCAGCGCTCGCGTTCGGCGTGGCATGCACCGTGGTCGCGAACGTGGTCATGAACAGCGGCGAGGCGTTCGTATGCGCCGTCACGAGCATCACGGGATGGAGCTTCGGCCGCACGAAGGTGGGCTTCGACCTCGGCTGCGTCGGGTTGGCCGTCGTCGCGTCGATCGCGCTCATGGGCACCGTCGCGGGCGTGCGCGAAGGCACCGTCATCGCAGCGGCGGCCACCGGCTTCGTCGTCAACGTTTTCATCAAACTCATGGGCGGCGTGAAGCCCGCTTTGGGAGAAGCGCGAAAGCGCGGGGATGAAAATCCCCTCCCCCATGGCGCGGAGTGCAACCGCGCGGATTAAACGCGGCACGCAGCGCCCTTGCAGCCAGGACGCCGCGTGCGATAGACGAGGCGGGGGCAGCGCGTACCGATGCGCCGACGACGCACCAAGAGGAAGGGGGCTCCCTTCGCGCCAGGACCCCTACCCCCTCCTCACCAGGTAGCACTTATGGATACGGGGATTGCGTTCGAAGTCGTGCGGGATGGTCTGCACGGTGATGTCCTCGAGGACCACGCCGTAGCGCGCAAGCGCCTCCTCGTCGGGCTTGAACGAGCGCAGGTTGCACGAGAACACGGCCTCGCCCTCCTCCGACAAAAGGCGCGACACGCCGATGAGCAGCTCCACGTGGTCGCGCTGCACGTCCCAGGTGCGCCGCCCCATGGCCTTCGAGTTGGAGAACGTGGGCGGGTCGACGAACACGAGGTCGAAACGACGGCCCGCACGGCGCGCCTCGGTGATCCAGGCCATGACGTCGCCGCGCTCGAACGTGTGCTCGGGACCCTCGAACCCGTTCGCGGCCATGTTGCGCCGCGCCCAGTCGAGGTAGGTCTGCGACAGGTCCACCGTGGCAGTCGAGCGCGCCCCGCCCGCAGCCGCATGGACCGTCGCCGTGCCCGTGTAGGCGAACAGGTTGAGGAAGCGCCTGCCCTGCGCCTTCGCGCCCACGAGCGCGCGCGTGAGGCGATGGTCGAGGAACAGGCCGGTGTCCAGATAGCCCGCCAAGTCCACTTCGAATTCGAAGCCTGCCTCCTGCACCTGCGTCACGTAGGAGCGCCGGCGGGCCTCGCGGTACTGCCCGCCGCCCTTCTCGCGGCGGCGCACCTTGGAGAACACGTGGTCGGACCGCACTCCCAGCACGACGGGCACGAGCGCAAGGACGTCGTCGAAGCGGCGCCGCGCCTTCACGGGATCGACGCTGCGCGGCGGCGCGTACTCCGCTACGTGGACGTAGGTGTTGCCAGCCGCCTGGCCCGCCCCTTCGTACACATCGACGGCCACGGCATAGTCGGGCAGGTCGGCATCGTAGATGCGGTAGCAGGTGACGCCTTCGCGGCGCGCCCACTTTCGCCGTTCCCTGGCCGTCTTGCGCAAGCGGGCGGCGAACTGCCCGGAAGCCTCCTCGAACACCTCGACGAGGTGCTCGGCGCCCCCGGCAGGATCCGGCACGCTCACCTCGGTCGTGCCGACGGGCGGCGCGTCGAACACGAGGGCCTTCGCCGCCACGCGCCCCTTCCCGATCTCGACCCCGAGGGCGGGCGCGACGCCGAAGCGCTCCTCCACGCCCTCGCCGCCGACCGCCGCGAACACCGATCCCTCCGGCGCGGCTGCCGACGCGGCCGCGAACGCCGCGGCGTCGGCCTGGGCGCGCGCCTCGGACATAGCGCGATCCCCCGTCGGCAGGATGCACGCCACCACGCAGCGCGCGGCCCCGTCGGACGCGGCGCGCGAGGCCGCCGCGCACGCGCGCGCAACCTGCCCGTCCGCTGACTGCGCGTCGGCAAGCTCCACGGTGAGCGCCTGACGCAGTCCGGCGCGGCGCGCGAGCAGACGCGCCCGGGCGATGGCCGGGGAGGACGACGAGGCTCCCGCGATGCGCACGCGCGCCCGGTCGGGCGGCGCGGACGAGGGGGCCTCGAGCGCGTCCGCGCCAGCCATGCGCGCCAGACCGCGCTCGAAACGCTCGTCGGCTTCTCGGACGAGGTCGTTCCACACCTCGGGCTCGGATTTTCCCCAGCCGAAGAACCCCCAGCGCTCGCGCACGAGCCCGGGCGCGAGGTCGCATGCCCACGCCGCGGCCTCCACCACGAGCGCTCCGTCGCCGCACGCGGGATCGACGAGCGCCGCGCCGGCCTCACAGAGCCTCTGCCAATCCGCGAGCGCGAGCAGCCCGGCTGCTTGGGCGCAAGAAAGCGGCGCGTCGGCACCGTCGTCGGCAGAAAGCCACGTGCGCCGGTAGAGCGGCCCACCCGACAAATCGAGCGACAACGTGGCACGCGCACCGCGCACCCGCACGTCGATGAGCGCGTCCGGCTCCTCGGGATCGACCTCGGGCCTACGCCCCGTCTGCCCGAGCATCCTGTCGCACACCGCGTCCTTCACCTTGAGCGCGATGAAGCGGGTGTTGCGCAGCTCGTCGTTCGCGCCGTGCGTCTGCACGGCGATGCTCGCCCCGCAAGCAAGGACGTCCTCCCACGGAAGGCCCCGCACGCCCTCGTGCAAGCGCTCGGCGTCCGACGCGTCAACGCGCCCCACCACCGCGAGCACGCGCGAGGCGAGCCGCGACCACAGGCACGCGGACAGCGCGCCGCGCACGTCGCAGAACGCGGCCACGCCCCCGGCAAGCGGGCGCACGCGCCTCACGCCCATGCGCCTGAGCTCATCGGCGAGCGGCGCTTCCAAACCGGCGAGGCAGCTCGCGAACAGTTCGATGTCTTCGTTTTCCATGGCGCAGGTCCAATCATCCGATAGCGCAGGTTGGCGCCAGCAAGTCAGCGAGAAGCCCCCTCGTGCCGACAATCGGCCCGTTTCGCGGCTGTCGAACAAGCCAGCGGTTTGTTCGATTCCCCACCATGCGCCCGCGAGGGCGCGCCCTGCACGGGTGCCGGGCAGGGCCACGTGAGGGCAAGCGAGAAAGGGGCGGGGATCGGTGCAAGGGGGCTTCGCAGCGTCGGGCAGTTCCACCGGCAGACAGGCCGGTGGAACGTCAGTCCTCCAGATAGTCCTTCAGCTTCGAGGAGCGCGACGGATGGCGCAGCTTCGCGAGCGTCTTGCTCTCGATCTGGCGGATTCTCTCGCGTGTGACGCCGAACTCGCGCCCCACCTCCTCGAGCGTGCGCGGATGGCCGTCCTCCAAGCCGAAACGCAGGCTGATCACCTTGCGCTCGCGCTCGGCCAGGCCGTCGAGCACCTTGCTCAGCTGCTCTTGGAGCATGCTGAAGCTGGCGGCGTCGGGCGGCACCACGGCGGCGTCGTCCTCGATGAAGTCGCCCAGCTGGGAGTCTTCCTCCTCGCCGATGGGCGTCTCGAGCGACACGGGCTCCTGGCTGATCTTCTGGATCTCGCGCACGCGCTCCGGCGGCAGGCCCATCTCCTTGCCGATCTCCTCCGGCGTTGGCTCGCGGCCCAGCTCCTGCAGAAGCTGGCGCTGGATGCGCACGAGCTTGTTGATCGTCTCCACCATGTGCACGGGGATGCGGATGGTGCGAGCCTGGTCGGCGATGGCGCGCGTGATGGCCTGGCGGATCCACCACGTGGCGTACGTGGAGAACTTGAAGCCCTTCGTGTAGTCGAACTTCTCCACCGCGCGGATGAGGCCGAGGTTGCCTTCCTGGATGAGGTCGAGGAAGAGCATGCCGCGGCCCACGTAGCGCTTGGCGATGGACACGACGAGGCGCAGATTCGCCTCGATGAGCTGCTGCTTCGCGTCCAAGCCCACCTGTTCGATGCGGCCGAGGCGGCGCTTCTCGCGGCGGTCGAGCTCGATGCCCTCGTCTTCGGCCTTGTCGAGTTCCTCCATGGCGGCCACGCCGGCCTCGATCTTCATGGCAAGGTCGATCTCCTCGGCGGCCGTGAGCAAGGGGACTTTGCCGATCTCTTTGAGGTACATGCGCACCGGGTCGCCCGTGAGCATGGTCACGCCCGCGTCGGCGCCGCGCTTGCGCGCCGCCGAGCGCACCTTGCTCTTGGTCACCTTCGGCAGTTGGACGTCGACGGTCGCCTTGAGCTCCTCCTCGGGGATGCCTTCGAGCAGGTCTTCCTCGTCGCCGTCGCCGCCAAGGCCGGTGTCGAGCTTGTCGTCGTCGAGGGAATCCGCGGCGACCACATCGGGGTCGGCGTCGAGCGCCTCGTCGTCAAGTATCTCCTCGGCATCGATCGGGGCTTTGGCCGAGACGTTCTTCGTCTGCGCGGATGCTTGCTTCTTGGAGGCTTGGGCCACGTGATCTTCCTTTCCAACAGGACGGCGTGCGCGCATGCGCGCACGCGCTCGGGGCGCAAAGATACAGCTAAACAGTGTATCACAAAAAGCGGACGCCCGAACCGCGAATCCCGTCCCCCGCGCAATCCCCTTCCGCATCCTCGCCAAAGCGTCGAAGCCGACCGGATGCGAGCGCGCCTTCGCGAAAGGCCGTCCGCAAGCGCAGAGCCGGCGGGCGGCGCGTCACAGCAGGTCGTCGGGATCCACGTCCACGGCCACGTTGACCAGCTTGTCGGGCTTGCGGCGCCGGAACAGCGGCAGGAGCGCGCGCGAAAGGTCGGCGTCGGCGGGGCACTTCGCCACCACGTGCCAGCGGTACGTTCCGCGCAGCTTCGCGAGCACGCACGGCACGGCGGGAAGCACGCTCCATCCGTCCCCGCCGAAGTCGCGCACCGCGCGCTCGAGGTCGCGCTGGAGCTTAAGGGCGGCGGCGCGCACCGCGGGCTCGTCCGTTCCCCACAGAAGGACGTTCGCCATGCGCACGTAGGGGGGGTAACCCAGAAGACGGCGCTTGGGCAGCTCGTCGCGCAGGAAGAGCGCCCGGTCGTGGGCCGCCGCGGCGCGGATGGGAGCGGCGGCGGCCTCGTAGGTTTGCACGAGCACGCGCCCCGGCAGCGCGGCGCGCCCGGCGCGGCCGGCCACCTGCTCCACGAGCGCGAACGTGCGCTCGGCGGCGCGGTAGTCGGGAAGCTTCAGCATGGTGTCGGCGTTGATGACGCCCACGAGCGTGACGTCCTCGAAGTCGAGGCCCTTCGCGATCATCTGCGTGCCGAGGAGCACCGCCGCGTCGGCCTCCGCGAACGTTTCGAGCAGCCGCTGGTGGGCGCCTTTGGCAGACGTGGTGTCGGCGTCCATGCGCACGATGGGCACGTCCGGCCCCACGCCGGGCATCGCGTCGAGGAGCACCCGCAGATCGGCCTCCACCCGCTGGGTGCCCGCGCCGAACTTCTTCAGATAGGGGCTGCCGCACTCCGGGCACACGGGCGGCGCGGGGACGCGGTGGCCGCAGTGGTGGCACACGAGCAGATTCCCTCGTTCGTGGAACGTGAGCGAGGTGGAGCACGACGGGCACTCGGGCACAAACCCGCATTCGCGGCACAAAAGGAACTTCGCGAAGCCGCGCTGGTTGAGCAGAAGCACCGCCTTGCGACCCGCGGAAAGCTCCTCGGCGAGCGCGCGCGAAAGCGCGCCGGAGAACATGGAGCGCGACCCGCCGGAGAACTCCTTGGCCATGTCGACGACGCGCACCTCGGGAAGCGGCCGGCCGTTCGCACGCTCGGGCAGCTGCACCTGGTGCCAGGCGGGGTCCTTCGCGCAAGCGTGCAGCGTCTCGATGGAAGGCGTCGCGCTGCCCAGCACCACCGCCGCGCCCGCGCGCCGCGCCATCCACACGGCAACATCGCGGGCATGGTAGCGCGGCGCGCTGTCCTGCTTGTAGGAGCCCTCGTGCTCCTCGTCGATGACGATGAGGCCCACGTTGGCCAGCGGCGTGAACAGCGCGCTGCGGGCACCGACGACGACGCGCGCCTGCCCGCTGCGGATGAAGTCCCACTGGTCGAAGCGCTCGCCTTGGCTCATGCGCGAGTGCATGACGGCCACCGTGTCGCCGAAGCGGCCGCGGAAGCGCCCCACGGTTTGCGGCGTGAGCGAGATCTCGGGCACGAGCACGCACGCCGTGCGGCCCGCCGAAAGCGCGCCCTCGATGGCCTGAAGGTACACCTCGGTCTTGCCCGACCCGGTGACGCCGTCCACGACCACGACCTCGCCCGCCGCCCGCTCGCGCGCCGCGTCGATGGCGGCGAGCGCCGCCGCCTGCCCGGCGGTGAGCGGGGGCTTGGGGCTGGGCGAGAACCCGCCGCCTCCCTCGAAGCGCCCGCGCCCGCCGCCGGGCACCCCGCGCAGGCGGCGGCGGCGCTCCACGCGCACCACGCCCTTGCGCTCAAGCGCCCTCACCGCGTCGGACACCGCGCCGAACTCGGCGGCGAGCTCCGCCACGCGCAGCTCTCCCGCACGCAGGGCCTCGGCGATGGATGCCTGCTTCACCGCGTTTCCGCGCGGCTCGAACGAGGCGAGCGCGGGGCCGGGCACCACCCAGCGGTCGTCCACTTCCCCCACCGCCGGCTCCTCGAGCCGCCAGCGGCCTTCGCGCGAGCGCACCATGCGCGGCACGCCCCCCGGCGGCGTGAACAGGCGCACGCACGACGACAGGGGCGCGACGTAGCGCTCCGAGAGCCAACGCGCGCACGCCGCGCCCTCCTCGTCGAAGTAAGGGCGGCTCACCGCGCGCACGATGCCCTTGAGCTTGGCGGGGTCGATCCCGTCAAGCCAGTCGCACTCGTCGTCCTGCGCCAGCTCGATGACGAAGCCCACCGCGCGCCGCCCGCCGAACGGGACGAGCACGGCGCAGCCCACCTCGATGGGCGCGTCGCCCTCGCCGCCGTCCTCGGGCACGGCGTAGGTATAGGGCGCGTCGAGCGCCTGCGTGGGTATGTCGAGGATGACCGATGCGAGTTTCATGACTTCCAGTATATTCCAAGCCCGGGCCGTGGAAGGCGCGCCCGACAAGGCCGCACGAAAACCGCGCGGCTCGGGCGCGCTCGGAAACTTCGGCGAAGACGCGGCTCGGGCGCACGACCCCTCCCCGGTGAGGGAGCCTCGCGTGCCGAACGGAACGGGGACGACGGCAAGATCGCTCTCGCAAACGGAAGGCAGGAGGCGGCAAGCAGCGCGCGCCGCCGTATGCGTGGCGCGGGCCGTTTTTTGGCCACGAAACCGCGTTCTGGCACGGAATCGCAGCCAAAATCCCCCTTTCCCTCCTAGCTCTCGCCGAAACCCCAGGTCGCAGAAAGGAGCAAGGGGGAAAGCAGGGGAATCTGTGCCAGAACGCGGTTTGGTGGCCATTTCGACGGCGAAATCGCGCACGGCGATCCCGCCCGCCGCCTGCCGACCGGCTTTCGGGAGCTCGGAGCCCGCGAAGGGCGATCGGGGCGATGCAGAAAGACGGCGACGCCCGTCCGACCGCGCCGGGCCGGACGGGCGCGCCCGCAAGCGGCCTTACGCCAAACCGCACGCCGCCCGCAACTCGTCCACCTTGTCGGTGCGCTCCCAGGTGAACTCGGGCAACTCGCGACCGAAGTGGCCGTAGGCGGCCGTCTTGCGGTAGATGGGGCGGCGCAAATCCAGCG
>ERZ826396.3217-NODE-3217-length-11276-cov-4.864985_pt1 | contig 11276 bp, 16 predicted proteins | sample MGYA00519926_ERZ826396 | MGnify/ENA primary metagenome ERZ826396 (study PRJEB31778, sample SAMEA3449230) | human gut metagenome | biome: human gut; feature: human-associated habitat; material: faeces | place: United Kingdom | collected 2010/2012 ...
CACAGGAGTTACAGGATTTGAATGTTGATACGGTAAGGACAGATATAACGACCAGCTCCACGGTTACAGACGTAATCATCTGGGACGTGGAACAGGCTGGAGAGGACGACTTTATTGCTACCTACGAAGTAGATCAGCAGATAAAGGAGAACGACCAGACAAGGAACGTATCAGAAACCTATACGGTCAAAGTCCATGTGGATAATAACGGGGATATGGTAATCATACAGAACCCTACCCTTGCACCAGCAATCGAAAAATCAGAGTATGAACCAAAGAAACAGGAAGCAGACGCAAGCGTGGACGCTGATACCACAGCCGACGCTACGGCATTTCTGGAAACATTCTTCAAGCTGTACCCTACCGCAACAGAAACAGAGCTTGCCTACTATGTAGCTGGCAATGTCCTTGAACCGATAAACGGGGACTATCTCTTTTCTGAATTAGTAAACCCTATATTTACAAAAGACGGGGACAACGTGAAAGTCAAGGTTGCTGTGAAGTTTATTGACAATCAGACGAAAGCAACACAGGTATCACAGTATGAATTGACGCTTCATAAGGATAGCAACTGGAAGATTGTAGGATAAATAATACGAAAGGCTTACGTAAAAATTCGTAAGCCTTATTTTTTCCATAGTTACAATTTAATTATATTTGTATTCTATATTATAAATGCTTAGAAATTAAGCATTTCTTAGTTAAGTATAGAAAGGTGGAAAAAATATGGATTATATTTTAGAAACAAGAAATTTGACAAAAAAAATCAAAAAAGAGAATATCATAAAAGGAATTTCTCTTAAAGTACCGAAAGGAGAAACTTATGGACTATTAGGTCCAAATGGAGCTGGTAAAAGTACAACAATGAAATTACTTTGCGGGCTATTAAAACCAAGTGGTGGAGAAATTTTGTTTAATGGAAAGAAATGGTCAAAAGATACTTTGAATAAAATAGGAGTTTTGATAGAAAATCCAGCCATTTATGGAAATCTAACAGCAAAGGAAAATATGAAAATCCATGCCTGTATGCTAGATGTTTCAGAAGATGAAATACTTCGTGTTCTAAAATTGCTGAAAATAGATAAAACAGGAAAGAAAAAAGTGTCCAATTTTTCTCTTGGAATGAAACAGCGCTTGGGAATTGCGATAGCTTTGTTAGGAAATCCTGATTTTGTCATTCTAGATGAACCTACAAATGGTTTAGACCCAATTGGTATTCAAGAATTGCGTGAGTTAATAAAACAACTAAATCATAATGGGGTTACAGTTTTGATTTCCAGTCATAATCTTGCAGAAGTTCAGAATATGGCGTCTTACGTGGGAATTATAATAAATGGGAAACTAAAATATGAAAGTAAAGTAGTTAATGATGATAACTTGGAAAATATATTTATAAATGTTACAAAAGAGGAGGAATATTCTTATGTATAAGCTATTTCGTTCTGAATTATTAAAGTCAAAGAGGACTTTACTTAGACCTATTCTTCTCATAGGGGCTGTAATTTTTGCAATTCTTCTTATGATTGTAGCGAATTTAGCACCTGCTACCTTGGCAAATTCGTGGGAACATTATACAAAAATGATTTTTAATATGTGGACAATATCGTTTAATACATTAGGTATTTCATTATTATGTATCTTAATGGAATATACAGAAAAGAAAAATCACACATATCGTTCAATTTATGTTGAAGCATGTTCTACTGGAAAAGTTTGGATAGCAAAAATTTTTGTTATGGCTTTTTATTCCTTTATGACAACCGCATTACTATCTGTTTTCGTTTGTGGTTTAGCATTGTTTAATCATCTTGAAACAAATACATTATTTTCTATTTTAGAAATGGGTGGAATAACATGGCTGATGTCTTTAGCTATTATTCCCATTTCCTTGTTTTTTGCGCATGGTTTTGGTGTAGCAGGTGCATTGGGGATAGGACTTCTGGGATTTCTTTCAGCTCCTGTCATGGCTCCCGAAAACTATTGGATTTTCAATCCCTTTAGTTATGCTGTAAGAAGTATCGTACCTATTACCAAAATTCACCCAAATGGCATTATATTAGAAAATACAAGTACATTATTAAATACTGATGTAATTTTCGTATCTGCTTTATTAGCAATTATGTGTTTTCTGATTTTTACTTTGTTGACATCATTTATTTTTTCTAAAAGCGAGGGGAATTAAAATGTATGGTATAAGAGCACTTCGAGCAGAATACACAAAAAGTAAACGAACAATGCTGAATAAAATTCCTTTTATTCTATCCCTGATAGTTGCTGTGTGTATTTTGTTCATTTCAAGAACAAGTAATAAAGATGAAATAGTTTCCAATAGTATGTTCTATTGGATCAATATTTCATCTATAATAATTCCTTTAATAACAGGAATTTTAGCAGGTATTATGGGAGAGCAGGAGCAAGAAGCAGGCAACTGTCAAGTTATAAAAAAGAGTAGCCATAAAGGACAGAACTTCTTTTTTAAATGCACATATTTGTTAGGCTTGTTAACTTTCTTTATCCTTTTCTCTATGTTAATATTATGTATTGATATATGGGTTGTCTATCGTCCAGATAATTTTACAGTTTTCCTGTTTGTTAAAACCGCATTACTTTCTATAATAGGTTCTCTTTTTCTTGTACCGTTTCAATTATGGTGTAGTTTTTACTTTAATATGAGTGCTTCCGTTGGATTTGGAATATTTGGAACAATATTTGTTGCTTATGTTAGTTCGCTACCTATTCTTGAAGAAAAAATATGGAGATTTATTCCTTGGACATGGTCTATGAAAACTACGGGAATATATTTTGGGAGTAAGGATTTATTTGTGCAAGGATTTCATTTGCCATTAGATTTAGTAATACAAGTATTCTTTTTCATTGTACTGATGATTGGAGTAATACTGTGGTTTGAAAAATGGGAGGGGAATACAAAAGAATAAAGGAGAAATATATATGTCTAAAATCATAGTAATAGATGATGATACATCTTTACTTCAACTTATTAAAAATGCTTTAGAAAATGAACATACGGTAACAATATATAATAGTTTAGTCAATGTTTCTATTCGAGAAATAAACTCTCATGATTTACTTATACTTGATGTAATGATGCCACAATTAGATGGTTTTACTTTTCTAAAAGAAAAAAGACGTGAAATCGATATACCCGTATTATTCTTGACTGCTAAAAACTTTGAACAAGATTTAATTGAGGGATTTTCAGTAGGTGCAGATGATTATATCGTAAAGCCGTTTTCAATTAAAGAGCTCCGTTATCGAATTATGGCACATTTGCGCAGAGAAAAAAGAACAAAAAACAATCTTATTCATATAGGGAATATTTTTTGTGATTTCACGGAGAAAAAAATCTACGTAGATGAAACAGAAATAAATATGACTTCTACAGAATATGAAATATGTTCCCTGCTCATAAGAAATCCAAATCGTGTTTTTACAAAAGATGAAATATACGAGAAGATTTTTGGGTACGACGGTGTCGGAGACGCTGAAACAACAATTAGAGAAAGAGTCAAAGAAATTAGAAAAAAATTCAAGGCATATCAGGAAGAACCGATTAAGACAGTATGGGGAGTGGGTTATCAATGGGAAAAAAATCAATAATGCGAATGTTGCTGACACTTAGTATTTCTCAAATCTGTTTTATGCTATTGGCAATCATAACATTTGTAATAGGTTCCTTTATGTTAGTAGAAACAGGAGTTATACTTTCGCCAGAAGTAATTTCAAAAAGTGTAGAAGTGGTAAAAAAAGAGGCTGTCAATGATACTCTTGATGAAAAGTCTATTCCAGCATATATTGAATACGCTCAACTTTCTGATAATGGCAGTTATGAAAATGGCTCTATCAATGATAAAAAACTAATAAATGAGGTGTATCAAAAAGGAAAAGTTAATCAATTACGATTTATGAATACTACAACTTACGAATGTGTTGGCGGTTCATCAGAAAAATGGATTATTGGGTATAAAGATACAACTTCACAGTTTTCAAATCCATTTTTAAGAGATATTTTTCCTAGTGCTGATTTAACCATTATTCTTGCATTTCTTCTTACGATAATCATTGGTTTTGTTTTAATTTTAAGATTATATAGAAATCGTTTAAGCAAGGAATTAACAAAAATAACAAATATCCAAAATACGATTTTAAGTGAAGAAGACGAAATTTCCAAATTATCAAGTCCATTAAAGGAAGTGAATCATATTTTAATTGTTCTAAGTGAAATGGAAAAAACTGTAAAAGAAAGCACAAGAAAGCAGTTGAAGCAGGCACAGCTTTTGGAAAGCAGTATTCAAGCACTTACACACGATATACAAACGCCCGCTACGGTTGTTTCTGGAAACTTGGAATTACTGGAAGAAACAGAAATGAATGAAAAACAAAAAGAATATGTAGGATATGCACAAGACGGAATTAGCAGAATATCCGAATATGTAGAAGAATTAAAAGCGCTTGTAAAATTGGAACAGCAGAAAAAGGAATATGCTTTCTTCAATGAACAGTATGTTGTTAGTCTAATTTCATTAGCTAATCAAATTTCTAGTTTACAAAATATAACTGTTTCTGTAATACAAAAAGATACAGCAGATGATTTGCAAATACAGCCCAAAGCAATACAAAAAGCATTTCAAAATATTGTTTCTAATGCGATTGGATTTTCTAACCAATCTTCTGATATAAGATTACAATTTAAAAGAAATGAATATGAGTATATAGTAAGTGTGATTGATAATGGCAAGGGTTTTAGTGCTGAAAGTCTAAATAAAGCAACTCAAAAATTTTATTCAGAAAACAAAGCAAGAAATGGACGACACTATGGTCTTGGTCTTTCTATTGTTGAAAAGATAATGGAAGAACACTCTGGATTTCTTAAAATTGAAAATTTGCATGAAAAAAAAGAAATAATAGGAGCAAAGGTTTCTCTTGTTTTCCCGCTCAACAAGAAAGTTTTATGAGGGGGGGGGAAACTATTATGAAAAATATATTGATTGTAGAAGATTCACTTACTTATAGAAATTTATTATGTGAGGCGCTAAAAAATAAGGGATATAAAGTCAAAGGAGCTAGTTCAATAAAATCAGCTCTGGAAGAAATAAAAAAAGATAATTATGATTTTATTTGTACCGACTATAATTTGCCAGATGATACAGGTGTAGTATTACTTCAACATGAGCTGACAAAAAATATACCAACCTGTATAATGACAGCTTTTGTGGATAGAAAACTGGCTACTAAGGTAAAGTTATTAGGTGCTGTTGCATGTTTTGATAAAAGTGGATTTAATTTCTTAGATAATCTATGTAGCTGTATAGAAAATAAATAATACGTTAAAGTTAGGGGTGTAGCTTATGGGAAAATTATACTGATTGAAATTTCAGACAAGGAAGAAAAAATAGTACAGCAGGCTATTGAATGGATTGCTGAACAGTTATCTGCTTCTGATATTTCAGAAAATAAATCAAGTGAACTGCAATTCAGCTTGTTTAAGAGAACTGTTACAGACAGAAATGGTACTGCTGTTTCCTTGACTTCAAAAGAATTTGACCTGTTGTACTTCCTTTACCTACATAAAGGACAAGTATTTACAAAAGAACAGCTTTACGAAAATGTATGGGGATTTGAAAATATGCCAAAAGACACCAGCAATCTTCCCTCGTTTATTCGTAAATTAAGAAAAAAGATAGAACCCGACCCAGACAATCCGATATACATTATCACTGTCTGGGGTGTGGGTTATAAATTCAACGAAGAAAAACCGTAACTGTTTTCACACTCGTGTGATCTGACAGGTACGGTTTTTATCTGTTATCTTCTATCTTATCTTCAAATAATTTTACTGTCCGTAAAGACTGTTTTGTTGCTTTCAATACATCAACCAGTACACGAATTTCATACTCATTGCAATCCTCAAACAATTCCTTTGCTTCCTTTTCAAATACGGCTTTTGAAATCAAGACCGTATCGCATAATAAATCATTTACAGAAACAGTTAATGTGTTTGCAATCGCTACTAGGGTTGTTAGACTGACCGAAGCATTTCCAGTTTCAATATTGCTGACGTGTTGCGGAGTGATACCGATTTTGTCAGCAATGGCTTCTTGGGTAAGATTTTTCTTGATACGAGCGATTTTTATTCTTTTCCCGATTGCCTTATAATCAAGCTCCATAGCTGGCACACTCCTTTCATAAAAACTATTCTTATACATTGTAACCTTTGTAGAAATGCTTTATAATAGACTAATAAAGGTAACTATTGTATAAGTTATAGTTTTATTCATTTTGTTTATGTTGTATGATAGTTTACAAGAAAAGAGGTGGTGTAATACATGGTAAGATATACCAAACGGGACAGCAAAAAAATTTTAAAGCAGGTGGCACGACTAAGAGGTATTTCTGTTTCCGAGGTTCGAGAGGAACTGGAAATTGCTATTGAAGAAGCCAGAAACAATCCAGACCCAGACGCACAGACAGAATTTTACAGACTTTTCGGAAACAAGACACCTACCCCAGAAGAATTTTTATGTATCGCTACAAACAATTTTAGACCTTAGAAATGGAGAACTGGCTATGAGGAAATCAGAAGAAGAACAGAACATTTTCCTGTCTATCTGTTCTGCTTATGACAGAGCTGTGCTGACGGGAAAAGAAGAAATGAAGAAAGAGGATTTTGAACGTATCACACATATCACTATGGCATTGGGCTTCATACCCTATACACAGCTTATTTGCAGTCAGCACATGGATTTAGCTATGGAACTTGAAGAACATGAGGAACGGGAAAGAGAAATCTATTTAGAATATCCAGAATATTATGATGATGAAGAAATCTATGAGAAATACGATAAATGGATTGAAGATTTTTGCTCCCAGATACCAGAGGACAGGCAGGAATACTATCGTACACTTATCAAAGAAAATAAGCAGGAATATTAAGCCGTTGAATTTCAATGGCTTTTTTTAATTCTTGCCGAAAAGTGATAATTTAGACAGAATTTGGACAGTTTTGGTTGATAAGATAGTTATATAGGAAAAGTATAAACTCTGCCACAAAAGGAGCAATCATCATGAAAACACAAGACATAATCTATAAAAAGTTTATCTAGCCAAACTGCCTTAACAACAATACATATCATATTTTTAGCTCGTACAGAACCGTTATTTTGTGCGGGCTTTTTTCATGCTCAAAAAAATTTTTTAAATTTTTTTCTGAAATTGGTTAGCAAATCACACCTCTCAATCGAGTGTTGGTGCGGAAAGAGGGATAGAACAATCTTTCACAGCAGACAGGGAGGAGGTGTAATGATGAAGCCGATCACATTTGAAAATGCAATCCGCTTGCAGTTTGATACTCTGGTAAAAAGAGTTATTGACACGACCGTCAAGGATTACGACAGGCACATGAAGTTTCTCTCAGACCATGAAAAATCATTCTGTGAGCTTCCAGAAATCAAGGTAAATCCCTTTGCTATACAGGACGACTATGAAATGGACGTAACCGTATTTGATGTATATGGCATGGAAGCCCGTGTATCTGGAGATGAGCTATGCAACGCATTGAAAAGACTTCCAGAAAAGAAACGCAATAATCTTCTGATGTTCTATTTTCTTGATATGAGTGATACAGAAATTGCAGAGCTACAAAAGATTTCAAGAGCTGGAGCATTTAAGAACAGACAGAACGCTTTGAATAAAATGCGTGAACTTTTGGAAAAGAGTGAAACGGAGGAATGAGGAAATGGAAAAATCAGTAAAGAAATGTCCACCCTATCATCTGATTGCTTCTGCCGTTGACGGCAACGAAAAGGCTATTGAGAAGCTCTTGCAGTTTTATGACCCGTATATTTCAAAAGCCAGTATGCGTCCCTTGTTTGACAGTTATGGAAATGTTTACTTTGCCATTGACATGGAATTAAAGGGACTTATCCGTGAAGCAATTATGCTGATGATACCAAAGTTTGAGGTGGAAATAAAATAAATATATCAAGGACATGATTTGACATTTTCCCTCTTTCCTGTCCTAATATTGAAACTTGCCAATCTATGAAAACCTATCAAAAGCTGATAGGTTTCACAGGCTGACAAGCCTACTGTTCTTTGACAACTGAATAAAGCAGACAGATACGTTTGTAATACAGCGAGCCACGGAAACTGTACGCCATGACCTTTCCAACAGGAAGCGAGCGACCCACGCAGTGATCCGAGAGCGACCTTTGGAAAAGCCGTTTTGCCACGACCTGTATTGCAGGATAATGATACGTCCGCATGGTGCGGTTCTGCCCACAGGAATGGGAATGGTTGAGATACCAACGGAGCTTTCCGAAGCCGTCTGCCTGCTTGTAAAAAATGACACACAGTAAAGGGGGTGCATAACATGAACAATACTGATGTGCCTATCTGGGAAAAGTACACGCTGACGATTGAGGAAGCGTCAAAATACTTCCGTATCGGGGAAAAGAAATTGCGTAAGCTGGCAGAGGAAAATCTCGACGCTGGCTGGGTGATTGTCAATGGAAACCGTGTGCAGATTAAGCGAAAACAGTTTGAGAAAATCATTGATACATTGGACGAAATCTAATGTCAGCGAGCCGTAGATATGGTATAATATAGTATAGCGTATCAACGGCTCATTCCTTGACGGAAAGGAGCTTCGCACTATGTCTAATGTAAAGAGAAAAGACAATAAGGGACGCAATTTACGACTTGGAGAGAGCCAGAGAAAAGACGGAAGATACGTTTACAAATATACCGATATATACGGGAAACCACAGTTTAAGTATGCTTGGAAACTTGTTCCGACAGACAAGACACCTGCTGGGAAACGTGAAGATTTGTCGTTGAGAGAAAAAGAAAAGCAGATTAAGAAAGACCTTGCCGACGGTCTCAATACCATAGGCGGGAAAATGACAGTCTGCCAGCTCTACGCAAAGAAGAACAGCCAGAGAAAAAATGTGAAACGCAACACAGAAAAAGGTCGCCAGTACCTTATGAAAATTCTGGAAAACGACCCTCTGGGTGCAAGGAGCATTGATACGGTGAAGCTATCGGACGGTAAGGAATGGGCTATGCGAATGTATGAGAATGGCTTTTCCTACAAGACGATTAGCAATTACAAGCGTTCACTGAAAGCGTCATTCTATATGGCGATTGAGGACGACTGTATCAGGAAAAATCCTTTCAGCTTCAAATTGAGCGACGTTCTGGAAGATAATTCAGAACCTAAAGTCATTCTCACGCCAGAGCAGGAAGAAAAAATGCTTGCCTTTATGGAACAGGACAAGACGTACAGCAAGTATTATGATGAAGTGGTTATTCTTCTGGAAACGGGGCTTCGTATCTCTGAATTTTGCGGTCTGACAGTCCATATTGATATGGCAAACCGTATCATCAATGTAGACCACCAGCTATTGAAAGATACTGAAATCGGCTACTACATTGAAACACCTAAGACCAAAAAAGGAGAACGCCAGCTTCCAATGACAGAAAGAGCCTATCAAGCCTTTAAGCGAGTGTTACAGAACAGAGGAAAGGCAGAGCCTATCATCATAGGCGGTTACAGCAATTTCCTGTTCCTAAACCAAAAGGGCTTCCCTAAAGTGGCTGGAAACTACGAAAGTATGTTGCGTGGGCTTGTGAAGAAATACAACAAGACACATAAAGACCAGCTACCAAATATCACACCGCACTCATTCAGACATACCTACTGCACGAACATGGCAAACAAAGGAATGAACCCGAACACCCTGCAATACATCATGGGACACGCAAACATCACCATGACATTAGGGTACTACGCACACGGTACTTTCAATTCAGCAAAAGCAGAACTTGAAAGACTGGCTCTTGCTTCTTAAATCGGTGATTGTACTACTCATTTACTACTTTTGGTTGCATTTTCATGCTGGTAAATGCCAGCTTTTGCAATGTATCTTCCAAACGGAAAATGCCGATAAAGCCCTAAAATACAGGCTATACCGACATTTACCAGCTTATGAAAAGATAATCAGAAATTTAGTAAGTTTTTAAAGTAAAAAAACAGACAGGCGGATTCAGCCGTCTGCCTGTTTTGGAAAATCGCTGCTCATTCCAGTGTTTCTGAGGAAAAAGCTGCAGAGAAGAAAGAGCTGTGCGGATTATCCCTCGATGGAAATGTAGTTTTTCTGTTCTACGGTCTGCTGCGCTTTCTTCGGGATGGACAGTTTCAGGATACCGTCTTCATATTTCGCATGAATGTCATCCTGGTGCACTCCGTTGCCGACATAGAAGCTGCGGCTCATAGAACCTGCGTAACGCTCGCGGCGGATATATTTTCCATTGTTGTCTTTTTCGTCCTTATCCAGGCCTTTTGCAGCGGAAATCGTCAGATAGCCGTCTTTCAGCTCAGCCGTGATTTCATCTTTCTTAAATCCCGGCAGGTCAACATCCAGTTCGTAGGTATTTTCTGTCTCGCGGACGTCTGTCTTCATCATGTTTTTACTGTGTTTTCCGTACAGCGGATTTCTTGTTCCGAAGAACTCTCTGTCGAAATCATCCATCCAATCATCAAATAAGTTTTCTCCAAAAATACTAGGCATCATCATAAGTCATATCTCCTTTCATAAAACAATAACTTTGATTTTGTTATATTAGCACTGTCGGAGAAGTCCGAGGTGTCGATTTTGAACGAATCGGAAGAGCTTTTCTTTTTTTCTCTCTTCCCTTGTTCTAAGTGTACTATAACACTCATTGTTAGCACTGTCAAGCCTTGAGTGCTAATTTTTTGTGAAAAAAGTGTGAACTCCAGATTTTCTTTGATTTCAAAAAATCTCCGCTGATAAAACGGTCTGGCATGAACTTCCGGCGCGGACATGCTCACAAACAGTCCCTGCACAACCGTCGGTTCCGTCTTGATTGTGGTCTATAAATATTACTTTTGAACGACAAGAAGAAATCTGTGGATACGCCCTTCGATTACGCCGTTTTTCTCCAAAATCTCCTGCGCATGGTATAGATTGGGCAGGCAGTCGGTAACCGAAAAACCAGGAAATTCCCACTGGATGATCCGTGCAAACCAGACAAGTGCACCAACATCCCAAAATTTGATCGGGCGGTATGCTTCCTCGGCTTCAAGCGTTGTAAACCCATTCTCTTCAAAAGAACGGCGTATCACATTCAGATATTGTCTGGGAAACGGCAGGGGAGGAACCTCCTTTAATAAAAGCTCTGCCAGTTCCCTGTCATTTTCTGCGCCGACCTGTTCAGTAAATTTTTTTGCTTATATA
>ERZ826396.3219-NODE-3219-length-11267-cov-6.678737_pt1 | contig 11267 bp, 9 predicted proteins | sample MGYA00519926_ERZ826396 | MGnify/ENA primary metagenome ERZ826396 (study PRJEB31778, sample SAMEA3449230) | human gut metagenome | biome: human gut; feature: human-associated habitat; material: faeces | place: United Kingdom | collected 2010/2012 ...
CATCAAAGAGAAATACATCCTGATCTACCATAGAGATTTGTTCCAGTACACGCTCGGCAGCTACATGGTTTATAGGTTTACCACCAATGGAAATTGTTCCGCCTGTTGCCTCGTAATATTTTGCAATCAAATTCAGAATGGTAGATTTGCCGGAACCGGAGTCCCCGACAATGGCCGTGAGCTTCTGGTCTGGCACTGTAAAGGTGGCGTGTTTCAGCACCGGCTCTCCGGGTACATAGGAAAAGTCCACACTGTCGAAGTTGATTTCATGGGTGGCTGTTTGAAGCGGCTCCATACTGCCGGTTTCCTCTGGTTCTTCAATAATGTCTACAACTTTATCTTTGGAGATTTTCAAGTTTTTGTAACTCATCAGGCCACGGGAGATGGAGTCCGAAAGTTTTGCAAGCAGCATGGGCAGCATACAAATCAACAAATAGGAAATCGGGTCCAGTTTCCCGGACAGCATAGGGATAGAAGCCGCCCATATCATTACAGGTAGTCCGATCCACAGAAAGATGCATTGTATTGCATTTGTCGGAATACCATGTTTCTCGTAGTTGTAGCTCACATCACTGAAATGTTGTAGAGTAGATGTTACCGTCTCATTTTTTGTTCCGCCAATACCATAGGCTCGAAAGGTCTGAATGCCCGTGGCATATTCCACAATACTGCTGACCGTTTCGGCGCTGACGGCATTTTTCTCTGTACCATACTTGCGGACAACCCGAAAAGAGAGCCAAAGGAACGGAATTAAAACCAATTCGACGCAGGCAAGGATGATGCCTCCCGGCAGCCAGATACAGCCCACAAAAATAATCATCATGGTACAAAAGGTGATGTGCTTAACAATGTCCCCGACCGTATGGGTGAGGATTTTTTCATAATTGTTGACATCGCTGGTAACGATGTTGATGTATTGTCCAGTCTGGCCTTGCGTAAATCTGGACAGAGGTATGCGCTTTATTTTATCTCCCAGGAATAGCCGGGTACGGTTGCTGACCGCTGCACCACCGATCTGACTTTGTGTATAGCCAACGCTGTAAATCACAATACGCAGAATAAAAATGCCGCCTAAAAACAGAGAAAGCCGGAGCAGAGAGGGCGAGTTGATTGTACCATTCCACAGCATTTTCATTGCTTCATAAAGGAGCAGAAAGTTAAAACCGGACAGCATACCTTCCACAACATTTAGAACCATGCCAAGATAAAACCGGCTATTTTTCTTTAATGGATTTTCACGCATGATCTGCACCTCCTTCCAACTGATAAGTAATATTGCGGGCCGTTTCATAATCTGTCCAAGCCTGGTTGTAATAAGCATTATCCTGCCGGACTTCATCATGCGTTCCTACACTCGTAATCGAGTGATTTTCGACAACGGCCACTCGATTACACATTTTCAAGGCCCCCAGCCGGTGAGCGACAACGATTACCGTCTTGCCTTTGCACAGGTTTTCAATAGCCTTATCAATCTCCACCTGATTTTCGGGGTCTGCGGCACTTGTAGCCTCGTCTAAAATCAGAATAGGCGCATTTTTCAGGATAGCACGCGCTATTGCAATCCGCTGCTTTTCGCCGCCGGAGAAGCGGGAACCGAAACTCCCCACCTTCGTATCGTAACCGTCCGGCAAAGACATGATAAAATCATCAATCTGAGCTTCTTTTGCGGCAGCCCGCACTTCTTCCAGAGTGGCATTGCTGCCCATACGGATATTTTCAAACACGCTGTCACGGGTAAGAAAGGTCTTTTGGAATACAATCGCTATATTCTGCAAAAGTGTTTCGTAGTTGATCTCCTTGACATTCTTACCGCCTATCAGTACCTCGCCTTCCTGCACATCGTAAAAACGGGAAATCAATTCAATCACAGTGCTTTTTCCTGCGCCAGAGCGACCTACCAGAGCCATACGCTCTCCATTTTTGACTTTTAGATTACAATGTTCCAGAACATTTACCTTACCATCGTAAGAAAACTGTACATTCCGCAGTTCAATGTCGTGTGCCTGGGGAAAATCACCGCCACCCTCATAAATCGGCAGCTCTAAAATTTCCTCTGTTTTTGTAACCGCCTTGAGTACCTGCGCCATATTGCTGGATATTTCCTGCAAAGGACGGATCTCCGTCAGGTACATGGAACCGACAAAAGCAAACAACAGGAATACACTGGCTGTAATGGAACCATTCAGGAAAAACATACCGCCCAGCGGCACCAGCAACAGCATCCCGCACTCAATCACAACGATAAAAGAAGCGTAAAATGGCCCCATCCGCTTAGACATTTCATTCCAAACATCATTTTCCTCTTTTACAGCAGCAGAAAATTTCTGAAATGATTTACTTCCCATGTTATAGGCTTTTATCAGCTTCATACCGCTGATATACTCCACCATTACGGAGTTCAGATTAGCAACAGATTGGTTGGCACGCCCCATCATGCTGGATGCTCCCATAAACATCCCGCACATGACGAATAGCGCCAATATCAAAGGCACCAGCGATACCAATGCCAAAGGCACATTGACAGTCAGAAGGTAAATAAACACCACCACCGGCCCTATAAGGTAACAGATCAATTCAGGCACATTGTGGGCCAGAAACAGTTCCAGCTTTTCAATGTCCTCATTCAGAACCGTTTTAATCTCGCCGGTGCTGCGTTCATTCAGCGCACCAAGAGGTACTTTTGCCATGTGGTCGATCACCATACAGCGCACCTTCAGCAATGCACGATAGGCCCCTTTGTGAGATGCCACACCAGATGCACCAAACAATAAAAAACGGATAACGATACCGCCAGCGATTATGCCAGCATCCCGAATAACAAATTCTGTGGTACAGGTTCCTGTATAGACAGCACTCATCAGACTGTAAATCCCGTAATAAGGGATCATGGTACAAATTCCACTGAAAAAGGATAGGATGACCGCCAGATACATCCAATATTTTTCTTTTCCAGCCCATTGGAGCAAGAGCCTGATTGAACTGCTCTTTTTCTCCTTCTGCATAAACTCACTCCTTTCATATCCATTCAACGGCTATATAGAAAATAGTTTTTTTAGATTTTCTTCATTATCCGGAACCAACGGAAGATCATCGCACTGCTCTCCGTGGTCAATATGAAGAACGCGGGAACAGGTACGGCAGACAAATTCATAATCGTGGGTTACGACAAAAATTACTTTCCCCATAGCAGAAAGCTTTTGGATCAGCAACGCAACCTGCTCCATACTATCGAAATCCAAACCGCTTGTGGGTTCATCAAATACCAAAAGCTCTTTTCCACAAATCATGCTGACAGCAACCGCCACCCTCTGCTTTTGTCCCCCGCTGAGTGTGTTCGGATGATGGGTGCGATAGGGTAATAAGCCCAGGCTATCCATTGTTGTTTCAATTAGCGATTTGTCTGGATTGCGGATACCAAAGGAGCATTCCGCTTCTACACTATCAGCAAATAATTCAAAGTTGACATCCTGCATGACCATGTAGGAGCGGTGCAGCCTTTCTTTCCTGTCCTGTGGTTCTTCATTCCACAGGAATTGTCCACTGGCTTCTTTATGTAATCCACACAGAGTACGGGAGAGAGTTGTTTTTCCTGCCCCGTTATGGCCGACAACACCGATGATTTCTCCAATTCCTGCTGAAAGGTTGATATGTTCCACAATGGCCTGTTTCTTATAATACAAGCCCACATCCTGCAATTTCAGGATTTTATTCTCTATCGCGCCTGGACTTGTGAATTGCGGATGTACTTCATGGAGATCCACGGCCCGGAGTCCCATGCGTTTCCGCTCGTCTTTTTCAATAGCCCTGAATTGCTCTGGCGTGTAAATCCCAGCGATTTGTCCCTGCTCCATATAGACAATACGATCCACAACATCCATCAAATAATAGAGTCGATGTTCCGCAATTAAAATGGTCTTTCCCTGTTGCTTAACAAGTTTCAGATGCTTTCTTAAATCTTGTATGGCATCCATATCCAGATTAGAGGATGGCTCGTCCAGCAAGTAAATGTCCGGGTTCATAGCATAAACTGAGGCGAACGCAACTTTCTGCTTTTCTCCGCCGGACAATGCGTGTAGGGAACGATTACGCAGTGACTGGATTTCTAAATCCGCCGCTGTGGTTTCTACTCTTTGGCGCAATTCCTCCGTTGGCATTCCTTGATTTTCAAGGCCAAACGCAATTTCGCTGTCACTGTCAGTATTGAAAAATTGTGTGCGCGGGTTTTGGAATACGCTTCCTACCTTTTCTGATATTTCATACATAGTCAGGTCAGCAATATCTTTGCCATCAATCACAACCTGGCCTGTTAATTCTCCGTCATAAAATCGGGGGATGAGTCCGTTTACAAGTCGAGTGATTGTTGTTTTTCCGCAGCCGCTTCGCCCGCACAGCAGGATGCACTCTCCATTTTTGACAGTCAGGTTAATATTCCGCAAACCGCCTTGCTCCCGTCTCTCGTATGAGAAAGTTATGTTTTTCAGTTCAATCATTCAAAACACCTCCCCATAGAATTGCCCCACAAGAAACATGGCAAGGAAGGCAAGGACAACTATGAGGTCGGCTATGCCAAAGCCAATCCTTACATACGAAGTCCTTTGTGTGGGATTTTCAATTCCTCTTGTTACAGATGCAACCGTCAATTCGTCTGCTGTTTTGGATGCAGCCATCATCAGCGGAACATAGATACACTCGATTGTCATAGCCGGATGTAATATAAAATTTTTGAGATTAGGTGATACATCCCGCATCCGCATAGCGTCTTTGATAAAATGCCAGTCCTCCCGAATTGTAGGTACATAGCGCAGCATGACCGCAACAGGAATTACAATCTTCTGTGAAATATGGCTTCGGTTCATGGCAGAGAGAAATTCCCCCACTTTTGTCGTCGAAATGATAATGCCGGACAAAATGCCACAAGGATAAACCTTATGAACCAGCCCCAGGAAAGCAATCAACATTACCTGCACATTGCCGGACGGCATCTGCAACACCGCCTGTGTCAGCAGATAGAAGCCACCATAGACAATAACACCGATAATGGAGTAGCGCACTTTCCCACAAACAATCCCAAAGCAGGCTACCAGCGCAACGACAAGCATTTCATAAAGAAGGGACGGAGCCATCGTTGCCGACAGGACACATAAGAGCAACAGCAGAATTTTTGTGCGGGGGTCTATCCAAAGCCCCCTGCGTTTTTCTCCATTGCTCATGCGGTAATCCCCGCTTTTTCAAACTGCTTTTTGAGCAATTTCTTTCCTACAAGGCCGCTGATAATTCCCAGTACGATAGTTCCCAAAAGGATAACCGGCAACATTCCCGCAGGTGCAGAAGCAGTCATCATGTCAATGTATTCCTGCGAAGTTCCGTTGTTCAGCATTGTTTCAGCCCACGCAGCAGGATCGGCGAAATAAGCCAAAAATACACCGGCAGGCCCAAGGCAGAATAGAGAAAAAGAAGCAATATTCCACTTGATGTTTCGATAACCTTTAGCACCTGCGACGATTTCAGCTACGATGCCCATGACGACATATCCCAAATCCATTGCCCAGTGCATTCCGAGTACATACCAGATAATACCATTGATAATGCCCAAAACGACAATACCACCACGCTTTGGTACTTTTGCTACCATCAGAAGATACACAGGTCCGCAGAGCAGGGCAATCCCAAACGGCTGATAGAAAGTAAGCGCAGGGTTTGGAGCAAACGGAAGGGAGCCGATAAGCTCAAACACGAAAAATAGTGCAGTAAAAATACCAATAGTTACAAGGTCCTTGACTGTAAGACCTTTCTTGTTCAGATACGATGATTGCGCAGACATATCCAAATCCTCCTTTTCAGAGAAGCGTTGCCTTGACGCTCCCCATTTCTTATGTTATATTTAGGTTAGGTGTTGCTAACCACAAATCAAAGATACTCTATTCACATCCTTCTTACAATAGCTTGGAAGGATGTTTGCGTTATCAAGATATAAGTTTGCGCTATCGTGGCAAAGGAGCGAAATGCGTTATGAAGAATAAGATTGAAGATTTTTATGTAACACAATTTGCGGAACGGGGTTTTACACCGGCTCCGAATAGTCTGGACTATTGTGAGGTCGGAACCACCTGGCAGCTAAATGATAAAATTGGGACAGGAACATTCTGGATTTATAACAGACAGGACCTTTTCGACATCAAAATCCACGACTTCTATCTCAACGAGGACACTATTCTGGATTTTAACTGGCCAGAGTGTTTAAGCATCATGCAGTTTGACTCTATCTCCGGTGAGGAATTATCCCCTTATCGCCGGTTAGAAGCTGGGAGTGTGAAAAGTTTTATTGGCGGCTATTCCACATACAAAGTTCTCATACATAAAAAAATTCCGATCCGTACTGTTGGAATTGAAATAATGCCAGCTTATTATGAGGATTACTTAAAAGAGCAGTATCCTGATGAATATGCAAATCCTCTCAAAGCATTTGAAGCCGTTGGACAGACAGCGGATTTTCCTGAAATGTCCCGCCTATTAAAACAAGTAGAGGCATACAAAGGCAGCGGCATTTCTGCGGGCTTGTTTTATGAAGGAAAAGTGGCCGAAGCTATCTCACTTATTGTAGAGTGGAGCCGTTTACAACAGCAAAGAAAAGAAGTCCGAAAAAAACTATCCGTTCAGGATGTTCAGCAATTAGAAAACCTAACACTGTATCTCAACGATCACTGTATTCAGGATATTCCTTTAGAACAGATCGTGCGTATATCTTGCATGAGTGCCAGAAAACTTCAGACAGCTTTCAAAGAATATCATGGCTGCACAATTACAGAATACATACAGCAGCGGCGAATGAGTCAGGCAGAAACTCTTTTAGCTAAAACAGATTTATCAATCGGTCAAGTTGCGCAAAGCGTTGGATATACAAGTGCGAGTAGATTTGCGGAGTTATTTCGGAAGAGTACGGGCTTATTGCCTTTGGAATATAGAAAAGTCTCACAGCGAAAGTAAAATGAGCGCCAGGGGAAACTCTGGCGTTTAATTATCTTGCATGAGGAAATACATATAATGAATTATATTGGCTAATTAGAGGAACTCTGTAGACATATTCAGAACCAAAAAGGAACAGTACAATGTAACTGGGTGAATGAATATGTCAAAGAGACCAGTAAAGAAAAAAGACCTCCGCCCGTATGGAGCGGCGATCAAAAAAGCGAGAACCGAACGCAAGGAGTCCCGCAACAAGGTGGGGGATGAAATGTTCCTCTCTCCCCGCTACCTGGCGAATATAGAGAACAAAGGGCAGCACCCAAGCGTCCAGATTTTTCTGGAACTGATGGAGCGCTACCATGTTTCCGTGGATCAAATCCTTTTCGGGGAGGCAGTGGATGGCAAGACCACGGCACGCCGCCAGCTTGACGCCTTGGCCGATGACCTGAATGATACGGAAATCGGAATCATTATCGCAACAGCGCGGGCCCTCCTGGACGCCAGAGAGAAGGAGGAATAGCCGTGTTCCCGGTACAACTGAACAAAGTATGAAAGACGCTATGAACGGATAAAGTTTGTAGCGTTTTTTCTTTGTCAGAAGGTAGCCAAATTCTCCGTTTCCGTATTACTTAGGTACGAAGAAAGAAACGATAGCAAGCACAGCAAGTGCGGCCGCACTTGCGGATTTTGGATTTAGGGAACCCTTCCCCCTAAATCGAAAATCGCTTGCTGGGATAATCCCAGACCCTTATGAGAAACGGAGGAACACGCTATGGCAAACCGAAAGCGGCCCATCATCCTGCGCTGCCCGGTGACAGCGGAGGAACGGGCGCTGATTGAGCAGAAGATGGCCCAGCTCCCGACACAGCGGATCGGCGCCTATCTCCGGAAGATGGCGATTGACGGATATATCATCTATACCGACACCTCGGATATCAAGGCGTTCACCGCAGAGCTGTCCGCCATCGGCCGAAATATCAATCAGATTGCAAAAAAGCTGAACACCGGAGGTTCTGTCTATCAGGCGGATATCGAGGAAATCCGGGAAAGGCAGGACCAGATATGGCAGTTACAAAGACGCATCCTATCAAGTCTACGCTGAAAGCGGCCATCGACTATATCTGCAATCCCGAAAAAACGGACGGGAAGCTGCTGGTATCTTCCTATGGCTGCGCCGCCGAAACAGCGGACATTGAATTTTCCTGGACCCGCCGCCATGCTATTGACAAGGGGACGCACCTGGGCCGCCATCTGATCCAGGCGTTTGAGCCTGGGGAGGTGACGCCGGAGGAAGCCCATGAGATCGGGATGGAGCTTGCGAAGGAAATCCTGGGCGGTAAAATCACTTTTCAGGGCAAGGGGGCTGTCGTCCTCGGAGTAGTTGAGACTCATGTCCATGGGGTTCACATACTGGCTGCTGGTCGGCGATATCTTGATGACCTGGCCGCCTAGCCGGTGTACCACCGGGAAATACTCGGCCTCGGGATCGCAGATGATGATATCGTCCTTTGTCACCAGGAACACGTTGAGGATTTCCCTTTTTGCCGAAAAACTCTTGCCGCTGCCCGGCGTGCCCAGGATCAGGCCGTTGGGCGTCTTTAACTGCTTTCTGTCCGCCAGGATCATGTTGCCGGAAGTGGCGTTGAGGCCGTAATACAGCGCCTCGCCTCCCTGGAAAAGCTCCTGGGAGATAAAAGGGACAAAGATCGCCACGGAGGAAGTGGTAAGCCCCCGCTGAATCTTCACCTGGTTGACGCCAAGAGGCAGCGCCGACACAAAGCCCTGTTCCTGCTGGAAGTCCAGCCGCACCAGATGGCAGTTATGCTTCTGCGCCACACTGGACGCCCGAAGAATATCATTCTCCAGCTTCTGACGGGTGTCCGCCACGTTCACCACCAGGAAGGTCATAAGGAACATCCTTTCATTGCGGCTCTGCAGGTCACGGAGGATATTTTTGGCCTCCCCCGCGTAGGTGGCAAGGTCGGAAGGGAGGATGTCGATATCAAACCCTTCCCTGGCCGCCCGCTTCTGGGCGTCGATCTTCATGCTGTCCAGGTCCGTGATCTTGCGCTTGACGGTCTTGATGGCCTCGTTCTGGTCCATGCTGCGGATATGCAGGCTCACGAAAATGGAGCTGTCCGTATCCAGCAGGTCGGCCAGCACCCGGTCATTGAGCTCCGGCGCCGTGATCTGCAAAAAACTGGCCGCGCCGTATTTTGCCCCCATTCGGAACCGCCTGGCCTCACCGAAGCGGAAGGAGGAAGGGACGATAAAGTCCTTCACATGGAGGCCGGAAGGCGCCAGCCATTCCCAGGCAAAGGAGAACCGCTCCCCGTCCGGGTGGAGGACGCCATGCAGCACCTCCAACCACTCCCGGCCGTCCAGCGCCTTTGCCAGCGCGCCCATGGCCTTGAAATGGCCCAGGGCGTCCAGGGTGATCCGGGAGAACCGGGCTCTGGCGGTGCGGATATCTCCCGCCTCAATCGTCAGCACCAGGAACTTTGTCTTTACCATGCCGTTGTTGCCGTGTTCCAGCTGCGTCCGGAGCATTTCCGTATAAAGGACTCGTACCCCATCGAAGGCGTCCCCCTGGGCGGCGATCTCGATCCGTTTCCGGAAATCCGCCCGGTTTACCTTCCGGCATATAAGGGTCAGCTCCATGCCGATGGAGGCGTCATGGGCGTTATACATATCGCACAGGGCCTCAAAGATCGCCGTCTGGTCGTCCTGGCCCGCCAGCTGGTAATTCACATCCTCAAACTCAATGCAGCGGCTCCAGGTCGTATCATCCAGCCGGCACAGCCCGTCCGGGTACATCTGCCGGAAGGGTAAAAGCCCTTTCGCTTTCAGGGACAGCGCCGTGTTCCGCAGATGGTGGTTTGACATGACCGTGTAATCACGGGTCTTTTCGATACGGAAAACCGCCATGCCGTTTACCTCCTTCCTCATGGATTGAAAAAGTGTTGGTTTTCGTGGAAAATGCCCTCTGTAATCTGCCGCCCTGTTCATCAGGGGAAAGAATATGGGCAGCTTTCATACCGCCGCCCATAGAAGGAAAAACAGAGGATTTTCCACCCCTTTTGATACATTTTTTAAGCCCTACAGCTCACGGTCGCGCCGGTCATAGAGCAGATCGCCCCCGCGCACCTTCGCATGGTTCCTGATCCTGATAAATCCCTTCTCCTGGTTCTCCAGGGCTTTGCCATAACCGGCGTCGGTCAGGAACAGACGCATTTTTTCTCCCTTCCACCCCATAGGGGAGTCATGGGAGAGGACATCAAAAACGATCATGTGCCGGGTGTCCGGGTCAAACCGTTCCAGGGCCATGATATCGTGTCCGGCCAGCTTCTGCGCCCCGGACTTCTGCCTGGCCTCCGCCAGCATTTCCCCGATGGTCTGGGGCTTCCCCGGCAAACGGTAATTTGCCTGGACCTCCCGGATCAAATCCATGCACTCCTTGTTTGACAGGGAGCGCAGCTTCGCCATGAGGCTTTCTGCCGTATCCCTGGTAGCCTGGTTCCTTGACAGGCGCCAGGTCATATAAATTTCATTCAGGACAGCGTTCGGGTCTGTACTCTCGATCTGGTACGCCATCCTCATTTCCGCTTCGTTCAGTTTCATCTATCCGGCTCCTTTCAAAAATGGGCGCAAAAAAACGCCACAGGTTTTTGGCCTATGGCGTCAGCGTGGAGCAACAGAAAAGGGATACCATTGATGAAAACGGTATCCCTGCTCTGTAAACTTATTCAGTTTTAATTGCCGCATTGCCTGTTGCTGTCCACAAAGCCTTGATTTTACTGGTTTCTTACTACCATCCTTATCAAAGCCTTGTATTATGCGGGTTTGAAAGGCTCTAAAGCGTGACATTTATGCCTTTGTTTCCGCTTTCGCTCGGCGGCTTTGATTTTCTTCATGCGTCCGGCGCAGTCCGGGCAGTATTTTCCCCGGTTTGACTTGGGGACAAAGGCCGCGCCGCAGACGGCACATCGTTTCCGGCTCCCCCGATACAAGAGGGCGGCGGCCAGTTCCCCGTCAAGGGGCAGGACAGCCACACGGAACCACCGGCACATGAGAGAAAGGGAAATGCTCTGGACACACACGCAAGGCTCCCCGTCATCTAACAGCAGGCAGTTCCCCCCGTCGTAGTTACAGCACTCATGCACCAGCCGCCGCGCCCGCCGGTGCTGGCGGTAGTCCATGCGGGGCAGCTTATCGCTCATGGCTCTGCTCCTTTCTGCGGCGGGGTTCCTCCCGGCGCAAAATCTGGTCGATGTTCCGCTTGACGGTCTGCAACTCCTTGAACC
>ERZ826396.3221-NODE-3221-length-11263-cov-3.247859_pt1 | contig 11263 bp, 10 predicted proteins | sample MGYA00519926_ERZ826396 | MGnify/ENA primary metagenome ERZ826396 (study PRJEB31778, sample SAMEA3449230) | human gut metagenome | biome: human gut; feature: human-associated habitat; material: faeces | place: United Kingdom | collected 2010/2012 ...
TAAGGATCTTGTAAGCATTGCGCTTGTGTGGGTTCAAGTCCCATCTTCCGCATTAAAAAACTCAGGTAAAAGTACCTGAGTTTTTTTCTTAAGAATCACAGCGTTTCCTGCCTCTAGACTTCAAAATCATTGCCTTGCTTTGGTCTGCTTCTAACTTATTCTATTTCGCTGATATCTTCAAGTGGTATTCTGCATCCATCTTCCAGCACAAGAATTTTTTGATATTCATCGATTTTTTTCACGATTCCTATTTTTGTCTTATAACTGCCACCACTTTTTCTTCCATCCGGAACATAATATACAAGTTGGATTCTCTGCCCCGGCTCTGACACAATTTTTTGAAGCTTCACATTCAATTGTTCTTTCATCTCTTCATCCAATTCCATACGTATATCTGTAACTCTTGCCGCCTCCTCGATTGCTGCCTGGTGTCCGGTCAGTGCTGCAAATGGCGCAAACTGTGCTGCCCGGTCTTCCACCGGCATAGGTTTATGCCTTTTCGAAACAGGATGTGGCAGATTGATAATATCTTCATAATTTAAATTTGTATTGTCCCTATCATATCCAGTCATTTTCCACCTCAATTTATTCGCCATTACTACGTTTCTATGCTTTGTGCCCGCCAATCTGACTATTCCTCTCAACAGCCGTGGCACCTTCTTCCAGATTCATACCTTTGAGGAGAGCATTTTTCCCAAATTTCTTTTTGATATCCAGTGCTGCATGCTGCAATTTCTTTTCCCGTTCCAGCTTCTCTTTGCGTTTCTGCTGTTCCTCTTCCAGGTGACTATAATCGGTAAATAAATCTAACTGTTCAAAAGAAGCCTTCTCTTCCGCCAGCGATTCATCGACAACATGATTTGCCGTAATATATACACGGCGTACGAAAAGGTCAGGATTCACGATTTTGTCATACAATTCCAGAATCATCTCGATCATCTCTATTGAAGAGGAAGTTCGGTTTTTCAGATTTGCTGTTCCATGTGCATGCTTGGGTACTTTTCTTCCATAGCGGTCCACCGTAATTTCCCCTTGATACTGTTTCTTTTTGTTTCCACTTTCCAGATTACCAATATCATAACCAACCGTCAGAACAAGCTGATCTGTCACAAGATGCTTATCCACCAGATCAAGTGCCAGAAGGTCTGTCATTTCCTTAATGATCAGTCTGGTCTGTTGAAAATCATATGGGCAATGCAGTACCTGTCCGGAACCAATGCTGTTACTCTCTGGTTTATAGGCTTTGACCTGAGCAATCGTACAAGGTTCCCACCCCCATGCATGATCAATGAGAAGCTCTGCATTTACCCCAAACAGCCGATACAGCAATTCTTCATTATAATAATCTGTTTCTTTTCCAATGGAACATCTCGCCACATCTCCCATGTTATAAATGCCATGAGACAAAAGTTTTTTTGCGTATCCCTGTCCTACCCTCCAAAAATCCGTAATTGGCTGATGCGTCCAAAGCAAACGTCTGTAACTGATTTCATTGAGTTCTGCAATTCTGACCCCATTGTGATCTGGTTCCACATGTTTTGCCAGAATGTCCATGGCAACTTTACAAAGATACAGGTTCGTTCCAATTCCTGCAGTCGCAGTCATTCCCATTGTATCGTAAATGTCCCGGATTATTTTTGATATCAGTTCTTTCGCCGTCATTCCATATGTGTTCAGATAATCCGTTACATCACACATAATCTCATCGATAGAATATACATGGATATCTTCCGGTGCCAGATATTTTAAATAAATCTGATAAACCCGTGTACTATATTCCATGTAATGCGCCATTCTCGGGGTTGCTACAACATAATCTACAGCCATATGCGAATTCTTTTCCAGTTCTTTCTTATCAAAAGAAGAACCGGAAAAACAATGTTCCGGTATCTGTCTTAATCTCTGATCATTCACTTCTTTTATACGTTGTACAACTTCAAACAATCTGGCTCTTCCAGGAATCCCATAGGTTTTGAGCGATGGTGACACTGCAAGACAAATTGTTTTCTCTGTACGGCTTGCATCTGCCACAACCAAATGCGTACCCAGCGGATCTAAGCCACGCTCTATACACTCCACAGACGCATAAAAAGATTTCAAGTCAATTGCTGCATAGATTCGATTCTTTTCCACCGGTCACACCTCCTTATCTTATACAATCCATTTTACTTCTTATTCTTCAATACATATTTTCTAATATAAGAACAGGTCTTCTCTTCTCCCTCTTCTGCCAGCATCTTAAGCAATTGATGCAGAAGCTCTGCTGTCTCCGGATGAATCATCTTGCCAAGCCTTGCAGCACCTTTTTCATAGTATTCCAAAGGTGCCTGATTCGTATACTTCTCTTTCATATAATTCTTCGACGCTGCCACACGGTCGATAAACATTTCCACCACATATCTGACCGGCATCTTCATACCGATAATTCCTTCATTCAGATCAGTACTATAATCCAGCCAGTATTCATAGTGATGCCTGTTGCGCCCTTTGTGGTGCAGCCATGCCGCAGAATAACCTTTCACTTCCCGTTCTGCATTGTTAGGGCTTCTTGTTCCCTGATAGAACTTGCAGCCCACTAGAAATTCAGTTGGTGAATACTTGGACAGATCATGCAGAAGGCCCTGTTTATATAATCCAACTTTAAAACAACCTTGGCAGACAAGCCATTTATGGTGATTGATCGTCTTCAAATGTTGCAGTGCCTTCATACAGTTTCTCCTTTCCCAGATACAAGAACAACTATCTCTCGCTCATCCAATTCTATATTTCTCTGATTTTCCAACACAACCAGATCTTTTAAAATGCCTTCTTTCGTTGATGCTGCTCTGTACCATTTACGGCCTTTCTTTAATGCCGGCAACGCAAATTCGTGTTCCAGCCAGTGCATATTATAAGCCACAAAGCAATCTGCTTCTTCCTTATCCTGACTACTGTAATATATGCCGATCTGTCTGCTCGCCACTTCAGTTGACGCTCTCCATGCCATCTCTCCGTGATAGGATACGTCCGGCATTCCACAACCGCTTTGGTCTATTCCAAGCAGCTCTTTCTCCTGATGAAACAGCCTATATTTCTTCCGAAATTTGATCAACTGCTTCACAAACTGATACATCTCCTGTTCTTTTAACAGATTCCTCCAGTTTAACCAGCCAATCGGATTATCCTGGCAATAAACATTATTATTACCTTTCTGGGAATTTGCAAATTCATCCCCGGCAAGAATACACGGAACTCCCTGGGAAAGCAATAGCAAAAACAATGCATTTCTCATCTGGTTCTTCCGAAGCTCCAACACAGCTTTCTTTCTGGTCAGCCCTTCTGCGCCACAGTTCCAGCTATAATTATAATCCGGTCCATCCTGATTGTTTTCTCCATTCGCCTCATTATGCTTGCCATCATAGGACACAAGATCTTTCAGTGTAAATCCAGTGTGAGTTGTAATACAATTATAAATACCTTCCAGATCCCATCGTTTTCTTGTCTGATACATCACATCCGTTACAACCCCTTCGTCACCTTTTAAGAAACGACGCATCACATTCTGATATTCTTCTGCGTGTTTTAAAATCCGGACTCCCGTAAGAATTGGATCTTTTAAAATGATATCCATCGGCACATTGTATGGATTCAGTATAAATCCATCCACATGATATTCCATCACATAATTTCTCAGACAGTCTGTCACCATCAGCCCGGAAATACCTTCTGCAAATGGCATCTCAAGCACAACTTCAATACCAGCCTTATGACAATACTTCACAAGATCTTTTAATCCTTTTACTCCATCACCGTCCTTGGCATAAGCACTTTTCGGTGCGAAATAATATCCCGGACCATAGCCCCAGTAATTTATCCGCATTCCTGTTTCTTCAAACTCATAGACAGGCATGCACTGGATCTGGTTAATTCCCAGATCTTTTAGATAAGGAATTTTCTCAATTACCCCTTGAAATGTTCCTTTGTTCTTCACTTTTGAATGAGTATCTTTTGTAAATCCACGGACATGTATTGCATAGGCAATCAGTTCTTCTTCCTGTATCCGTGGCGACTGATCTGCCTCCCAGTCGTAATGATCTTCATAAAATATACCGCGCACATTTTCTTTACTTTTTTCCGATATTTCTATGTTTTTAAGCCATACTTCCTTTCCAGAAAGCGCCTTTGCATAAGAGTCCGTCACACTCTCGCCATCTATGTCATAATTATACTCATATGCCTCTTCCTTAAGTCCGTCAACCGCCATATAACACACCGAACCAATCCGGTCAGAAAAAACATAAGAAGCCAGCAAGCTGGCTTCTCCTTTCCGATAGAGCAGAAGCTTACATGTTTTCCCTTCCGGGACCTCCATGGCAAAATTCGCCCTTCCATTTTTATATGTCACACCCAAAGGCAATGGGCTGCCCGAAACTTTCTTCATGCTCTGTCCTTTCCGCTGTTACTGCCAGCCATCTACTCCGTACATGTCAACATTCTCCTGATTGATCATGAACACATTTTCTTTGATTTCCTTTTCATAATCTTTTCCATTTAAAATGTTAAGAACTGTATTTGCAGCATCTTTTCCCATACTGATTGGAGACTGTGCCACTGTTCCTGCGATCTGATTCTCTGTCTTTTTCAGTTCCTTCTTAATATCCGGAGAACCATCTACTCCATAAATGAGGATCTGACCCTGCTCCGCTACATTCATAGCTGTTTTGGCACCGACTGCCATCTGATCATTTCCACACATAATTGCTACAATATCGGAATTCTCGCTTAAGATCTTCTGGGCTGCTTCCAGAGATTTTTGAAATTCTCCGCTTGTATCCTCTCTAGCCACAATTTCAAAACCATTTTCCGCTTTTGCCAGGGTCTCCTCGAACCCTGTGATTCTCTCATTCACAGAATTCTGTGTCGGGCATTCCAAAATTGCTACTTTACCTCCATCCGGACATCTCTTGATCAGATCTTCGCCACACAATACACCAGCATTATAATTATCAGATCCAATATATGCATCCACATAGTCCATCTCTTTTACCTGAGTATCTACATTGATAATCTTCACATCAGCTTCTTTTAAAGCTTCCAGAGAAGGGGTGATCTTCTCCCAGTCCACCGGACTTAAAATAATTGCATTGATTCCTTCGTCAATCATCTCCTGGATCTGCGAAGCCTGCATATCTGGGTCAGTCTTCGGATCCTTTACGATCAATTCACAATTCTTCCCATCCAATTCTTCTTTGATTGCACTTTCCAGTGTGAGAAAATATGGATTCTCCATATCAATCCCAGAAAATCCTATTTTCCAGTTTTCCTGTTCGTCCTTATCCTTTTCTTCTGTATTTTCATCTTTAGAAGCAGCATTATCTTCCGGTGTTCCTACATTCTTTTTACATGCAGTAAATGTAAGAGCACACAGCAGTATCAATGATAATATCCGCAATGCTCGTTTCTTTTTCATCTCTGTTTTATCCTCCTTGTGTAGCATAATGCTATACTTTAATTATTCATTACAATTCACCAAAGCCTGTGAACTGTAACTATTTTACAACATTTTTATGAATTTGGCTACTATCACTTGCCTTTTACATGCTCCTTTGTTACATTAGATATATACAATTTTAACAAAAAGGAGAATTCATATGTGTGAACATTGTCATGAGGAAGAATATAACGCCGTTATTCTGAATCTGGAAGACCAAGACCTGGAGTGCGGCGTTATCACCATTTTTGAGATGGACGGACAGGATTACATTGCTCTCTTCCCAATGGATGAGAACGGTGAGCCTGCTTCTGATGACGTCTATCTGTACCGCTATCACGATGACGGTGATGAACCGGAAATCGAATACATCGATGATGAAGATGAATTGAATGCCGCATCAGACTGCTTCGATGAATGGCTGGATGAGCAGGAGTTTTTAGACAGTGACGAGTAATTCATCAATAAAACGGGACGGGGTTTTGCTCTTCCCGTTTTTTTCTTTTACATAAGTGATAAAAAGCTTTTTCTTCGCCCGTGTCATAGCCACATAAAAAAGTCTTCGCTCTTCTTCTAATTCTTCTGGTGTCCCCGCTTTTTTATATGGTGTCACTCCTTCATTACTTTCAATCACAAAAACAACTTCATATTCCAGACCCTTTGCTCCATGCATCGTCAGACACGTTACTCCGTCACCGGTGCCATTGCCTCGCTGTTGCCGCTGCATTTGCAAGGTATGCTTATATTCTTCTACATGCGCAAGCCACTCTGGCAGAGTCTGAAATTCCTTCGTCCGCTCCTGAAGTTCATCCATAATTTCTTTCAATTCTGAATACTCCATCTGATGTCCAAGAGCATATTCCTTTAGAAATTCATCATACCCGATACTCTTACGGATATATTGAATTGCAGCATAAGGCGTCTTTGTGCGAATCATCTTCATATCCCACTCTAACTGATCAATTCGATCCTGCATCCACTCTTTATCACAGTAGAAACGTCTCAACGATTCATAAGTAACCGGTGTTTCTTCCATACAGCCACGGCTCAAGTAACGCTTCGGCCGATTAGCAATCTCCAGGAAATCTCCCCGGTCGTAAGTTCCAACTGCCAGCCGGAAATAGCAGTTCATATCCGTACACACAAAATGTTCATACAGATGATGAATCCTCTCCTTCATGGAAAATGGAATCTGATACTGGGTAAATGTCTCCGCCAGCACCCGTGCATCTTCGCCTGTCCGGTACAATACAGCCATCTGCTTAAGATCGACTCCCTTTTTCATATACTTTTGAATCTCTTTTAAAATATATTTACTTTCATCAAGCGGATCCAGTGTCTCCTGCACATGCACAGTCTCCTGCGCTTCCCGAAATGGCTGGATTTTCTTCTCATACCGGTCTTTATTATGCCCGATCACACGAAGCGCACCTTTCACAATATGTGCGTTAGAACGATAATTAATATCCAGCAAAATACGCTTTGCCTCCGGATAATCCTGCATAAAATCTTTCATGATTCCTGGTTTTGCACCGCGGAATCCATAGATAGACTGGTCATCATCCCCAACAATGAACAGATTATTCTCCGGCGCTGCCAGCATACGGATGACATCATACTGCACCTGGTTAATATCCTGGAACTCATCTACCAGCACATAGTGATATTTTTCCTGCCACTTTGCAAGAAGATCCGGTCTTTCAAGGAATAATTTTCGACACCAGATCAACATGTCTTCAAAATCAAGTTTTCGGTATTTTTTCTTTTCTGTCTCATAAATCCGGTAAAGCTCCCGGAATTTATCTTTCGGAAATCTTCTGGATTCATAAAACTCAATATCGACTGCATTATTTCCTACATTTCCAATCTCTTCCGATAGCTCCTGAAGAAAATCTGCTTCCTGGGATTTTTCGGTCTGTTCCCAGTCCATTTGTTTTAATATTTCCTTTAAAAGTTGATTTTTTTCTTCTTCGGACAGAATATTACTCCGATCCAATTTATACGCCCATTTCAAAATTCCGTAAAAAATACCATGAAATGTTCCAAATGTGACGGGAAGCCTTCGCCCTTCCATGACATATTGAAAACGATCTCGCATTTCTCCTGCCGCATATTTCGTAAAGGTAATGACCAGAATTTCTTCTGGTCTTACCTTATATACTTTAATCAGATATTCAATTCTTTTTGCAATCGTAAGAGTTTTTCCCGAACCGGGACCAGCAAGAACCAGACACGGTCCTTCCTTATGAGAAACTGCCTCTTTTTGGGCTTTATTAAGACTCATAGACTCCCCTTATCTTTCCAGTAATTCAATACCTTTCTGAATTCTCTTAAGAGACTCTTCTTTTCCGAGAATCTCCATGATCTCCGTTGCTCCACCCGGTGTACTCTGCTTACCAGACACAGCAGTACGGATTGGCCACATAACATAACCTGTTTTGAAACCTTTTTCGTCTACATAAGATTTCAGGGCTTCAAACAAAGCATCATTGCTGAAATCATCCTGTTTCTCAAGAAGTGGATATATCTCTTTTAACACTTCCAAAGCCTTTTCTTCATTTGTCTTCATTTTCTTATGGCAATACATTGCTGTATCATATTCTGGAAGCTCTTCAAAGAAGTCAATCTGCTCTTTGATATCCGGGAAGATTTCAATTCTTGTCTTAACAAGTGCTGCAATCTTCTTAAGATCATAATCTTTTGTAACAACTTCTTTGATATATTTTTCAGCTCTTGCATAGAACTTTTCAAAATCCATAGCCTTCAGATATTCGCCATTCATCCATTTTAATTTCTGAATATCAAATACTGCCGGTGATTTGCTCATATTATGGTAATCAAACTCTTTTACAAGTTCTTCCAGAGAAAATATCTCCTGGTTTCCTTCCGGACACCATCCAAGAAGTGCAACATAGTTAATAACTGCCTCTGTCACAAACCCCTGCTCAATCAGGTCTTCATAAGATGAATGACCACTTCTCTTACTTAACTTCTTATGATTCTCGTCTGTAATCAGCGGACAGTGTACATAAATCGGTACTTTCCAGCCAAATGCTTCGTAAATCTTATTATACTTTGGTGAAGAGGAAAGATACTCGTTACCACGCACGACATGTGTAATCTCCATCAGATGATCATCTACGACATTTGCAAAATTGTATGTCGGATATCCATCGGATTTGATAAGGATCAAATCTTCCAATTCTTTATTCTCTACAGTAATATCTCCATAAATCTCATCATGAAATGTTGTGGTTCCCTCTGTCGGCATATTGAAGCGGATAACATAAGGTTTTCCTGCTGCAAGATTTGCCTCAACTTCTTCTTTGCTAAGGCCAAGACAGTGTTTATCGTATGCTACAATTTCTGTCCCTTCTTCTGATACTTTGCTCTTTAAGGAATCCAGTCTTTCTTTGTCACAGAAACAATAGTAAGCTGCTCCTTTGTCAATCAGCTGTTTGCATATTCCAGATATAAGCCGGAAGCATTACGCTCACTCTGAACATATGGACCATGTCCCATATCTTTATCTGGTCCTTCATCGTGAATCAGGCCTGTCTCCTGCATCGTACGATAAATAATATCAACTGCTCCTTCCACATAACGTTCCTGGTCTGTGTCCTCAATACGAAGCATAAAATCCCCGTCTTCATGTTTTGCGATCAGATATGCATACAGTGCTGTACGCAAATTTCCCACATGCATTCTTCCTGTAGGACTTGGTGCAAATCTTGTTCTTACTTTACTCATTTCTCTATACTTCTCCTAATTCTTTTAATATTTTCTCTAATGTAATATCCACCCGCTCTGAAACGAGAATATCTGCATATTTATCTGAAAAATGTGGTTCCGGATTGACCACGATCAGCTTATCTCCTTCATAATAATTGATAAGCTGTGTACACAGATATGTCTTCAGGTTCGTTCCAAGAACAAGCAGAACATCCGCTTTTTGGACTTCATCGGCTGCTTTTGTGATCACTGCGTTGTCTACCTTCTCCCCCATCAGACACACACCTGGACGAATTGGTGCATTACATTCCGTACAAAGAGGAACTCTCTTTGCCTCCCGGATATATTCCACCGGATATTTTTTTCCACAGTGCGGACAGTAATTCTCATAAACACTGCCATGCAGATTAATCACATTCTTACATCCTGCTCTCTCCGGCAGACCAAAAACACGTCTTGTGATAATTGTCTGAAAAAGTCCTTTTTCTTCCAGCTCTGCCATCTCCAGATATCCTTTTCCTGGCGGTATATCAAGGGCGCTTAACAGTTCATTACGATAAAATTCAAAAAACTGTGGTTTTCTGGTCGAATAAAATGCACTGGTGAACATCTCATCTACTGAGTAGCCATACTTTTGTTCAATGTCATAGGATTCTTCTCCATCGCGGATAGCCGGATATCCATTCTCCTGTAACATCTCAAATCCACTGAGTACAGTTGTATATTTACTTTCCTTTAGAATCTTCAAAAGATCTTTTCCAACCATAAAAATACCTCCTATTCTCAAGTCCTTGAACTATTTTATCACATATTCCCATGGTTCTTCAACCTTTTCCGCTTTCTCTTTGCTCTCCAGTAACGAATCTGGAATACATCTCTTGGAATTGATACAACAAAAATAATTCCCAGTACAATGGCAAATGCAATTTTCACTGCCTCTAATCCCTTCACAGCTGCCAGTGACATCTGACCTGTCACAAGGTAATATGCTGTATAATATATTCCGGCTCCCGGAACAAGTGGAATAATTCCGGAAACCAAAAATATCGTAATCGGGCATTTTTTCCGTACCGTCAAAATCCTGGAAATCAATACTACTGCCAATGTTCCTACAAAGGACGCCAATGCCACAGTTGTCACCTGACACATTGCCAGATACAAAAGCCACCCTGCCATACCGGTAATTCCACATGCTGTATAATATTGCTTCGGTACATTGAAAAGAACTGCATATGCCAATGTCGCCAAAAATGATTCTACGATTGCAAGAATTGTTGTTGTAATCATCGTAAAATTCCTCCCATCATCGTATTATAAATACTAAGAGTCACTCCGACTCCAATGGCAATATATACGAATACAAGCAGTGCATCGATCATCCGTACAAGCCCTGACAGAAAGTCTGTATCCGCAATATCACGGATTGCATTGACAAATGCCACTCCCGGGATCATCGGCATAATTGCTCCAACCATCATACCATCCAATTTCAATATCGGCAGAAACGGTATATGCATAAATGCAAGTGCCAGCACCGTCATGATCACGCCTCCGACAATATTTACAATAATTTTTGAAAGGTTGTGCTTTCCGGCAAACAGCACCCACACGTATGATAAAAAACCAATTAAAAATGCAGCCACGGCTTCCGAAACACTTGACCCTAACATCAACGCAAATGTTCCACTGGCAAGCCCCGCCGCCATATATTGAAACCACCGTTTCTTCGGTGGAATCTTCTCAATCTTTTCCAGTCTCTCTTCTGCTTCTTCCAGTTTCACACGTCCCGCTGAGATTTCTCTGGAAAGCTCATTGACCTCTGCTACAATTCCCAGATGGGAAGAAGAAAGTGGTACATGATTCACTTTTGTATAAGCTTCGCCATTTTCATTCTCTGCACTTACAAAAATACCATGGCTCATAGAAAAAATATCAACATGATTCACATGAAAACGTCCACATATTCTCTTAATCGTCTCTTCTACACGAAAGATTTCACCTCCGTTTTTCAAAAGTATCCTTCCCGCATGCATAGCCATATCAACGACACGTTTCACATCT
>ERZ826396.3228-NODE-3228-length-11258-cov-3.076944_pt1 | contig 11258 bp, 8 predicted proteins | sample MGYA00519926_ERZ826396 | MGnify/ENA primary metagenome ERZ826396 (study PRJEB31778, sample SAMEA3449230) | human gut metagenome | biome: human gut; feature: human-associated habitat; material: faeces | place: United Kingdom | collected 2010/2012 ...
CTGGCTGAACTGTTACCTGTTTTGCCCTCTGTGCTTTCTATTGTATGGATTCTCTTTCGCTCTACAAGTACGCACTTTTTTATAACCCAGTTACTTTATTGTGACTTTTGAAGGAACCATTCAGCTGGCTGAATGGCTGCCAGATTTTTTCAGAAATTCAAACGGTATGCTTGATTTTATAGGAATGCAGCATTATAATTTTTATGTAACATTCATATTTAAACTATTGGGAATTCCGGATGTGTCACACATGCTGACGAAAGAAGAAATGCCAGCTTGTCCAGTTGCAACAACGGTTCAGTTGATTGGAAGCAAATGGAAGCTGTTGATTATGCGAAATTTACTTGCCCGTCCATGGCGCTTCAATGAACTTCGAAAAGATTTGGATGGGATCAGCCAAAAAGTTCTGACGGACAGTCTGCGTTCCATGGAGCAGGATGGAATCATTACCCGCACGGTTTATCCGGAAGTGCCTCCAAGAGTGGAATATGCCTTGAGCGAATTGGGCGAATCTATGCGGCCGATTATTAATGCTATGGAAGTTTGGGGAAAGAATTACAAGGAAAAATATCCGGATCATTAAGAATGGATTTTTGTGCAATAAAATAGATTTTTGAAAAAGAGACAATCCTGCAAAGATTCAAGGTTAAAGAAACCTGAATTTCCGCAGGATTGTCTCTTTCTTTTTTTGCTGTTATCGAGTTGTTTTTTTCAATTCCATTCATCTTCCAGCAGGAAGTCCCGGATATTGCGATGTTTGATTCCGTCCCGGCTCATGTCAAATTCGTCCAGGGTGACGACATATTTGGGAAAGTTGTCACGGACATGGTCATAGACGCCAAACTCACGCTGAATGGTGTCCTCTGAAGCCAGAAGATAAGCAACCTGAACGTACAGCTTGTTTCCATGATCTTCACATACGAAATCAATCTCTTTGCTGCCTACTTTTCCGACCGTGACGGTATAGCCACGGCGCAGAAGTTCCATGTAAACGATATTCTCCAGGACCAGATTGATATCTTTTTTGTTTCCTCCGAACACCGCTTCCCGAATCCCGTGATCAGCGACATAGTATTTCTCGTTGACGGTGAGTATCTTCTTACCCTGTAAGTCCTGGCGTTTTACCTGGTAGAACAGGAAAGCGTCAGTGCAGGCCTTAATGTAGCCCAGTACTGTTTCCGGTGATACGGATCGTCCCTCGCTTTTCAGATATTTGGATATGGCTGTGGAGGAAAAGGTGGTGCCGATGTTGGAGGTCACATAGGCGATAATACGTTCCAGAAGATCCACATCCCGGATTCTGTTGCGTTTGACGATATCTTTCAGCTCCACGGAATTGAACAGATCACGTAAATACTGGCGGCTTGCCGTTTCATCGTAGTGAAGATTGGAAAGGTAAGGCATGCCTCCTGCGGTCAGATATTTGTTGAAGCACTCACGGGTATCGGTCTCCGGGTATACGGTGTGATACAACTCAGTAAATTCTGCAAAGGAGAACGGGTAGATTACAAATTCCACATATCGTCCGGCAAGATAGGTCGCAAGCTCACCGGAAAGCAGTTTGGCATTGGAGCCGGTAATATAGATATCACAGTCGAGTTCAACACGAAAGGAATTGATACATTTCTCCCAGGCGTCCACCTCTTGTATTTCATCAAAAAAAAGATAGACCTTGCCATGGATTTCCGAGGCTCGGCGGATGATCTCATCATGGAGCGCCGTGGCGGTACAGAGATGAGCATTACTCATATTCTCAAAGTTAATGGATATAAACTGACTGCTGTCTGTACCAGAGGCGCACAGTTCCTCCTTGATCAGATCCAGCATCACTGATTTTCCGCTTCGCCTAATGCCGGTCAGGACTTTCACCAGGTCGTTTCCGATGAAAGGACGGATACGGCTCATATACGTTTCACGTTTGATCATAACAACCAGTCTCCTTTCTGAGATTGTTATCATAATATCACGGATATAATTGAAATTCAAGCGTAATATATTTGATTTAACGGTTATAGTTGATAAAATTTAAAAATCAACATGGATTGAAGATGTCATTGATCAATTTCCTGGACACCGGTTTGGCATCGTATCTCTTAAAATGGGGCAATCTTTATGTATATTCTCTCTGAAGTTCGTGTATAATAAACTTATGCCATATACGGCAAAAGTTAGAGATGACTTATTGGATTTGATAAACAAAGATGCTATAATTATCTATATCTTATGCCGTTTACGGCAAAAGTTAGAGGTGATATTATGATTAAGCGAGATTATTATTTGGATCGTCTGATTCACAATATGTGGAATGGTGAAATTAAGGTTATCACTGGAATCCGCCGCTGCGGAAAATCAGTGCTTCTTTTTGACCTGTTTTATGAGTACCTTCTTTCTCAGGGGGTAAAAGAAGAACAAATTATCCGTCTGGAACTTGACCAACGAAGAAACTATAAATACCGCAATCCCATTACTCTCTGTGACTATGTGGATTCTATCGTAAGCACCAGGAAAGACGAGAAGTTCTACTTGTTTATAGACGAGGTCCAGTTCACGATTAAAGTAAAGGATGAAGAAAACGCCGGAATTGTAGTTACCATCTATGATATGCTCAACGAATTGAAGGCATATAAAAACCTGGATGTCTATGTGACAGGAAGTAACTCCAAAATGCTTTCCAAAGACATCGCCACAGAGTTTCGTGGCAGAGCCACACAAATCCATGTGTACCCGCTGTCATTTGACGAGTTCTATGCCTATGTTGGCGGCGAAAAGAAAACTGCGTTGGATCAATATATGCTTTACGGTGGAATGCCTCGTATTCTTGCTTTGGAGGATGAAAAAGATAAAAAAGCCTACCTCTCCAATTTATATGAAGAACTCTATGTGAAAGATATTGTAGAGTGCAACAAATTGGAAAGGGAAGATATTCTGAACGCTATTCTCGATTTCATTGCATCACAAATTGGTTCTCTCACAAACCCGACGAACATTGCAAATGCTTTGACTTCTATGCGGCACGAACCTGTCAACAATAATTTGGTTTCCTCTTATCTCACTCACACTATGGATGCCTTCTTAATAGAAAGAGCAAGAAGATATGATGTGAAAGGAAAGACTTATTTTAATTATCCCAATAAGTATTACTACACTGATCTGGGGCTTCGCAATGCCCGTTTGAATTATAGACAGTATGATCCAGGACATATCATGGAGAATATCATCTATAATGAGTTGGTGAAGCGCGGTTATTCCGTAGATGTCGGCGTGGTCACGGAACGAAAAAATGACGAGCGAATCCAACGTGAAATTGACTTTGTTGTGAACGATGGAGACCGCCGCATCTATATTCAGTCTGCTTATCAGATGGATACGGAACAGAAAACAGAAACTGAGTTACAATCCTTAAAACTCACAGGAGATTTCTTTAAGAAAATTGTAATCCGTATGGATATTCCCCATAACTTTTACGATAACAACGGATTTTATCATTGCAACCTGATCGACTTTTTGCTTGGGACAACAACATTGTTTTAATTCAAGCATCAAAATCCCAAGCCATCTTGCATTGTCACAATTTCTACTTACTTCCATCACCTGGAGGTGCATGTGGTCGAGAGCGATCCGGTGCATTTGGAGATAAAATTTTGAATTACTATAAAGGAAGTGTGAAACTTTTTCAGTAATATGTGATGAAAGGGTTCTTCTATGATAAAATCTTATTCATAGGAGAACTCTTTCTATTATAACTCTTTAATTAAACGTGTTTTCTGCAAGAAAAAACGCCACAAATCCTTGGATTCATGGCGTTTCTACGTTCCTGACTGGAGTCGAACCAGCGGCCTATTGCTTAGGAGGCAATCGCTCTATCCTACTGAGCTACAGGAACATGTTCTATAATACCCACTCAGTTTACTACATTTTCTGTTATTTTGCAAGCAGCAAATCTTCGCAACGGTTCGGCTGGCTGTCTTCGTAATAATCCGGCTGGCGGAACGTTTACAAATATTCAGACATCCGTCTGGCAAACCTTGCAATTTGAGACAGCGGATTGTACAATGTTTTCAGAGTTTGTTTAAGAATTGCTTTCTGCAGAAGCATTCTGACGGAGAAAGGAGAGAAAAAATGGCTGATATTCAATTGATGGAAGAGCTTTCCAATGCATTTGGTCCCAGCGGATTTGAAGAAGAGGTATGCCGGGTGATTTATCGTCATACGCGGGAATTCCAGGTCTCCAATGATGCGATGTGCAATGTTTATATGAGACGGAAGGATTTTTCCGGGAAAAAGCCGGTAGTCATGCTGGATGCGCATCTGGATGAGTGTGGATTTATGGTACAGTCGATCCGTGAAAACGGACTGCTGAACATTCTGACACTGGGAGGATTTCATCTGACCAGCCTGCCGGCACACTCCGTGATCGTCCGGAACGGAAAAGGGGAAAGGATCCGGGGAATCATCACCTCAAAACCGGTGCATTTTCTGAAAGAAAGTGAAAGGGGAAATCAGGATCTCGATATCGAAAATCTGGCGGTGGATGTAGGCGCCGGAAGCAGAAAGGAAGTGGAGGAATCCTACGGAATCCGTCCGGGGGATCCGATCATGCCGGATGTATCGTTTGAATACCGGGAAAAGAGGGGAATCTGCTTTGGAAAAGCTTTTGACAACCGCCTGGGCTGTGCCTGCGTGGTTGAGACGATGAGAGCGCTGGAGCAGGAGAATTCCCTTGGCGTGGATGTGGTTGGAGCATTTGCGGCTCAGGAGGAAGTGGGCACGAGAGGAGCGGCTGTCACTGCCCAGGCGGTGAAACTGGCGATTGTGTTTGAGGGTTCGCCTGCCGATGATTTCTATTATGCGCCGGGACTGGCACAGTGTGTGATGGGCGGAGGAGTTCAGATCCGCCATATCGATAAAAGTTATATCTCCAATCCTGTGTTTATAGAGCTTGCCCATCGGATCGGTGATGCCATGGGAATTTCTTATCAGGATGCGGTACGCAGAGGCGGCAGTACCAATGCGGGCAAGATCAGCCTGGAGGGACAGGCAGTGCCGGTTCTTGTGCTGGGGATTCCGTCCCGCTATGTGCACAGCCATTATAATTTCTGCGCAGTGAAGGATATGGATGCGGCAGTGGATATGGCAGCCGGAGTGATCCGCAGTCTGGATCAGGAAACGATCTCACGGATCCTGCGGAAAGATTTGGTGTAACTGGATGTAATCTTTCGGCTGGCTGAGCGGTTATTGAAAAGTAATATCAAAGAAAGTAAGGGAAAAGAAATGAAGGTAATGACGTTTGGTGAGATTATGCTGCGTCTCAAAACGCCGGAGTATCTGAAGATTCTTCAGGCGGACGGGTTTGAGGCAAGCTACGGCGGTGCTGAATCCAATGTAGCGGTGTCCCTTGCCATGTTCGGGGACGAGGCGGCCTATGTGACAAAAATTCCGGATAATCCGGTAGGACTTGCGGCGCTGGGAGCGGTGCGTCGGTTCGGGGTGGATACTTCCTGTGTGCTCCACGGAGGCTCCCGGCTGGGAATCTATTATTTTGAAAAGGGAACCAATATCCGCCCGACCAATGTGGTTTATGACCGGGAATACAGTGCGCTGGCGCTGGCGGATGCTGCGGAGTTTGACTGGGAAAAGATCCTGAAGGATATCGACATTTTTTACTTTTCCGGTGTCACGCCGGCAATCAGCGGGCAGATGGAGCAGGCGGTACTGGAGGCGCTGGAATATTGCCAGGCTCATTCGATCCAGGTAGTCTGCGACCTGAATTACCGTTCCAAAATGTGGAGCACAGAAAAGGTGCAGCAGGTTATGAAGCATCTGATGAATTATGTGGATCTCTGTATTGCCAATGATGAGGATTTTGAAGCGACGTTGGGAATCCATGCGTTTAACGGTGATATGGCGCATGGTATCGACCAGATCGACAGCTACAAGAGGGGGATGGAAGAAATTCTCCGGCAGTATCCGAACTGCAGGGCGGTGGCGAGTGTTCTGAGAAATATATGCACCGTGGAGGACGGTGACTGGATGGGAATCTATCTGAAGGATGGAGTCTTTTACGAGAGTCCGGTACATACGGTGCACAGTCTGGAGGCAGTGGGCGCCGGGGATGCTTTCGCGGGCGGGCTGCTGCATGGAATTGTACAGGGATTCGACCCTCAGAAAACCATAGATTTTGCCATCACTGCAAGTGTGCTGAAGCTGATGATCCAGAAGGATTTCAATGTGATCAGCGAGAAGGATGTTCTTCAGGTTATGAAGGCAAAGGATACAAATCTGCAGCGGTAATCCTGCGTGAAATGCAGTGATGATCCTATGCGAAAACAGTGGACGAATTTCTGTAACGGGAGTAGAATAAAAGTAATAGCGTTTCCGTGCAACGGACACCGATAGCGGCTGTTCGGACGAAAGTTCAGCGGCGGCGGGATGAACGGTTAAAAAATACAACAGAAAGGGTTTTGAGTATGAAGTACGATTTTACGACGATTTTGGACCGTAAAGGTCATGACGCAATTGCTGTGGATACCATTCCGATTCCGGATGCAGAGGTAGCGGAAGGATTTTCTGTGATTCCCATGTGGGTGGCGGATATGAATTTCCCAACGCTGCCGACGATTCTTGAAGCGGTCAGTGAACGTCTGAAACATCCCCATTTTGGTTATTTTATGATTCCGGATGAGTATTTCGACAGTATTATCGGATGGCATAAAGATCGTTTCGGCGTGGAAGGACTTACAAAGGAATGCATCGGTTACGAGAACGGAGTGCTGGGCTGCGTGGCCTCTGCGCTTCAGGCGTTTACCGCACCGGGTGAGGCGGTACTGCTGCACTCTCCGACTTATATCGGATTTACCGGAACCATGAACAATAACGGACGGAAAATGGTTCTCAGCGATCTTGTGAGAGATGAAAACGGCGTTTGGCGTATGGATTATGAGGATATGGAGAAGAAGATTGTCGAGAATCACATCCATTGTGCGATTTTCTGTTCTCCGCATAATCCGACCGGAAGAGTCTGGGAGAGAGAAGAGATCGAAAAGGCGATGGAGATTTATCAGAAACATGACTGTATCGTGATTTCTGATGAAATCTGGTCAGACATTGTGCTTCCGGGAGCAAAGCATATTCCGACGCAGAGCGTGTCCGAGGATGCAAAGAACCGTACTATCGCGGTGTATGCGCCGACCAAGACCTTCAATCTGGCAGGGCTGGTTGGTTCCTACCATGTGATTTATAATTCTTATCTGCGGGATCGTGTGGTGAAGGTGTCCGAGATGTCCCACTACAATATGACCAATGTGCTGTCTGTGCATGCTCTGATCGGTGCTTATAAGCCGGAAGGACGTGAGTGGGTGGATGAGCTCTGTCAGGTATTAGGAAGCAATGTGGACTATGCTTATGATTATATCACGAGGAATTTCAAAGGCGTTTCTCTGGCGAAGCCTCAGGGTACTTATATGCTCTATTTGGATTGTGAAGAGTGGTGTAAGGAGCATGGAAAGACCATGGACGAACTGCTGAAGGCGGGAGTCCGTGTCGGAGTGATCTGGCAGGATGGACGTCCGTTTAACCGTCCGTATGCGGTTCGTATAAACCTGGCGGTTCCTCATGTGAGAGTTGTGGACGCAATGGACCGTCTGGATAAATATGTGTTTAACGGAAGTCTGGATGAGTAAAGGCAATGCTGCGCAGGAATAAAAGTTTTTATCTGCTTGCCATATTGCAGGGGGATGAATTATGCTTCATTTAAAAAATCTTGATGAAGGATTGCCGGTCTTTAAAGCATTGGGATCGGAAATCAGAATTAATATTATTAAAATCCTGTTGGAAAAACAGCAGATGAATATGAATGAACTGGCATCCAGCCTTGGCATTACAAACGGAGCGCTGACCAGCCATATCAGGCAGTTGGAACAAACCGGTATTGTGAAGGTGCTGACAGAACATACGGGGCATGGGAATCAGAAAATCTGCCGTGTAGATGTGGAGAAGATTCTGATAGATATTGTGGAAGATGAGGAGGAAGTTGGAAAAGATATTTATACCACTTCTCTGCCGGTGGGACATTATACGGATTACAGAATTCTTCCTACCTGTGGGATCGCAACCGGCGAGGCACTGATCGGGACAGTGGATGACCCAAGATATTTTGCACATCCGGATCGTATGAATGCGCAGATTTTATGGTTTTCCAGAGGTTATGTAGAGTATATCATACCCAATTTTCTGCCCGCGTTACAGAAAATTGATCAGATAACAATTTCGGCGGAGATCAGTTCAGAAGCGCCGGGTTACAATAACGACTGGCCGTCCGATATTTCATTTTACCTGAATGATGTGGAAATCGGCACGTGGACAAGCCCGGGTGATTTTGGAGATGTCCGGGGGATTTTTACGCCGGATTGGTGGCTTCCGGAATGGAATCAGTATGGCTTGCTGAAAATGATCGTGATCAACAGTAAGGGAACTTTTGTTGATGGAGTAAAAATATCGGATGTGAACATCCGGCAGTTTGATTTGAATTTCAAGAGCACGATCCGTTTCCGGTTCATGGTGCGTGATGATACGGAGAATGTGGGAGGACTGACCATTTTCGGCAGCCAGTTTGGAAACTATAATCAGGATATCAATGTGAGGATTAACTACAGTCCGATGAAGAGTAACAGTTCAGCAGGGCTGAACTGTTACGATGAAGACAGGAGAATAGAAAAGTCTTCAGAGATTGAGAGAAGTTTCTTACAATAAGGCGGATAAAAACAGTCCGGGGAAGACAGTATGCGTGTGGCGTACATCGGTAAAGATGTCTGCTGCGTGTACATGCTGTCTTTCCCGGGCTGTTTTTGATTTGAAACTGTTGCGATCAGATTGAAAGAATATAAAAAAATACTGGAAAAAACCAATATAAAATGTTAAAATATTTTTGAAATAACTAAAATATAGGTGTGAGTGTGTTCCGGCAGTATGACGATATCATTTAGCCGAGAGGGCTTTGAGAAAGGAGATTATGGTTATGGCAAAATTAGTCATCAACGCAAACAGAAAATTGAGCAAGATCAACAAGGAGATCCAGGGGCATTTTTCCGAGCATCTGGGACGCTGTATCTACGAGGGAATCTATGTCGGAGAAAATTCCGAGATCCCGAATGTCAATGGGATGCGTACCGATGTTGTGGAAGCGCTGAAACAGATCCGTATTCCGGTGCTTCGCTGGCCGGGCGGATGCTTTGCGGATGAATATCACTGGAAAGACGGAATCGGTCCGAAAGAAGAGAGAAAGAAGATCGTCAATACCCACTGGGGCGGCGTTGTGGAGGACAACAGCTTCGGTACCCATGAATTCTTTGAGCTGTGCCGCCAGCTGGGATGTGAGACTTATGTCAATGGAAATATGGGAAGCGGTACGGTGCAGGAGATGTCCGAATGGGTGGAATACATGACCTTTGAGGGCGTATCTCCCATGGCGGAGCTGAGAAAGAAAAATGGCCATGAAGGATCATGGAAGGTGGACTTTTTCGGTGTCGGAAATGAAAACTGGGGCTGCGGAGGAAACATGAACCCGGAATTTTACGGAAATATGTACCGCAGATATCAGACGTATGTGAGATGCTATGACAGCAAGAAGCCGATCAAAAAAATTGCCTGCGGACCGAATGTGGATGATTATGAGTGGACAGAGGAAGTGATGAAAGCAACCTTCCGCAGATGCGCGCCGGATCAGCACGGATTTATGGACGGACTGTCTCTGCACTACTACACACATCCGGGCGGATGGGAGCACAAGGGAAGCGCTACGGAGTTTGATGAAAAAATATGGTATCAGACTATGAAGAAAACCTGGTATATGGATGAACTGATCCGCCGCCACGGAGCGATCATGGACAAGTATGATCCGCAGAAGCAGGTGGGCATGATCGTCGACGAGTGGGGCACCTGGTTCGACGTGGAGCCGGGAACCAATCCGGGATTCCTGTACCAGCAGAATACCATGCGTGACGCTCTGGTAGCCGGCATCAACCTGAACATCTTCAACAAACACAGCGACCGTGTGAAGATGGCGAATATCGCGCAGATGGTCAATGTACTTCAGTCGGTGATTCTGACCGAGGGCGCGAAGATGGTCAAAACACCGACCTACCATGTGTTTGACATGTATAAGTATCATCAGGATGCGCAGCTGCTGGACAGCACGCTGGAGACGGAACTGGTAGGCCTTGAGGAGTGCAATATGGTTCCGAACCTGAGCGAATCGGTGTCCGAGGATGCGGACGGTGTGCTGCACATCACGATGACCAACCTGGATCTGGAAAAGGATTATACCATCGACACCACGATCCTCGGCAGAAAAGCCAGTGAGATCACGGCTCAGATCGTGACCGGAAAAATGAATGCCAAGAATACCTTTGAGGATCCTGACCAGGTGACCGTGAAATCCTTTGATGGAGTGGAGCAGGTGCATGGAGGAATCCGCTTTACGATTCCGGCATGCAGCGTGCTGCATATTGCTGTAAAATAAAAAGTGACAGTCCGGTCAGACCCACGCAGCAAACGCGCAGACCTGACCGGACTGTTATGATAAAAAAATGGAAGCGCTGCTTAAAGAGTTTTTTTGAGCGGCGCTTCCGTTTTTCTGTATGCCAATCCGCAAAGTACGGTCACCATCCTGCGGACCGGCAGTTTTCAAATTTATTCTGGTTTAACCTGTCTTACGCTGTTTGATTACTTTCAGCCGGGTAAATTCTTCCCGTTCTTTTTCCTCCAGGGCGTCCGAGATATCCTTGGACAGCTGCATATAATGAGGAATTGTAATATTTTTCAGGGCGTTTGCCCGCTTCTGTGTTTTTTTGATCGCTGCGGCAAGCCGGTAGGCGGAGTTCTCGATCATCGAAAGCTTCAGGGTCAGTTCTTTTACCTTCTCAAAGGCAAGACGTGCCACATCCAGGGATTCTTTGGTGTTATAAAACGCATAGGTCGGAACCTCGCCGGAAGGGTCGGATTCCACCAGAGGAATCTCCACACCCATGATACTTCTTGTCTTGATGCGGATGGAATCTTCCACAGGCACCGTATAGGAAAACGTCTGTACGTTGTTGATGCCGATCTCCATATTGGCAACCTGCAGAGCCTTGTAGGCTTCCCGGAAGGTGACGTCGATCTGCGTCTGGATATCCTTTGCCTCGTCGATCATGCCCATCAGCTCGCGGATCAGAATGTTCCGCTTCTTGTCCATCAGATCATATCCCATATGGGCCAGCTTC
>ERZ826396.3238-NODE-3238-length-11223-cov-2.605569_pt1 | contig 11223 bp, 13 predicted proteins | sample MGYA00519926_ERZ826396 | MGnify/ENA primary metagenome ERZ826396 (study PRJEB31778, sample SAMEA3449230) | human gut metagenome | biome: human gut; feature: human-associated habitat; material: faeces | place: United Kingdom | collected 2010/2012 ...
GCATTTATTAAGAAAGAATTAAAGCAGGTGAGGCCGGATATATTCTGGGAGGTTAATTCGATTATTCCTATTAATCTCGGTGGAAGCTTTAAGACACTTATCACAATACACGATATGTTTCCTATTCAGTATGTAAGATACTTTGGAAAAATATACAGCTATTATTTTAAGTTTAATCTTGGTGTGACTTTAAGACATACAGATATGATTCTGTATAATTCGGAGCAGACTAAGGATGATACAGAGGTGTATTTTCCAAAGGCTAAGAAGATTCCAAGCTGCAATGCCTACATTATATCTAATCCGCTTACAAGATATGTACCGCCTAAGGATGAGAATTATTTCTTGTATATAGGTAATATGGAGAAGCGTAAGGGCGTTGATATCCTTATTAAAGCGTACAGAAGATACAGGGAAGAAGGCGGATCTTATTTTAATTGATCTGACTCAGCCTAATATGCAGCCGCTGCAGAATATAGAGAAAAATCTTGTTTACAGTGGAAGCAAACAGAATGTGAAAATGACAATGGTTGGGGGAAAGATTTTATATGAGAATGGGGAGTTTTATTTAGATGTGCCGAAAGAAATCATATATGCCAGAGCAAATGAAATCGCACGACAGATTTTAGGATAAATAGAATCTCGGGGATGGATTTTGGGATGGAATAGAAACAATTTTGAAATGCAGTTATAAAAGGGGAAGTGAAATAGATGAAAGCAGCAATTTTTACAGTGAATACCAGGTTATATAAAGAGAAAAAAGAAAGTCCTGCAAGTGCAGCGTTAAAAAGAGTATTGGAGCATGTAGGGTTAGAAGCCCGCGCGGGGGTTCTTCCGGAAGACAAAGAGGTAATTTCTACAGTTATGAAACAACTTGCTCAGAATCATTCCGTACAGTTAATTTTGACTGTTGGAGCGAATGGTTATTTGAAGAGAGATTGTGCGCCGGATGCATTGGAAGATGCAGCAGACCGTATGCTGCCGGGGGTTCCTGAGGCAATGCGGGCTTTTCAGATGCGCTATTCCAAAAAAAGCATTTTGGATCGTTCTGTTGCGGGAATTTGTGAAAATACAGTGCTTGTGAATTTGCCGGGAAGTGCCAAACTTGCCAAGGAAGGTCTGGAGTATGTCCTCCCGGAGTTGATGCAGGTTGTAGAGGCGTTGAATATTTGAGGCGGAGAGGAAGAGAATAGATGAAAGTTACTTTATATACGGATGGAGCGGCTAGGGGGAATCCGGATGGACCAGGAGGATATGGTGCAGTATTGGAGTATGTGGATAAAAATGGGATGTTGCATACAAAAGAATTGTCTCAGGGATATGTGAAAACAACGAATAACCGGATGGAGCTCATGGCAGTAATTACAGGACTGGAAGCGCTCAATCGTGCTTGTGAGGTGGATGTCTATTCTGATTCTAAATACGTGGTTGACGCATTTAATCAGCATTGGATTGACAGTTGGCTGAAAAAGGGATGGAAACGTGGAAAAAATGAACCGGTGAAAAATGTAGATTTGTGGAAACGATTGTTGGCTGTAAAGGAAAAACATACAGTTATATTTCACTGGGTGAAGGGGCATGATGGACATCCACAGAATGAACGGTGCGATGAGTTGGCAACTACAGCGGCAGATGGAGATTCCCTTTTGGTAGATGAAGGTGTGTAAGTACGGAAAAAAAGATAGACAAGAGAAAAAAATTGATGTAGAATAAATATCGGTTTAACCAAATGGTTAGATCTATTTCATGTCAAGTAAGACAGACAATCGCGGCTGCAAGTGCCGAAAGGTAGCAGGTGAGGAAAGTCCGGGCTTCACAGGGCAGGATGCCGGATAACGTCCGGTGGAGGTGACTCCAAGGCTAGTGCAACAGAAATATACCGCCGGTCATCTGGCCGGTAAGGTTGGAAGGGCAGTGTAAGAGACTACCGCCTCTCTGGTAACAGCGAGGGCATATGTAAACCCCATCCGAAGCAAGACCGAACGAAAACAATGTGGCGGCCCGTCACGTCTTAGGTAGGTCGCTTGAGCCTTCCGGTAACGGCAGGCCTAGATAGATGATTGTCCAACGACATAACCCGGCTTATCGTCTTGCTTAATGCTTTTTGATTTTACAGGAGGGACCGACTATGGGAAAAGGTAGAATCAATTACAGAAGAATCAAAGAATCTGAGTTGTCTGTGTCACTGTTTGCTGACTTTGACCGCTATCAAGAAGTAAATCGCTGTTGGCGGAAGGAAGACGGTGAATGGGTATTGAAGGACATCGTATTTAACGAACAGTGGAGTGATAGTGACTATCGGTATCTGACGGAGTGTCTGATCCACACGATACAGACAGGAGGAGTTGTCTTCGGTGCGTTTGTGGAGGAACGCCTGAAGGGATTTGCATCGGTAGAACACGAGTTTTTCGGACAGGAGAAGCAGTATTTGGAACTGACCAGTATACATACTTCTTATGATTGCAGAAACAGAGGAATTGGACGACAGCTTTTTACAAGGTGCGTGGAAGCTGCAAGAAAGATGGGCGCAAAGAAATTATACATTTCTGCACATTCCTGTGAGGAGACACAGGCATTTTACAAAGAAATGGGATGTGTGGAGGCAGTCGAGTATAATCAGAAGAGCGTGGAGAAAGAACCGTGTGATTGCCAGTTGGAATTTGTATTATAATTGCAATTGTGAATAATAGAACAGAAAAAAGGTGCTCCTTTTCGGGCAGACAGGCAATAGATTTTTTGCCTGTCGTTCGAAGAGGAGCACCTTTTTGTTACAAAGGAAATCCTTTTGGAATCCAATGCAATAAAAATATATTCAATTAGTGATTTTTTCTGTCGTATTTTTCTTCACAGTATTTGCAGCGGTATACTTCTTTTTCTGGATCAGTCAGAACAAATACATGCTCCAATTCCTGCTCAATGGAAGTGATACAGCGAGGATTTTTACATTTGATCACATTTGTGATTTCTTTTGGGAGTTCCAGACGCTTTTTCTCAACAACTTTGTCATTCTGGATGATATTGATCGTGATATTGTGATCGATGAATCCGAGAATGTCAAGATCAATGATGTCGATCGGACACTCAATCTTCATAATATCTTTCTTTCCCATTTTGTTGCTTCTTGCATTTTTGATGATTGCGACACAGCAATCCAACTTGTCCAAGCGAAGGTAGTGATAGATATCCATGCTTTTTCCTGCCTGAATGTGGTCTAATACAAATCCTTCTGAGATACTGCTGACATTTAATGTATTGTTTTCCATGATAAACTCCTTTCTGCCGTCTAAACTTCGATTTCTAAAAGTGTGAGGATCAGCGCCATGCGGACATAGACACCGTACTGTACCTGTTTGAAATAAGCGGCGCGAGGGTCTTTGTCCACTTCCACGGAAATCTCATTGACTCTAGGCAGTGGATGAAGTACAAGCATATCTTCTTTTGCGAGAGACATTTTGGCAGCATCTAAAATATAGAAATCTTTCATGCGGACATAGTCTTCCTCGTTGAAGAAACGTTCTTTCTGAACACGTGTCATGTAGAGGAGATCCAGTTCCGGCATTGCCTCTTCCAGATTGATGACTTCTTTGTAAGGGATGTTATTCTTATCTAACACATCTTTGCGGATATAGCTTGGAAGGCGAAGTTCTTCCGGGGAAATCAGGACGAACCGTACATTTTCGTAGCGCACAAGGGCGTGGATCAGAGAATGGACTGTTCTTCCGAATTTTAAATCACCGCAAAGTCCGATTGTAAGATTTCCAAGGCGTCCCTTTAACGAGCGGATTGTCAGAAGGTCTGTCAATGTCTGTGTTGGATGCTGGTGTCCGCCGTCCCCCGCGTTGATGACCGGGATGGAAGAGTGGCGGCATGCAACCATCGGAGCGCCTTCCTTTGGATGGCGCATTGCACAGATGTCCGCGTAGCAGGATACCATGCGGATCGTGTCGGATACACTCTCTCCCTTGGAAGCAGAGCTGGAGTCAGCGGAAGAAAATCCGAGGATGCTTCCACCGAGATTTAACATAGCTGCCTCGTGGCTTAGTCTTGTGCGGGTACTTGGCTCATAAAAGAGAGTGGCAAGCTTCTTCCCGTCACATGCATGTGCATATTTGTCTGGATGTGCTTCGATATCATTGGCAAGATCTAATAATTTGTCTAATTCTTCTACGGTAAAGTCCAAAGGACTCATTAAGTGTCTCATAACTTCCTCCTATTTGTATGTTAATAATTCAGAAACAGTCTTTCTCTTCGGTGGTTCCGGGGAAATGTCCGGATATCCGACTGCAATCAGAGCTGCAAGCTCCTGCTCCTCAGGGATGTTGAGAAGGTTGCGGATACCATCTTCGTCAAAAATTCCCATGATGACTGTTCCAAGTCCGGCTTCATGCGCTGCAAGACAGAAACTCTGACAGGCAATTCCTGCGTCAAACATCTGCCAGCGGTCTCCTTTTTTCGTGGAGTAAGAACCGTCGCGTTCAAACCCAGAGCGCCCCTTTACCATCGTTACCGCAACTAACATGGATAACTGACTGACAATATTAGAATTGTAGGAAGGGGTATAATCATCAGCGATTTTTTTGAGAATGGAAGAGTCTTCAATCGCGATATAGCGAGTGATCTGTGTGTTCTTCCAAGATGGAGAATAAGATGCAGTTGAAATAATAGATTCTAACAAAGTGTGATCGATTGGATCAGGTTTGTACTTTCGAATGCTTCGTCGTGTCTGAATACATTGCGTTGTGTCCATAATAAGAGCCTCCTGCATATTGAATTATTTTATTTATCATATAATAAAATGACAAGATTTTCAAGTACAAAAAGGGAGGCTTTATGGGAATCAATGTGATCGCTCTGACTTGGAAAGGAGTCTTTCAAAGAAAAGTCCAGCGCCAAACCATAGTGGGGCATAGTCGAGGCGGATCAGACCGCAGATATTCCATCTGGCATTGCTGTAATCCCATGGACAGAGATCGTATTCTTTTAAAAGAGAGCCGGAACAGAACTCGCCTAGAAAAATCAGGCATGCATAAATACTGCCGCGTAGCATCACACTTTTTCCGCGCAACATCTCAAAGAGAGGCGTCAGTTGCCATTCCGTAGATTGGGAACATCCAGACGGAAGTTTTCCCTGATAATTTGTAGTCTCTGTGAAAAAGAGAATGCAGGCTTGTAAAAAGGATTTCCATGCACCAGCCTGCTGTGCCGCATAAGATAAATTTATTTTTCATAGTAACAGTATTTTCCAAAATCTAGATTTTATCCAGAAATTGTAATATAATAGGAAAAATACAAAGTGCAGGACAAAGAAGCCGGAGAGCTTTCTGCGACAGCATAGTTTGGTAAAAAAGATAATGAGGTGAAAGACAGATGATACCATTAAGTGAAATCAGAGAACAACTGGATGAAATTGACAGCCAGATTGTGAGATTATATGAGAAGCGAATGGAATTGTGCACAGAGGTAGGACTCACAAAGATCGCATCAGGTAAGAAAGTATATGACAAGGAGAGAGAGATGCAGAAGTTGGCGACACTCTCACAGATGGCATCCAATGAATTTAATCAGAGAGGAATCACCGAACTGTATGAACAGCTGATGGCAATGAGCAGAAAACTCCAGTATCAGATTCTGACAGAGCATGGAGTGATCGGGAAGACGGCATTTATTGGGATTGATTCCCTCGATAAGAAAGGTGCCAGACTTGTATTCCAGGGTGTGGAAGGGGCATACAGCCAGGCGGCGCTCCACAGCTATTTCGGGGAGGAGTGTGACAGCTTTCATGTGCAGACGTTCCGTGACGCGATGGAAACATTGGAGGATGGACTTGCGGATTATGCAGTACTTCCTATTGAAAATTCATCTGCAGGGGCTGTGAGTCAGGTATATGATTTACTTGTTGAATTTGAAAACCACATTGTAGGGGAAATTGTACTTCCAATCCGACATATGCTTGCAGGGCTTCCGGGAACAAAAATAGAAGAAATTGAGTGTGTATATTCTCATCCACAGGGGCTGATGCAAAGTGCCAGATTTTTAGATGAGCATCGGAACTGGCAGCAGATCAGTGTGGCAAATACAGCAATCGCAGCACAGAAAGTGCTAAAGGAGCAGAAGAAGACACAGGCAGCGGTATGCAGTGAGTATGCAGCAAAGATCCATCATCTGGAGATTCTGAAAGAGGGAATCAATGATAACAGTAATAATTCTACTCGCTTTATCATTGTCTCTAATCAGAAGGTATATTTGAAACAGGCGGGAAAGATCAGTATCTGCTTTGAGATACCACATGAGAGCGGGTCTTTGTATCACATCCTCTCTCATTTTATTTACAATAATCTGAATATGACAAAGATCGAATCAAGACCGATTGAAGGACGGACATGGGAATATAGGTTCTTTGTGGACTTTGAAGGAAATCTTGCCGACGGAGGAGTTAAAAGCGCCATCCGGGGACTGCGCGAGGAGACGACCAGCATGAAGATACTGGGAAATTATTAGAATTAGAAAAAGAAGGAAGAGAAGATGCATACAAACGAACTGATGATATACCGGAATCTGGATTATGGGAAGATTCTGCGGGACATGACCTTTCTGATAGAGCATGAGGGGAGTGGCTATTACAATCAGGAAGATTTAAGGACACTGTTTTTTGAATGTGTCAACGGGATTTTGGAACTTTCGGAACAGCATGGCCTGGAGGGGAATCTCTGGCACACATACCTGACCTTTCTGCTGGTGAATGATGAGAATGCCTACAGTACGGCCTGTGAGATCCGTGGCATGATCGAGGGCAGTATCAATGAGGTAGCGCTCCATGATTTCGCAATTATGAAAGAGCTGTTCGACTACGATGTACAGGAGCTTGGAAGGAACCTTGGTGCGACAGCACACGAGCTTCTTTTTGATTACAAAGGGACCAAACAGGAAGGGCATGTCTACAACCGCAGAATCCGAGACCGGATTTGTACATTGGCAGTTCATCTTGCCGAAACAAAAACGCCTCGGGATTTTAAGGAGGTGATGACCCAGTTCTATAAGGAATTCGGCGTCGGAAAGTTCGGACTTCACAAGGCATTTCGTGTAGAGCACACGGAGGAGGGGGCGAAGATTGTGCCGATTACAAAGATTGCCCATGTAAGGCTTGATGATCTGGTGGGTTATGAAATTCCGAAGAAGAAGCTGATCGAAAATACGGAAGCCTTTGTTCGGGGAAGAAAGGCGAATAATTGTCTGCTTTTCGGAGATGCAGGGACTGGAAAATCCACATCTATTAAGGCGATCCTGAATCAGTACTATGAGGAAGGGCTTCGGATGATTGAGGTGTATAAGCATCAGTTCCAGGATCTTAACGATATCATTGCCCAAGTGAAAAACCGGAATTATAAATTTATTATTTATATGGACGATCTGTCTTTTGAGGAGTTTGAGATTGAATATAAATATTTGAAAGCTGTGATCGAGGGTGGTTTAGAACGCAAACCGGAAAATGTCCTGATCTATGCGACTTCCAACCGGAGGCATCTTGTAAGAGAACAGTGGAGTGATAAGAACGACAGAAGAGACGACGACCTTCATACATCGGATACGGTACAGGAGAAACTGTCTCTTGTGGCAAGATTTGGAGTATCGATTTTCTTTGTCGGTCCAGATAAAAAGGAATTTCAGAAAATTGTGTTGGAGTTAGCAAAGCGTAATCAGATCCAGATGGAGAAAAGTGAGCTTCTTCTACAAGCGAATCAGTGGGAGATGACCCATGGCGGCAGATCCGGTAGGACAGCACAGCAGTTTATCGATTACTTATTGGGGAAGGCTTGAAATTACATAAAATCCAAAAGAAAAGAGAGGATGAATGGAATGAAAAAAGAAGATGTAAAGTATGGGGCGTATGTACAGATTTTAAAGGAGGAACTGGTTCCGGCTATGGGATGTACCGAGCCGATCGCACTGGCCTATGCGGCGGCGAAGGCGAGGGAAGTTCTTGGGGAAAAGCCGGATAAAGTGCGGATCGGCGCAAGTGGAAGTATTATTAAGAACGTTAAATCTGTGATTGTGCCAAACACGGATCATCTGAAAGGGATTCCGGCGGCAGCCGCCGCGGGCATCATTGCCGGACGTCCGGAGAAAGAACTCGAAGTCATTGCGGATGTCTCCATGACAGAGATTGAGGAGATGAAAGACTTCCTCCAGAATACAGAGATCACAGTGGAATATGTAGATAACGGAATTACATTTGACATTATTGTAACAGAAAGTAAAGGGGAATCCAGTGCGACTGTACGGATCGCAAACTACCACACGAATATAGTCCTGATTGAGAAAAACGGTAAGATTCTCATGGAAGAAAAGGTAGAGGGCGAGAAAGAAGAAGGGCTTACGGACCGCTCCCTTTTAAATATGAAAGACATTTTGGATTTTGCCCGGACAGTGGATGTAGAAGATGTCAAAGAAGTGATTGGACGTCAGATCGCCTACAATACGGCAATCGCCAAAGAAGGTCTGGAAGGAGACTACGGTGCCAATATCGGAAGCGTTCTCTTAAAGATGGAGGGAGACAATATTCGTGTCCGTGCAAAAGCGATGGCGGCTGCAGGATCAGATGCGAGAATGAATGGCTGTGAACTTCCGGTTATCATCAATTCTGGAAGCGGAAATCAGGGGATGACCTGTTCGCTTCCGGTTATTGAATATGCAAAAGAACTGAACGCAAGCGAGGAACAGCTCTACCGGGCGCTGACCCTTTCGAACCTGGTAGCGATCCATCAGAAGACTGGGATCGGGAGGCTCTCCGCGTACTGCGGCGCTGTCTGTGCGGGGGCGGCTGCAGGAGCTGGAATTGCCTACCTGTACGGTGGAGGATATGAAGAGATTGCCCACACCGTTGTCAATGCGTTGGCGATTGTATCCGGCATTGTTTGTGATGGAGCGAAAGCATCCTGTGCGGCCAAGATCGCGTCCTCTGTAGAGGCCGGAATCCTTGGATATAATATGTACAAGTGCGGACAGCAGTTCTACGCCGGAGACGGTATCGTGACCAAGGGAGAAGATGAGACGATCAAAAATATCGGACGTCTGGGGAAAGAAGGGATGAGAGAGACCAACGTGGAGATCATCGATATCATGGTTGGTGAAGGATGCCGCTAGAAAAGATGAAAAGAATAGCAGAATGATAAAAAGCCAGGAGACAGAGAAAGCAGGTGAGAAGATGCCGGCCTTTTTTCAGGACATCGAAGTGTTCCAGGGAGACGGAAGCAGAAACGAAAAAGGAGAGACACTGGAGGAATTTTTGGAGAACTCCGATCCATACCGATATAAAAATCCATGCTGCACGGTTGATATGGCGGTGTTTGGTTATTCCGGGAAAGATCCTGAGAATCTGGAGGATCTCAGGATCCTTCTGATTCGTCGGAAGAATCATCCTAGCATCGGGGACTGGGCCCTGCCGGGAGGGTTTATTGAGTTAAAAGAAGATCTGGAAGTATCCGCTAAACGGGAGCTTTTTGAGGAAACGAATATTCGGAACGTCTGTGCAGAGCAGATCGGTGTCTTTGGAGAAGTGAGACGGGATCCAAGAGCAAGGGTGATCACAACTGCCTTTATGTCGCTTGTCTGCCTCGATGAGGTGGAGGCGAAGGCCGGAGATGATGCCAGTGACGCGGCGTGGTTTACAATCACGATGAATAGGCAAAAAGAAGGGGAAAAGCTTCGGTATCAGATAGAGCTTCAAAACGAGCAAAATGGTGTGATATTGCGTCCTGAGCTTACAGTTTTGACGAACGGGACGCTGATCCGGGAACAACGGATTGAGATTAAGAACCGAGGCGGGTTGGCGTCCGATCATGCCTCCATCCTACTTTTGGCCTGCCGGAAACTGTGTGACAGGATGAAGTGTGCAGCACGAGAATAAGGAGACAAAAACAAGATGAAATGGAATAAATTCAGATTAAAGACGACTACTACGGCAGAGGATATTGTTAGCAGTATTCTTTCGGACCTTGGAATCGAGGGAGTGGAGATTGAGGACAAGGTTCCGCTTACACAGAAGGAAAAGGAGCAGATGTTTGTCGATATTCTTCCGGAGACAATACCGGATGATGGGACGGCATTTATCAATTTCTATCTGGAAGAAGGGGAGGATAAGGACGCTGTTCTTGCCAAGGTTTTGGAGGAACTTGCCGGGATGCGGGAATTTGTGGATTTGGGTCCATGTACTATTGAGGAATCCCAGACTGAGGACGTAGATTGGGTCAACAACTGGAAGCAGTTCCATCAGTTCTATGTGGATGATATCCTGATTATTCCATCCTGGGAGCAGGTGAAACCGGAGGATGAGGGGAAGATGATTATCCACATCGATCCGGGCACTGCTTTCGGGACCGGAATGCATGAAACGACACAGCTTTGCATCCGTCAGATCAAAAAGTATGTGACAGATACGACGCGGATTCTGGATGTGGGATGCGGAAGCGGAATCCTTGGAATGTTAGCATTAAAATTTGGTGCCGCCTATGCGGTTGGGACGGACCTGGATCCATGCGCGATCGACGCAACCCACGAAAATATGAAAGAAAACGGCGTACCAAAAGAACAGTATGAGGTGATGATCGGCAATATCATAGATGATAAGGCCATTCAGGATCAGGTTGGATACGCATGTTATGATATCGTGGCAGCCAATATTCTGGCGGATGTTCTGGTTATGCTGACTCCGGTCATTGTCAGCCAGTTAAAGCCAGGTGGCATTTACATTACGAGTGGAATCATCGACGACAAGGAAGAAGTTGTAAAACAGGCGGTAGCAGATGCTGGCCTGGAGCTTTTAGATGTGACTTACCAGGGAGAGTGGGTCTGTGTTACGGCCAGAAAGTCTGAGTAACAGATAGGAGAGAATCTACGATGCAGCATTTTTTTGTGACTCCGGACCAGGTGGGTGACAAGGAGATTTGGATCACCGGAGCGGATGTGAATCATATTTGCAATGTCCTTCGCATGAAAATCGGAGAAGAGTTGAAAATCAGCGACGGGAACAATCAAAATTATCTCTGCGCGGTGGAAGAGATGACGAAGGAGAGCGTCAGGGTCAAGATTTTGGAAACTTTCTGTACGGATACGGAATCATCTTGTCGGATCGTACTTTTCCAGGGGTTACCAAAGAGCGATAAGATGGACTGGATTGTTCAGAAATCGGTGGAGCTCGGTGTTTCGGAGATCGTACCGATGGCAACA
>ERZ826396.3241-NODE-3241-length-11215-cov-11.746057_pt1 | contig 11215 bp, 3 predicted proteins | sample MGYA00519926_ERZ826396 | MGnify/ENA primary metagenome ERZ826396 (study PRJEB31778, sample SAMEA3449230) | human gut metagenome | biome: human gut; feature: human-associated habitat; material: faeces | place: United Kingdom | collected 2010/2012 ...
GCGCGGCTGCGCGTGCGGGCGAACACGATGACGCGCTCGGCGCCTTTCTCGGCCAAGAGGGCCTTGAGCAGGGCGGGCTTGAGCGTCTGCTGCGTGCGGATGACGTACTGCTCCACGGTGTCGGCCGTCTCGCCCTTGTGCGCGATCTCCACCATGGCCGGATCGTGCAAGAGCTTCCCCACGCTGCCGAGGATGGAGCGGTCGATGGTGGCCGAGAACAGAAGCGTCTGGCGGCTTTTCGGCGTCGCTCCGATGATCTTCTTCATGGCGGGCCAGAAGCCCATGTCGAGCATGCGGTCGGCCTCGTCGAGCACGAGCACCTCCACGTCGGCGAGGCGCGCTGCCCCTTGCTCCATGAGGTCCACGAGCCGTCCCGGCGTGGCGATGAGCACGTCCACGCCGTGCTTGAGCTTGCTGATCTGGGGTTCGTAGGAAAGCCCTCCCACCACGGTGAGGATGCGGTGGTGCGTGGACGCAGCGATGGCGCCGCACACCTCGCCGATCTGCTGCGCCAGCTCGCGCGTGGGCGTGACCACGAGCATGAGCGGGCCTTGGCCGCCTTTCGCATGCCCGAGCCTGTCGAGGGAGGGAAGCGAGAACGCCGCGGTCTTGCCGGTGCCGGTCTTGGCGGCGGCGATGAGGTCGCGCCCTTCGAGCGCGAGGGGGATGGCCTGCTCCTGCACGGGCGTCGGGGTTTCGTAGCCCAGGCGCGCGACGGCCTGAAGGGCCGTCTCGGACAGGCCGAGTTCGTCGAATTTCGTCATAGGTTCTCTGGTTTCTGTGTCGGCGCGGCGCACGGGCCGCGCGATGCGGACGCGGGGTTCGATCCGCCGCGCCGTCTGTGCGGAAGATCGAGGCGCCCCGGCTCGAGATCGAGGGACGCCGAGGCGGTATTATACGTCTTCCGGTGGATTTTCGCGAGCGCGCTTGGGGAAAGTACGGATCGCATCCATGCATGCGACGGCGGCGCGCTTGGATTGCGACGGCGCGAACGGCTCATGCGCAGGGCGCGTGGCGGCGCGCACCGAAAGCGGGAGTCGGTTTTGAGCCTTCGAGGCTTCGCCCCGCGTCCGTCGCCCTGCGCCGCCTTTCACCGCCGCGTTGCCGCGTTGCGGGCCTTCGCCCTAGGTTCGTCGCCGCGCCCGCCAACCGCCTTTGCGTCTCGTCGCATGCTTCCTGCTCCCCTTGCGCCGTCACTTCGATCCTTCCGCTCCTGCCGTCGCGTCGTTTCCTCTCCTTCGTGCGCGCTTTCTGCTCTCGCTCTTTCCCTGTTCGCGCTCCGCTTCGTCTCGTCGTCTTCGCTTGCGGGGCTCTCGTTGCCTCGCCTCGCCAGTCTGCGCGTCGTTTCGCTGCTCCGCTTTTTCTGTCTGCCAGCTTGCCGTCGATAGGGCGCGGTGCGAGGCGTTGCGGTAAAGGATCGAGAGCTTTTCTGCCATAGTTGACCGTTGGGCCGCGATGGCTCTTTCGAATTCGCTTTCTGCCATCCATTTTTGTTGTATTTGCAACAAAAAGAAGCGTTTTCCGGGCGAAACGGGCTTCCGAAGGCTTTCGAGGACCCGTGTTTTGGCTATAACGGTAAAATATCGTCGAGAGTTTCCAAATGCTTTACCGTAGAGGGCGTAATTCGCATGGAGGGAGGCGCAACGCGTCTCTGAGATCGGTGGGAATGACGGATGGGCGACGTCCAAGGTTTTGCGACGGCCTCGGCGCGGACGTGCATGGCCCGATCGAGTTCTAGCGCCGCCGGGCCATGCGGCGCCCGGCGGCGCTCCTTCGAGGCGGGCGGTGCGTCCGTATGGCTCGAAGGAGCGTTAGCGAATGTGCGCGGGCTTGCCTCCCCAGTAGAAATGCAGGAAGCGCTTGCGGTAGCGCGCATCGGAGGGGTTCTTCGGCTCGGCGATCAGGCGCAGCGTGGCGGCGGCGACGTCGCGGGCCGCATCGGGGCGCCGCAGGAAGCTTCCGTTGACGAGCATGGCTCGGACGCTTTCGGGGTTGCGCGCCACGCGGCGCAGCGCGTCGAGCAGCTCGCGGGCGGTGGTCACGTGCATGGCCGCTCCGAGCGACGTGAGCATCTGCACGTTGACCTTCTCCTGTCCGTAGGCCTTGCCCATGAGGATCATGGGGACTTGCGCGCACAGGCACTCGGTGACCGTGAGGCCGCCCGACTTGCAGATGGCCACGTCGCTCGCGGCCATGAGCGCGGCCATGTCGTCCACGTAGTCGAGCACGGTGACGTTGCTCACTCCCAGCTCGGCGCACTCCTGACGCAGATGGCGCGCGTAGTCGGCATCGCTGCCCGCCACGAACACGAAGTGCAGCGCCTTCTCGAAGCTGTGCAGGTAGGGCAGAAGCTTGTCGAGTGCGGCGCGGAAGTGGACATAGGGGCGGGGCAGGTAGGCGCCCGCCAGCGCGAGCACGACGAGCTTGTCCTGGGCGAGTCCGAACCGCTCGCGCGTGGACGCGCGGTCGTAGGGTCGGCGGAAGTCCTCGCGTGTGGGGATGCCGGTGATGAGGATGCGCTCCTCGGGCACCTTGCGCGGGCGCAGCGTCTCGGCCATCGACTCGTTTGCCACGCAGAACAAATCGGTGGACAGGTGCGGCCAGAGCCCTTCGGTCTCGTAGTCGGTGGGCACGCACACGATGGGGAAGTGTTGGCCGGCGAGCATGCGCGCCGCCACCGCCACGTTCGCGGCGGTGATGTGGGTGCACACGATGGCGAGGGGCTTGCGCTCGCGGACGAACTCCGTGAAGGCGGGGTACATGATGCGGTTCCATACGGTGCCGCCGCCCCACAGAAGGCGTCCGGTGAGCGTGAAGCGCCAGGTGAGATCGTAGATGGGCCGTGTGGCGCCCGTGAACAGCGACGCGGCCTTGTTCCCGTCGAACACGATGCGCCCGAAGTCGAGCACGTCGAGCACCTCCACCTCGAGGTCCTGCGGGAAGGGAGGAGGGGCGTCGGGGCCTTCGGGAGCGAGATCGGCTGTCGAGAGCTCGTCGCGCAGCAGGTCGAAGGCTTGCGCGACGGCGTTCGCCGCGCTGCGGTGCCCGGAGCCCACCGAGGCGTGCATGACGACGATCGTCGGGCGGGGCGCGTTCGCCGATTCGTCGTCGGGGCGGGACGCGCCGCCGGTCGCCGGCGCGGCGGCCTGCGCGCGTTGCGAACCGGGGCCGGGCGCGGTTTCGCCGGCGCGCTGCGACTCGTCGCCTTCCAAGGCGGGGGCATGCGAAGGGGAGTGCTCGATGGTGTTGTGCTCGTCTGGATTCATAGTGGCTATGATACCGCAGCGGACGGCGTCGGCTGTCGACTGCGTTTCGCTGCGCGAAAAAACCGCTTGCAATGCCGCGCGGGCTTTGCAATAATGTTCAGGCTGCTTTTCCAGAGGGAGACGCAGGCCAAGTCCCCATAGTCTAGAGGTCAGGACGCGGCCCTTTCAAGGCTGAGACACGGGTTCGATTCCCGTTGGGGGCACCACTTGAATTTCGTACGAACCCGCGGAGGCGCAAGCCTCCGCGGGTTCGTGCTTTTTCGGCGGCGGGATCGAACGGCTTTCGCGACGAGCGGCGCGATCACTCGTTCGGGGCATGGGCGCGCCCATGCTCCGGGGGCGTCGTCACGCGCTTTGCCGCGGGCGCGTTTGCGCTACAATGGGCACCATGCCGTTTCAATCGCACATATTCGACAACGCGGACGCCGCGCTCGGTGCCGCGTGCTCGATGCTGGCCGCGTTCTCGGCGGCGGGAGAGGAGCCGACGCTGCTCGCGCCCACGCCGACCGCCGCGCTGCGCGTCCGACGAGCGCTCTCGGAGGATCCGTCCGCGTTCGGGTCGCGCGTCGAGACGCCCGCGTCCTGGGTCGCCGATAGGTGGGAGCTTTTCGGCGACGGCCGCCGCCTCGTGAACGCAGCCGAGCGCGAGCTGCTCGTTCGCCGCGCGCTCGTCGAGACGGCAGATGCCGTCGCGCGTCCCGGTTCCACTCCGGGCGTGATCGACCTCGCCTCCAAGCTCGCGCGCGAGGCCCTGCCGCGCATCGCGGCGGTGGACGGCGCCGAGGCGAAGCGCCTCGGGCTCGGCGCGGCCGATCAGGCCCTTGTCGCTGCGCTGCGCAGCTACGCCGGACTGCTCGAGGAGCGCGGCCTTGCCGAGGCGTCGCAAGCGGCCTGGGAGCTGTCCGCGCTTCTGCCGGCCCGCCCGCTCGTCCTGCTCGGCTTCGACGAGCTTCCCCTCCATCTCGAAGCCCTTGTCAGCGCCCTTGCCGAGCGTGCCTCCGTAGTGCGCCTCGACGACGGATGCCGCGACCCGTTTCCCGACACCCGCCGCGCGCCGGAGCTCTCCGCGCTCGCCGGGCGCCTCTACAGGGCCGGCGCGGAGCCGGTGGAGCCGACGGGGGCCGTGCGCTTCCTCGTGCCCGCAGGCCGCTACGCCGCGCCTGCGCTCGTGCTCGACGAGCTTGTTGCAGCCGTCGCCCGCGAGCGCGCGGCGGCGAGGCGCGAGCGGCGCGACCCGCTGCCGGCGGCGGTGTGCGCGCGCGATCCGCGCGGGCTGTTCGACGATCTGGCCGACGCGCTTCTTGCGCGGGGCGTCTCGGCGGCCGTCGCCGCGACCCGCCCGTTCTCCCAGACGGCGTTCGGCCGCGCGTTCTCGGCGCTCGCCGCGCTTGCGACGGGGGAGGGGCGCCTCGTCGAGCGCGCCTCGGACTTCGCCCTGAGCGCCTTCTCGGGCATGCCGGCCGATGCCGCCGGACGGCTCGACGCCGCTTGGCGCGGCGACCGCGCTGTCGACGCCGCCCGTCTCGCGCGCGACCTGTCGGATGCGAGCCCCGTCGCTGCCGACGCGCTTGCGGCCCTGTCCCGCAAAGACGCGGAGGGGGCGCTGCGCGCCCTCGAAGGGCGTGTGCGCGCAGCCGAAGGGCTCGACGCGGCGTTTCGCGCCGAGGCGCTTGCGGCTGCGGCGCGCGCGCGGCGCTTCGCGGCCGCTTGCGGCACGGCCGGGGCCGACCTGCCCTCCGTCCTGCCCTTGCTCGAGCGCGCCTCGTGCCCCGCGAGCGCCCGGACGGCGCCGCAGGGCGGCGCCGCGGGCCCTGACGCGATGTTCCTTCCGCTTTCGGATGCGGCCGAGCTGCCGGCGTGCTCGGTGTCGGCGCTCTTCGTCTGTGACCTCACGTCTCAGGCGTATCCGGTGCGCGCCGAGGAGGACGCGGGCGCGCTTCTGCTCGAGCGCCTTGGGCTGGCGCGTCCCCGCGATCCGCTCGCCGCGTCGCGGCGGCGCTTCTTCCGCGCCCTGTGCGCGGCGCGCTCGGAGGTGGTGTGCGAGCGCGAGCTCAACACGCAGGACGCGGGCGAGGCGTATCCGGCCGTCATGCTCGAAGAGCTGCTCGACTGCTACCGCGGCGCGTCCGCGGGCCCTGGGGAGGATGCCGATCGGGCGACGGGTCTGCCTGCGTGCCTCGTCCCCTTCGCGCGCACGGCGGGCGAGGACGCGCTGCACGAGAACCTCGCGCTCGTCTCTGCCGACGCGCTCGCGCCGGGGGCGGGCGAGGAGTGGGAGCTTTCGCGCGCGGGCGAGGTCGTCCGCGCAGAGCGCGTCGCGCTGCCCCGCCGCGCCACGGCGGGCGCGCACGGGGCCGGCTGCGACGCGCAGCGCGTCGTGCTGTCGCCCTCGGCTCTCGAAGCGTACCTCGAATGCCCTTGCAAGTGGCTCGCCTCGCGGCGGCTGCACCTGTCCGAGCCGGACGCGGGCTTCGGCCCCGCCGAGATGGGCAGCTTCTCGCACGGCGTGCTCAAAAGCTTCTACGAGCGCTTCCGCGAAGCGGGCGGGCGAAAGGTGTCGCGGGAGAACGTCGGTGCGGCCCGCGCCCTTCTGGGCGAGACGTTCGATCGGCATCTCGCGCTCCAGCCCGGGCTCGATCGGTCGCGCAGCCCGCTCGTGCCGCTCACAGCCGTCGAGCGCGCCGAGGTCCGCGAGCTCAAGCGGACGCTCTCGTCCTACCTCGACCGCGAATGCGATCTTCTTCCGGGCTTCGCGCCCGCGCACCTCGAGTTCGAGTTCGGCGGCTCCGAGGCGTTTTCCTACGGCGGCTGCCTTCTGCGCGGCAGCGTCGACCGCATCGACGTGAACGACCGCGGGCAGGCGGTCGTCATCGACTACAAAGGCTCGCTTTCGCGCGATCATGCCCTCGCCGCGTCCTCGCCCGCCGTGCAGGCCGCGGGCGCGGTTCTGCCCCATCGGGTGCAGGCGCTCGTGTACGCCCAGGTGGCGCGTCGGGTTCTCGGGCTCGACGTCGTGGGGGCGCTCTACGTGTCCTACGGGCGCAAGGGCGGCGTGTCCGGGGCGTTCGACCGCGCCGTCCTCGGCCCGGCCGACCTGCCCGGCATCGACGGGGAGAAGTGCGGCGCGCCGGGTCCTGCGTGCGAGGCCGTTGGCGCCGCGTCGTTCTCCGAGCTGGTGGACGCGGTGGAGGAGGGCGTCGCGCTCGCGGTGGGTTCGCTTTCGCGCGGCGTCGTCGATCCCGATCCGCGCGGGGGCGATCCGTGCGGGTTCTGCCCGGTGCCCGCTTGCGAGAGGAGGCGCGACGCATGAACCTCGACGCCTGCACGCCGGGCCAGCGCGCGAGCGTGGAGCACGTGGACGGCCCCCTTCTCGTGTCCGCGGGCGCGGGCTCGGGCAAGACGTTCACACTCACGCAGCGTATCGCCTACGCGCTTCTGCCCGACAGCGGCCCGGCTGTCGGCGGCATTGACGAGGTGCTGGCCATCACGTTCACGGAGAAGGCGGCCTCCGAGATCAAGGCGCGCGTCAAGCGCACGCTGCGTGCGGAGGGCCTCGGCGACGAGGCGCTCAAGGTGGACGGCGCCTGGATATCGACGATCCACGGCATGTGCGCGCGCATCCTGCGGACGCATGCGCTCGATCTGGGCATCGACCCGGCGTTTCGCATCGTGGGCGACGCGGAGCGCGCCGAGCTTCTGGCCGCGGCCATCGACGCGGCCTTGTCCGAAGGCGCCGTCGCGGGCGGCGGGGCGTACCGCGCGCTCTTCGACGAGTACAAGGCGCGCTCGCGCATGCCGAACGAGACGTCGGTGGCGTCGATGCTGGAGGCTTTGCTCGACAAGGCGGCGGGGCAGCGCAAAGGGTTGGACGCGGTGGACTTCGGGCCGGGACCGGCGCGCGCCTCGGCGCTCGCGCGCGAGCTTCTTTTGGCCTACGAGGAGGTGGCGGAGGCGCTTGCGGGCGCAGGGGGCAGCGCGACGGCCGAGCGCGCCCGCGCCCAGGCGGCCGACGGCGCGGAGGCGCTCGCGGCGCTTCTGGCCGAAGGGGCGTGCGAAGGAGGGGGCGACGCGGACGGCGGGCTGCGCGCGCTCGCGGAAACGGTCGATGCGGGCTGCGCGCGCATCGGCGGGAACTTCGCGGCGGCGGTGAAGCCCGCGGTCAAGGCGTTTCAGGCGGCCTACGACCGCGCGGTTCGCCAGATCGCGCTCGGGCTCGCGCACCCGTTCGCGAACGCCCTCGCCGCCCTCGCCGCCGACGTGCATGCCCGCTACGAGGAGGCGAAGCGCGCCGCTTGCGCGCTCGACAACGACGATCTGCTCTCGCGCGCGCTCGAGGCCCTTGAAGGGCATCCCGACATCGCGCGGCGCTACGAGCGGCGCTTCAAGCTCGTGATGGTGGACGAGTTCCAGGACACGAGCCAGATGCAGATCGACATGATCGCGCGTCTGGCCGGCCCGAGCCTCGCGCATCTGTGCACGGTGGGCGACGCGCAGCAGTCCATCTACCGCTTCCGCGGCGCCGACGTGGGCGTGTACGAGGAGCACAAGCGCGTCATGCGCTCCGACGCGGTGGGCGCGCGCTACGTGGAACTGCGCAAGAATTTCCGCAGCCACGCCGACGTGCTGTCGTTCGTGGACCGCGTGTTCGAGCAGCCCCACGTGTTCGGGGACGCGTTCATGTCGCTCGCGCCCCACGAAGGGCGCGCCTCGCGCTACCGGGGCCGCGCCCCGCGCATCGACCTCGTGCTGGCCGAGCTGCCGCCTGGGCGCAACGCCGGGGCGGGCACGGCCGACGCGAAGCGCGTGTGCGCCCGCGCCGTGGCGCGGCGCTTCGCGGCGCTCAGGGACGACGGGCACGCGCCGGGCGAGATGGTGGTGCTTCTGGGCAAGATGTCGCGCGCGGGGCTGTACGCCGAGGCGCTGCGCGAGGAAGGCTTCGAGTGCGTCGTCGCGGGCGGCTCGCTGTTCGCCTCCGCGCCCGAGGTGCGCGTGGTCGAGCGCTTTCTGGAGGCCGTTGCGAATCCAGCGAACACCGCGGCGCTCTTCGAGGTGCTTGCGAGCGACCTGGCGCGCCTGTCGACGGACGACTTCCTCGAGCTTGCCACCGAAGAGGATCCCGATACGGGGCAGCTGCGTCGGCGCGACCTCGACAAGGGCTTCTCCTGCCTCGTCGGACGCGAGGACGGGCTGTCGCCGAGCCTTGCGCATGCGCTGCGCCTCGTCGATGGCGCGCGCCGCGCGATCCGCACGCGTCCGGCGTCGGAGGTGCTGCGCGAGGCGGTCGTGCGCTCCGGATGGATGGCGCGCCTCGAGCGCGAGGGGGCGTGCGGCGTGGCGTGCGCGGCGAACGTGCTCAAGGCCATCCGTCTGGTCGAGGAGATCGAGCGCGCGCGACCCATCGGGCCGGCGTCAGTGGCGCGCGCCTTCTCCGACGAGCTGGACGCAGGGCTCAAGGAGGCGCCCGGCGCGCTGTCGGGCGCGGGCGGCGACGTGGTCAGGATCATGACCATCCACGCATCGAAGGGCCTCGAGTTTCCCATCGTCGCGCTCGCCGACTTCGAGGATGCAGGCCGTGCGGGCTCGAAGCTCGTCGTTGAGGCGTGCGGCTCAGCCGTGCGCGCCTCGCTCGCGCCCGGCTCGACGCTCGATGCCTTCCCGCAGCTCGCGAAGCGCGCGACAGCGGCGCTGGCCTCCGCGGGCGACGGGGACGGCGAGGACGCCGACGCGCTCGCCGCCCGTCGGTTCGTGGAGGGCGCCGCCGATCCTTCGCGCCCGTGCTCGCAGGCGGCCTACCGGGCCGCCCTCGTCGAGCGCGCCGCGCGCGAGGAGCTGGCCGAGGCGCGGCGCAAGCTCTACGTGGGGCTCACGCGGGCGAGCGAGGCGCTCGTCGTCGCCATGGACGCGAAGGCCCCCTCTCCGGGCAAGCCCTTCTCCTACGCGCCGCTCGTCGACGACATCCGCAGCGCGCTCTGCGGCGGCGAGGACTTCCCGCAAGGCGAGGCCGATCTCGCCTACGGGGGCACGCGGCCCGCGCGCTTCGAGCGCATCGCCGTGCTCCCCGCCGTCGAGTCCGATGGAGACGGAAAGGGGCGTGAAGCGGGAAGCGCGCTCCCTGCCGAAAAGGCCGTCTCTTCCCGCTCGCGCTTCTTCGTGCCGCCTGCCGACGAGCGCCCCTGCGCTTTCCACCTCCCTTGGAAGAGCGGTCGCGAGGGCATGTTCTCGTACTCCTCTCTAGCGCCCGCCTTCGCCGTGGGCGGCTTTGGCGAGGACGCCCACGGCGACGGGGCGCTCGACGCGTCTGACATGCCCGACGCGTCCGATGCCGATCGCGCCACCCGCCTCGGCGCCGCCTTCCACCGCGCCGCGCAGTTCGCCGTCGAGGCGGGGCGCGCGCCCGACGACTCGCACCTTGACGGCCTCGCGCGGTCCTTCGGGCTCTCGGAGGTGCAGCGCGCGCGCCTGAAGGCCGCCTGCGAGCGCTGGTTCTCGAGCGCTGCGTGCGCCGAGGCGCTCGCTTGGCCGACGCGCCGCGCGGAGGTTCCGTTCCTCGTGCGGGCGGGCGGCGAGTGCCTTGCGGGGGCGATCGACCTTCTGTGCTCGGAGGGCGCAGACGCGCAGGGGCGTGCGCTCGTCGTTGACTACAAGACGGGCGGCGCGGACGGCGAATCGTTCGAATCGGTGCGCGTAAGGCACGCGCTGCAAGCCTCCTGCTACGCTTACGCGCTTCTGAGGAGCGGGTTCGAGGAGGTGGAGCTGCGCTTCGTGCTCGTCGAGCGCGCAGGCTCGGACGGAGATCCCAAGGAGGTGCGCTACCGCTTCGGGGCCTGCGACCTCGCCGATCTCGAGGCGCGCATTCTCGAAGCGCGGGCGCGCGCGTGAGGCGAGCAGCGCGACCGATGCCCCCCGCTCTTCGGAACAAAGGCGAGCGGTTGCGCTTGGCCTCGATCTCGACGGCGTCCTTCAAACCTTCCAGTATCGCAGAACGTGGTGCGAATCGACCTGCGAGAATGGTTGAGGGCTTCAGCGAGAGCGGAAAAGAGGGCGGGGGTTCGCGCTGCTATCATGCAAGGTGCCGGGGCCGTGCGCGAGGAGAGGCAGCACGACGACGCGACCGATCCGCGATCAGGCCCCGAGAAACCTCCTCCGAGCGTCGCAGCGGCCGGGCGGCCGTTCGGAGGAGGCGTCAGCGGCGCCCGTAGCGCTCGTAGGCCTTGAGCACCTCGAGCTCGTACTCCTTGCGGGTGCCCTTCACCACCGTGTCGAGGATGAGCCCGCAGCTGAAGCTCAGGACGCCCACGAACACGAGCGCCACGGCCAGCAGAGCCGAGGGCAGCTTCGGCACGAGGCCCGTCTGGGCGAACTCCCAGATCACGGGCACTCCGGCCACCAGGCCCAGCACGCAGAGCAGAAGCGCCATCCAGCTGAACAGCGCGAGCGGCCGGTAGTCCTTGAACAGCGACATGATCATGAGCAGCACCTTCATGCCGTCGGAGAACGTGGAGAGCTTGCTCTCGGATCCCTCGGGGCGGTCGCGGTAATCGATCGGCACCTCGGCGATGCGCCAGCGCTTGTCCACGGCGTGGATGGACAGCTCCGTCTCGATCTCGAAGCCCGGCGAGAGCACCGGCATGGTTTTGGCGAACACGGCGTTGTAGGCGCGGTAGCCCGTCATGACGTCGGAGAACTCGAATCCGTAGATCCATTTGATGAGCACGCGCACGAGGTCGTTGCCGAACCCGTGGAAGGCGCGGTCGTTCTCCTGGCCGTACGTGCCGTTCGACAGGCGGTCGCCCACCACCATGTCGGCCTCGTCGGCCAGAAGCGGGGCGAGGAGCGCGGGTGCGGCCTCGGCGGGGTAGGTGTCGTCGCCGTCCACCATGAGGTAGTAGTCCGCGTCGATGTCGCGCATCATCTGGCGCACGACGTTGCCCTTGCCCTGGCGCCGCTCG
>ERZ826396.3242-NODE-3242-length-11214-cov-70.538848_pt1 | contig 11214 bp, 16 predicted proteins | sample MGYA00519926_ERZ826396 | MGnify/ENA primary metagenome ERZ826396 (study PRJEB31778, sample SAMEA3449230) | human gut metagenome | biome: human gut; feature: human-associated habitat; material: faeces | place: United Kingdom | collected 2010/2012 ...
GAGGATATTCGCTAATATGCCCCTAAGTTGACGCTAGGTTGACCACATTGGGGTCTGACCCCAATGTGGTCTTTTAGAGCAACGTTAGTAGCCTATGCTCTCGTTTTCCTTTATAACTTCTGAAACTGCATGTCACACAGTCAGATGAAACACCGACACAGGTCATAAAGGACAGCAACCATCCAAACAGCAAATGTTACATGTGGGTGCATCGTTCCGGCGAGTTTTATCAGGAGCGCCCTGTCGTGATATACGAATACCAGAAAGGCCGGGATCATCAAAAGCCACTGGGATTCTACAGGGATTATAAAGGGATCCTTGTCACGGATGGGTTACAGCAGTATCATCTGGTAGATAAAAAACTGCCGGATGTGACCAATGCAAACTGCTGGGCACATGCCAGACGTGATTTTGCGGATGCGGTAAAGGCGATGGATAAAAAGGATCCCTCTGCTGTGCACAGTTCGGTCGCATATACAGCACTGCAGAAAATCGGGGGATTCTATACTGCAGATACCGAGCTGAAAAAGCTCTCATCTGAAGAACGTCTTCAAAAACGGCAGGAGATCATCCAGCCGATGGTTGAGGATTTCTTTGCGTGGGTGAAAGAACAGCTTTCTCAGTGTACGGTCCCGCCAAAATCAAAAACAGGCCAGGGACTGCAGTATCTGGTCAATCAGGAACTTTACCTGAAAGTGTTTTTGACAGACGGAGATGTACCAATCGATAACTCAGCTTCTGAACGTTCCATCCGTACTTTCTGTATCGGAAAGAAAAACTGGATGTTCCATAACACGGCAAATGGAGCCTCTGCAAGTGCTATGGTGTACAGTATTTCTGAAACCGCTAAACTGAATAGCCTGCGTCCATACTATTATTTTCGGCATATCCTCACAGAACTGCCGAAACGCTGCGATGTGAATGGAAAGATAAATCCGGCAGAACTGGATGATCTGATGCCCTGGTCGGAAGAACTTCCGGATGAATGCAGAAAACCGCGCCGCTGATGAGGTGGCGTTATATTATAGATGGGCGGATGATTTGACGTTTACCTTCTAACCCCAAAGAACTTTTGCTATAAACATAGCCCCCAAGTAAAGCCCCTTTTACGAAAGCCAGCATCGCTCCCGCCAATGCCCTTTCAGACATGACTAATGGAATGATATATAGTTATCCGTTATCCAAATTGAAGTAATTTATATCAAATTATCCATTATAAATAAAATGTTGCTGATCGAATAATCCGGTGTCCGTGTCCCTGATTTCTCAGTTTGTCACTAATCAGATTTGCTCCCATCCGGATGTTCCAGATTAAAGATCTCATTACAGGTCATGATCGTGTAAAAATGTAAATTTATAGTAGACATGCTTTACGAAAAATCTTATAATATCTCCATAGGCAGATTCCAACATTTCAGTTTCAGGCTAGATTGGGATGGTTAGGCGGTTGAGTCATGTCAGAACAGCGATGTTCTGTTTATATAAATATCCTCATGACTTCATGACGGAAATACCCAAGAAGGAGGATATACACGTGACAGTATCTTTTGTTATTTTTACTATAGTTTACGGAACTGTTAGTAGTATTCTTGGTACTTACATAGTTCGTATTCTTGATAAGAAATGCAAAAACGACCGCCATAGCTCAGATAGCGATCGTTAATGCGTTGAATATTTAATTTATTTAGCCTTAACCTTCCAAAGTTTGGCTCAACCGTCTAACGGAATCTGTCTTTTTATATACCAAGCTAACAACAGACATTTCTATCGCCTACTTAAATGAATATAATTCAAATACCAAATTAAAAAACTGGTTATAAGGTTATAAATAATAATCTTTTTAAAAATTATTCTTCAAAATAATCGATAAATAAAGCAATTGTTTTTTATGAAAAATATGGTTATATGGTTCTGTATATAATTACTATACCACATTTTTTTTATTATTCAAGTCAAAGTTATATTTTTCCTTATACAACAATTATCTTAGGTTAGCGTAAGTATATTCAATGTAAGTCACATAAGTTCATATATTGTCTTCCACCCACCGGACTATATACCCTTTGCTGGACGCACGATCAGACCCCAATGTGCGCATGTTTTTCAGATGCTGTTACACTTTTTCAATTATGCACTGATGCTTTTTACTTTTCTTGTCATAATTAATTCCCACAAGCAAAATATCACCGGTATAATCTGAAATCGAGGATGGGTATTTTCTGTCTTTAATCTGCTGTATTGCCGTCTGTACTTTCTGGTTCCACTTCAGTTCAACAACCAATGCAGGATAAGCACTTTTATATTCAGGCTTAGGGATAAAAATAAAATCTGCAAATCCGCGTCCTGTAGGAAATTCACGAACCGGTTTAAAATAATACTGCATGGTTCCCAGATAGGCAATGGCTAATACGCTGCTTAATGAATTTTCATCATGATACCTGATGACAGAAGCGTATTCATTATGAATTTTCTCAATTTGTGCAGCAACTGTTTCGTTATCCATATCCAGCGTTGCATCAAGTAAAATCTCTGATTCCTGTTGGAACATAAGCATTTCATTCCATGACTTACTTTTTACAGCATTAGTCAGTTCCTGACGGATTTCTTCATTGGGAACAAAAGCAATTTTTTCTGTCTGATCATATCCAAGATATCCCAAATGGATCATATAAGTCAGTACATCATCCTTACTTTGAATATTAACAGTGTCATTTTTGAATGTTGCTGTATTAACTTTGACAGATGAGCCGGAAAGCATTTCAATGATTGCTGTTTTCAATCCATCATAATTCATGTTGATAAAAGGCACAATCGCTTCATAAGAGGCTGTTTCCGACCAGTAACTCTTATATTCTCCTTTCAGCATTACGCTGACAACAGCTCTGGGATTATAAACCTGGTAATCTTTCAGCAGATATCCATCATACCATTTCTTTACCTTATCAAAATCCTGATGGTACTTATCTGACAACTTTTGTACTTCAGCTTCCGTAAATCCGATATACTGCGCCAGAATACTTGGACTTACCATGGTAAATTCATCAAAATTGTTTAAGGCAGACTGAGTTTTTTCCTTTTTAATTGGCAAAATACCTGTAAGATATGCAAGCTGAATATACTTTGTAGGCTCTGTCCCTTTGAAAATACCACGTAAGAAGCGGATATACTCATTCTTGATATCCTCTTTTGCAGCTTCATCGCGAATCAGAACATCCCATTCATCAATAATCACAATAAACTTTCTGCCAGTTACAGTATTGATCCGTGCCAGTGTCTCTGCCAGGGAATGATTTTCTGCCGGAAGTACATCAGGATAATATTCTCTTAATTCTGAAATTGTCTTTTCTGAAATATAAGAAACAACTTTCTCAGGACCATTGGCAGGCCCCATGCACCATTGAATATCCCAATGAATCACATCATACTGATTCAGATGTTTTCTAAAATCTTCTGCCTGACTGATTTCCAGTCTGGAAAACATTTCTTCTGAATCGCATCCTTTGCTGTAATACGCTGTCAGCATATTTGCAGTAACAGATTTTCCAAATCTTCTTGGACGACTATTGCATATAAAAGCATCTGTTGACCCCAGAACACTGTTTGTATAATTGAGGATTCCACTTTTATCAACATAGATCCTTGCATTCAAAGCTGCCTGAAATGCCAGATTATTAGGATTAACGAACATTCCCATATTGACACACATCCATTTCTTTAAATAATTGCAAAAAAGGTTTCAAATTATCAGAACTCTTGATGAGATAATGTTATCAAATCCTCCCTCTTGTGAAAACTCTATAATCAAGTGTGCCATAGAATGTATAATTTCATCAAAACGGCTTATTTCTTCATCTGAATACTGAAATATATCTTCCCATTCATAATCTGGAAGCCAACATGTTGCATGTTTAAAACAGCACTTCTCATCTGGAGTTTCTATATACACTTTTACTCTACCATTTGGTTTCATCTCAGAATGTGTAATTTCTGTATTGTCGTTCAATGTCATAAATGGATACATCATAATATCTTTTTCCTACACTTGAAATATATCCTTGGAAATCATATTCATTTTGTATTTTAATCAGATCAAAAGAATATGCACAAGCCTTTCTTTGATAGTAAGCATAAGAAGGATAATACTGTGCGGCATTATTTTCACTGATAAGAGAATAAGCTGCCAGATCCAGAAACAGCCCCGTCTCTTTCTTTCCAAAATATTTTTCCAGAATCTCCGGCAGTTTATATCCATTCAGGATCTTTTGGATCACTAGAAAAGTCCCTATTTTTTGAGTGTTACTTTTTCAGGAAGTTAAGATTTCAGGGTCTTCTCAATCCGTATGATTCACTTGAGTTGCACTTTATTATGGAAGTTCACAATATTATTGCATATTTCCATGATATGTATCCCACAGTTTATTATATCTGGAACGATCTTTCCGTTTTTGAAGCTCATTTAAGATTTTTTCAACATCTTTCTTGGAAAAGGGACAATCCGGCTTTTTGATAATCAGTTCCAATGCTCCAAGTGCATCATAAATTTTCATCTGATAAGACTCCGTTTGGATTTTTCTCTGTGCAATGGATTTTAATGCTGCTATATCTCCATCCTCTGTAAAAATGACAGGAATCTGCGAATATGCGGCCATCAGAATCACATGAACGTCTCCAATACTTGTCCCAGCCTTCCGAATTTTAAAAATATTACAGTCGTCCGGAAGTGATGTCACCTGCTTTTTGGAGTTCATCATCTCATAGTACTCTCCAAGAAGAACATATAATTCTAAAAACTGCTGTTCGTACAGATTGATATCATCCTCATCAAACAAAAATTCATCGTAAGATGCAATCCGAAACCACCCTTCCTCTCGCAGTTTTTCCATATAAGAAAACATTTCCAATTCATTTTCCCAGATATACGGGTGTATCACCGGCTGAAAATCCAGGTTTTCCAATATTTTTTTCAGCATTTCAACATTATTTCCACCTTTTGAAATTTTCTGCAGAAAACATGTATCTACCAGTGCCTCCGGTTTACTCATTGTCGCCGTTGTCTCCTTCTATATGAATTTCCAGGTCATTCTCTACAGTTTCCTTCACCTCAAAATCCTTTTTTAACTTCTGAATCAGGTAAGGATCAACTTCTGACAACTTTTCTGCCTTATCCAGCAATGATCTCATGCCGGAAATGGTTCTTACCTGTGTGCCTTTTCCAAGGTATGTGTTCTGATCACTCAAAAATGCTTTTACCAACGACTCAACCTGTGCATCCTGTGCTTCCAATTTTTCCGCTGACTTTTCATCCATAATTTTCGTTTCTACAAGACGTTTGCGGACTGCTTCATAAGGAACCAAAAAATCACTCATCTGACAGACAATCAGACGGATAGCCTCATCCAACCGTACCTTCCCGGGAGTTATTTCCAATTCGTTCATATGTGCAAAGAAATTTTTCCGAAAGACTTCATACGGCATCAATAACTCTGCCGCAAACAGGTTTGTAATCTCTTCTTCTTCCTGTTCTGTCAGCTTTTCTGTTTTTTTCAATACCGTCCATACCCGCTGCGCCACCTGAAAGATGTGCCCCAACTCATGTGCTGCCGCAAAGATCTGTTCGGCCATGGGTTTGTCTGTATTGATATATACGAAATCTTCCAGTTTATCGTGAACGATCTTTTTTATATGAAATCCGCGGTTTTTCTGATCTTTAATCGGGTAATATACAACGGTACACTGACTTTCCAAGATTCCAAAAATGTCATCACGAATCGCCGTGTTCTTTATGATACACGTTTTTTTAATCTCATCAACAATCCCCTGGATTGTTTGTTTCATGTCGGTATATTCCATATCCGGTACCTGCCTCTAAAAAGCAAGCTGTACGAAATTCGTACAGCCTATCTGATTGCTTCTTTTAAATCGATATATTCATCTATAAGGTCTAAAACCCGATCCAGGTTATTCAGATCGGTAAATTCTTTCATATACTCCAACTCTGGAACCGCCCGATCAGACTGAAGATTAATAAGGTCATGCTTTGTAGTTCCTAATGCACTTGCAATCTCTGCAATTCTGCGTGGTGGAAGCATAATCTTCCCTTCTAAAATCCGACACATTTCACGGTATGAACATTGCAACCGCTGTGCCAGTTCTTCCCGACTAATTCCAGATTTCTGCATTATGGTAAAAATGTTAACACCAAGCTTTCTTCCAACGTTAGCCATATCGCTACACTCTCTTTCTCCCAACATGATACAATGCGATTTGTTGTAATATCACAATATGTCAAGTTTTTTCCACAAGAAGTATATCACAATTTATGCTATTCTATCAATACTTATTTGTTCCATTTTGATTTCCCGTATCTCACGCATTATCTTGTTAAAGTAATCTTTTCAATTTACAACCCGGGAGTTTGACAGTTACATATCGCAAAAAATAGCCGCAGGCCGCATAAAACCTGCTTTTTTTATGTCAATTTTTTAGTTTTTATGTATGTTATTTTATGTTATTGTGTGATATAACAATGTGAACTTCCAGTCTTTTTCCGCCTAAATCGAGAGTCCCTATATCTGTGCTTCAAAATAATTCTATTTTTCCGTCTTTTCTCCATCTGATCCTGCATTTAAAAAGTTCATGATCTCCTCATATGACCGCCCACTTTTTACAACTGCTGACAGGATCTCTTCTTTTCTTATGGCATCCCGCTTATCTAACAGTTCTTTCAGATTTGCTGTTGCCTGATCATACTTTTTCTTCGCTGCGATCACATCAGCCTCTGCTTTTTTAATCTTTTCTTCCAATGCTTCCTTACTTGTTTTTCTTGTTCTTGCCATCTTTATTTTCCTTCCTTATTCTGCTTCTTTCAGTTCCTTACTCAGCTCTGACGCAAAGTATTTTATACTATTCGCATCCAATCCAAAGGCTTTCAATATTACTTTCTGGTTCGCTGTTACTGCATGATCCAGACGGTATATATTGTCTAACTGACATTTGTACTATTCTGCTGATATAATCATCAATGTCCTGCATAATACAATTCTCCAACTGTTTCCTGCTAAGATTATATTCAGTAAAAAATGGATTCTGAAGAATTTCTTCCAGTCTCTGGATGTCAAAATTCATCCAGTTATTTTCCTCGTCTGGATCGATAGAATTCCAAAACATTGAAGTAACAAACTCAGAGTACATATCCAAATGACTAATATAGGAATCATTTTCTTCTGATTGAGACTTTCTAACAAATATCTTCAACCGTTCCATATCCTGCTTGTCAGCAATTGAGCAATAACACTCCAGCATTTCCAATAGATTTGAAAATGGATTCACTACTGTTCTTGTTTCTTTTTCCCAAAGCAGTTTATCAAATGAGATAAATTTTATAGTCTTTATACTACGAACCTTTTCTACTTTTGTTGGCATATCTCACCTCTCAAATCAGTCATCAATAAATCTTAAGATTCTTTTTCCTCCTGCTGTTGATAACCCGACCTTTATCCTCGTAACCCAGACGAAATGAAAGCATGAATAGTAACCAAGAATTTCCATCACATCATCCCCAACGACGGGATACCTTTATTTTAGACCACGGTCCATATTTTTTCTTTCCATTTACAATTTTATATGCTCTGACTTTAATTTTTGACCGTGCAACAGTAGAGCCAGCTTCTGAATGAGAACACTTCTTTGTTTTAATAATCCGCCACGGTCCCCATTCTCCCGCATCTAATACCTCTACCTTAGCCTGATATCCCGATGCTCCGGCAACGCGTTTCCAGGTAACCGTGTATTCCAGCCCGTCTGCAGGCAATATCGACCATCTTGAATCCTTTGTTTTCTTCCATTCACGTACTACAGGTGCTTTCAGCTTTGTAGTTTTAACAGCTGCATCCGTCGGCACTGGATGTATAGTACAAATCACCGACAATATTAAGCACCATAATAACCCTTTTTTTAAGATATTTTTCATTTTGCGCCTCTTTTGATATTGATAATAAAATTATATATCCTATACAGCAAAAACACAATATACCTGGACTATTCTTAACATTTTTAAGATCTGTATATCTCAAGATATTACCATACAGATGGAAATTCATATGGCAAATCCACAATATCTTTAAATGAATCAAAAACAAATCAAGCATCAGCATATCTAAGGATTCTTTCTCTGGGATATATCTGATGCTCTTTGTCAAAACTACGAGGTTACTTTCATTTCTACATCGTAAAACCAGGTGAACTGGAACAGGTGATCATGTGTCAATGCCCTCAACGGGCTTACTTTCATTTCTACAATATGGCTGCTCATTATAGAGAGTATTTCAGAACTAGGTGTCAATGCCCTCAACGGGCTTACTTTCATTTCTACCAATTTAAACAACAACGGAACTACAGTAGGAAGATTGTGTCAATGCCCTCAACGGGCTTACTTTCATTTCTACTCTTCACAACCGCTATGGTAGAGTACATGAATGCAGGGTGTCAATGCCCTCAACGGGCTTACTTTCATTTCTACAGTGTACCACAGCAGAATGTCACACAGCAGTGTGTCAATGCCCTCAACGGGCTTACTTTCATTTCTACGTTCATATTGGTTATATTTTGAAAGATGAAAGAATGTGTCAATGCCCTCAACGGGCTTACTTTCATTTCTACGGTAGCCTCTCGGAACCCTTGATTTTAGCGGCTTCCGAGAGCTATTTTTGCAAGTAATTAACAGAATTTTCTGTAAATTACCGTTTTTACTGCTTTTTTTGTGCTCGTCCAAAAATCTATCAGCTCATACATTATTATCATATGCCCTCATAGCTCTTTTGTCAATAAACTCGTACTATATAATTTTCAGATAAATTTTTCTGGTTTCTCCTTCTCCTTTACCACCGAAGTAACAAGAATGCGACGCACAGTTATTCAATCTTCTCTTCATCATTAAAGCCGGGAATAGTTTAGCGTTTTTCCACTATAGCTTTACAACGCTTTTTACAAAACGCAATTCCATATGCAAGAATATCATTACGTCCATCTTCGCGGAGTTCTTCATCATATCTATGTTCTCTGATCTGAGCAAGTGCCCGTTCACACGCTTTATCAAGTTCCTGCATGGATCTGGCATACTTCAGTTCGATAATGATTCCGACATCCGGGTTTTTCGGCTTCACCAGAATATCTGCGAATCCGTCGCCAGACTCCCGGTTCGATTTCACTGCCCAGGCAGAATTGCTTTTCAGGATGCCAATCAAAATGCCGTGATAGAAATTTTCCTTTTCCTCGTTTCTTGCCTTTGTATCCAGAACACTGATTGTTTCTCCAAGAAGCATTGTCAGCTCTCTCTGAATATCCTCCACTTTTCCCTCAAGAAATCCTCTGTTAATCTTCTCTGTAGATACTCTGTCATTAGCAACTACCCGGTGAACCTCACATGGCTAAAGTCACGTGCTTACGGAAGCTTTAGGCGTCAGACTAAATATCGGCGGATACGCCTGTAACTTAGGTCTGCACAGTTATGTGCTTTTTCCATGCCAGATATGGCTGGTTCCCACATTACAGGTAGTCCGCTGTATATCTGCCTGTATCTATGTTGCTTTTAAGAGTTCCATTTCTGAATGGAGTTTCCTCAGATCTGCATAAACACATGAGATTCTACGCTTTACAGGAGGGACTTTTACCTCCAGCAAAGACCTTTCCGTTGCCGGAAGGGATTTTAAAAGTTCCCTTATAAAATATCTGGCTCCTATATTATAGGATGCTGACAGGTCACAATTATATCGTTTTCCTGTCTGGAAAGTACAGAGGCTGTGATTTTCCCGGTCACGTGTTACCGCCCCGGAACCATCATAAGCCAGTCTGCTGGTATTCCATGCACAGATCCGGGATATCCGCATCTCCAGATATTCGAACACGATCACATCTGCATGGTTTTCTTCCGCATATCTTACAATCGCACCTGCAATCTTTTTACCCAGTTCTGTGTTCAGACGTTTCGTATATGCCCATCTTCCCTGTGTCTGCGCAGAGCCATGTTCCCTCTGGAATCTGCGGATCCGTCCCAGTGTGCGGTACATCCGGTCTTTTTCACTGGGATGATCTATGAATCTTCTTCCCAGGACAGTTCCGTCTGAGCGCATGATGGTACAGAACCGCATCGGTATTGATCCCCAGATCCACACTGCAGATGATCTGTTCTTTTACCGGTGTTTGCGTCAGTGTTACTTCTTCTGTATAGGAAAAACGCAGAAAATACCGGCGGTGTCTCTTTTCCAACGCAGGGGCCGATGCCTTCTTTCCTTTCCAGTTCCTGCGAAGATATTCCATATCGGTACGTTTTAAATATACACGGAACCATTTCCAGTCATGCCCGTCGTACAGTTTCAGATATGCTTCATCTTTTCCTTCTGCTCCTTCGCGGTACATCACATCCCGGTAAAAGACCGGCATGGCATGGTTCCTGCAGGTAAGTTTCGGCCTTCCGGGCAGCACTCCGGTCTCTTTCCACTGCCCCAGCCGGGTCTCATACGAAGATACATTTCCAAGCGCATGCTGGATCGCGGACCTGCGGAGATAAGACGGCATCTTCTTCCACCTTTCCCGCAAAAAACAAACGTTTCCGGAATGCTCCCTGTACTCAGGGCTTTCTCTTTTCTTTTTCCTTCTGGCCTTCGATATAGGCAGATACCTGCTCACGGCTCCGGTCACTGACTGTAACGGCATAATAAGACGGGTTCCACAAATGTCCTCCCCACAGTTCTTTTTTCAGCTCCGGATGTAAAAGGAACATCTGACGTGCAAGATTCCCTTTCATGATCTTGATCATATCTGAAATATAAAACTGCGGCCGGCAATCCACAAGCATGTGGATATGATCCGGCATGACTTCCATTGCCAGGATCTGAAACCGATACTCTTCTGCCAGATCCTGCAGCATCTTTTTGCATTCCAGGTCGAGCCCATCTTTTAATACTTTCTTCCTGTATTTCGTACACCAGACCAGATGATACTGCAGAGAATATACATATCCTCGACCATATGAAAGCTGATTTTTATTTATATTAAATATATCTTTTTCCATGTCTGTATTATACCATATGCATTTCTTTAAGTAAACATTTGTTCTGGATATTTTTTATAAAAATTGCGCGTCTAACTCATCACTAAGTAACACTTAAATGAAAAACTAAATTCCGGTTTTGGACCAAATGCAAGAGTAAATTCCAT
>ERZ826396.3261-NODE-3261-length-11139-cov-2.921508_pt1 | contig 11139 bp, 4 predicted proteins | sample MGYA00519926_ERZ826396 | MGnify/ENA primary metagenome ERZ826396 (study PRJEB31778, sample SAMEA3449230) | human gut metagenome | biome: human gut; feature: human-associated habitat; material: faeces | place: United Kingdom | collected 2010/2012 ...
CCACGCAGGACCCGAAGGGCTGCCGCTGCGGCGACGTGCTGCGCGGCATCATGGCCCCCAGCGAGTGCCCGCTCTTCCGTCGCATCTGCACGCCCGAGAATCCCGTGGGCCCCTGCATGGTGTCGAGCGAGGGCAGCTGCGCCGCGTACTACCGGTATTACTAGGGGTTCGGCTTCGCGGGCGCGTGGGAGGCGTCGGCCCGACCGCCTAACCGACCCGGCTGCAGTGTCTCCAATAAGCTTATTCGCGTGGCCGGAGTCGGCAGGTGCGCCGAGAAGCGCGCCGTGAGAGCAGACTCCCGGACGAGGTAACCTCCCGCTTCGCCGTCGCTGCGAGGGCTGCGCACGCGGCGAGGACGGCGAGGGCAAGCGCTCCGATTGCTGCCGGCACTGCGGTATCGCCGGTTCGCACGAGGGCTCTCGCTTCGTCGCTGCCTCCATTGCCGCTGTCCTCGGTGTCCGGGCCCGCGGGCGAAGGGGGGCCGTCTGGTTCGACAGGCGTGCCAGCAGGATTGGTGAACGCCTTCACGGCAACGTTGCCCACGGGGCTGCCGGTGCGCGCGGCAAGGTCGTCGGCTACGGCGGCCACGTCGCTCCAGACACCGTGCTCGAACACGAAGCTTTGGCCGGCATCAACGTGCGGAACGCTGTCGTAACGGGGCGTCCCGTCGGGGTTCTCGCCCACCTGGCGTGCGCCTTCGAGCGGTATGGTGGACGACATAAGGGCCCATCCCTGCTGGTCGTAGAGTTGCGTCTCGGTCACGACGACGGCGAACGCCTGCCCCTTTTTGAGGTCGACCGCGTTTGCCAGCGCGGGCGTGAGGTAACCGGCGTTCAGCGCGTCGAGCTCCGTGTGGGCGGCTGTGACCTGCGTGCCGCTCTCGGGGTCCGTCGGGTCGGCAAGGCCGGTGTACACGTCGATGGTCACGCGCACGGCAGGCGACGTGACCCAGACACCTACGCCTTCCAGCCGCTCGTCGCCCGATGAGGTGAACACGTTGGCGGCTTTGGCGGCATCTCCCCACGAAGCCTGCAGGCCCACGGCGTGCAGCGAGTCGTACTGGTAGTTCTTGGCGTAGTCGAACGTGTTGTCGCGCCCGCTTTCGGCTGCTAGGGCCACCGGGGCGCGGATGGCACGCTCCTCGTAGGGAACGTACAGGTAGCCGCCGTCGCCGAAACCCTCCCCGCGGTTGTTGCGCAGGATCCAGGCGCCGTTGTTTGCGGGTGTGTGCTCGACGCCGTCGACAACGATGGTGAAGTTCTCCTTGGGATAGGCGTCGTCCCAGCCCACAAGCGACAGGGAGTGATTCACCGTGTAGTTTGCCGTGTCGGCGTCGTAGAACCAATGGTGCTTCCAGATACCCTGCTCAACGTCGGCATCGGCCCAGTAGCCGTCTCCCTCGAACGGCTCGTGCATGCCGAAGTCGAGGGCTCCGTACTGGCGCAGAGCCTCTTTGATCTTCTCGCAGGCCAGCAGGTCGATGGCGACGCCGGCGCCGGAGGAGGCGTCGCCCGCGTAGCTGCTCGCCGGCTCGTTTATCTCGCCGCCGGCGGGCCCTGTTCCGCCGCTTCCGGTCGCAAAGGGGCTGGGCAGTTCGATTGCCTGGTCGAGTCGCACGGCATCGCTGCCTACGGTCGTGCCCGCCGCCGCATCCATGGCGGCAGCGGCCTCCTCGTAGTCGCCCGGCTCGCTGGGCGGCAGGTAGGGGCAAGCCCCCTCGTCGGCCGCGCCCTGCCAGCGCGCAAGCGTGCTCACCGCATGGCTCCACGTGCCGCCCGTCAGCAGCCCCCGTGCTCCCAAGCCCTCGTCCTTCGTGGAAACGGCATACCGGTCCAGCGCAGAGGGGTCTCCCTCGCCAAGCGCGCGGTGCTGGTAGGTGAGCATCGCGAGCGATGCCTCCGAAAGGTCGATCGAGCTGTCCGCGTTCCCCTGAGCGATGCGGTTCGATTCCAGCGATGCCAAGGCGGCGAAAGCCCAGCATGTGCTGTATACGCCCTGATCACGCAGGGGGGCGAGTGCGCCGGTCATGCGCAGGTCGAAGCTGCTCGGCAGCGCCTCAGCCGTTCGTGCGCTCATCTCCACGGCCTCCGATGCGAAGGCCCCCTCCTGCAGCGCGGCGGCATCGACCCTTCCGTCGTCCGTCCTCTCCGCGTTCTTCGCATCTCCGCCGTCGGAACCCAAGCCGCCTTGGCCGGCTCCTCCGGGCATCACGGCGGCCTTGCGCACTTGGAACAGGTAATCGGTTTCCGGCTGCAGGTCTCTGAACAAGCACGAGCTCTGCCAGCCGTCGTGCTGCGAGCTACCGTCGGCCAGGCGGTACTCGAGCTGCTGTCCATCGGGTTGGAAGGCGAGCGTTATTGAGGTCGACGTAGCCTCGCGCACGGCGACCTCGGTGGGCGCTGCCGGTCGTGCGGGCACGTCGAGGTAAGAGATGCCCGTCGAGTCGAACCGGCCCGACAGGCCGCCGCTTCTGAAATACAGCCTGCGCCCCGGTTCCAAGGGGGTGTCCTCGAATAAGGGGAACGAATCGCTCATGTCTGCCTGGTACGAGGCCTTGAGGGATTTGCTGCTTGTATTGATGTTGGGCGTCTCGCGTGTGAAATCTATCGTTATCGCCCCGGGGGTAGGGTCGGGCTCGCGGGTGGGAACGGGCACGCGGTACCGTGGTTCGCCGTCTGGGTCGTTGCGGTCGAACACGCTTAGGTGGTGTGGTTGCAGTCCGTCGACCACCGACCAGGCCGACACACGGTCGCCGTTGGAGAGCCAGGTGCCGTCGGGTGCCTGCACGCTCAGGCGCGCGTCATCGAAGCCCACGGTCTCCGTTGTGTTGTCGAAGGTGAGGCCGGATAAGCACAGGCGCAGCTCGTAGGTGGTTGAACCTTTCAATCCAGCTGGATCGTTGCTGGTCAACGTTATGGTATGCGTTCTTGAGACAACATCGTCCAGGGCCACTTCCCGCCCGAACCGACCGTTTTCCAGCGGCTCGGGCGCTCCGCCGTCAAACGACATCGCCACCTTCTGGTTCGAGGTGGGCAGGACGGACACCGAGTAGGAAAAGCCTTCTGCGGAGGATGGGGCGGCAGGCAAGAATACGTCGAAGCTCGTGCGCAAGCCGCCCTCCTCAAGCGTGCTTCTCAAATCCAGGTATTCGTAGGCGGGCAGATCAAGGGGAAATTCGCCCTGCGTCTCATGCAGCGTGCTCCTGACGGTGATGCCGTTCACCTGTGATGTGTCTGGTTCTTCGGGTGGCCAGACGGCTCCGCTGCCGCCCGCTTCGCGCGTGAGGGCTTTAAGGCAGACGTTCGTGGCGTACACGGATGTTCCCTTTGAGTCCATCAGTGATTTTCCCAGCGTCGTCCACGATATTCCGTCGGCGGACACATAGCTGACTTCCTCGTTTCCGGCGGCGTCCTTGCCTACGTACACGGGTTGGAACGCAGCGCCGCGCCCGATGACCGCCTCGGCGGGAACCACGTTCTTGTAGAAAGGATTCTCCAGCTTTACGACCAGGGAGAACGTATCGCCTTTCTGCAAAGAGGAGCGCAGGTCGGCGTCGAGTTCCACCGTGTGATAACCGGGGTAGGCCTCGCTGCCCGTCTGGGTGCCGCCCATCTTCGTGCCCGAGGTGGGGTCTCCCTCGGCAGGGTTCAGGTAGACGTCGATGGCGTACGACGTGCCCTCGTCGGTGGTATAGAACGAGGCGGCCTCCAGCGTCTCGTTCCCCGCGGCCGTGAAGACGTTGGCCAGGTACGCTGCAGCTCCTTCGCCGCTGGAGGGTGCGTCGGGATCCTCGGCGCCCGCGCCGGAGGACACGGCCAGGCTTGTGCGCCAGCCCATGGTGTCGAACTGGTAGTTGCCCGTGTAATTGTCTTTCGATTCCAGTTTCAGCGTGGCGCCGTAGATGGCGGAATGATCCTCGTAGGAGAGCCAGAAATAGCCGCTCTCGCCCCAGTTCGCGCCCCAGCTGTTTTTCACGAGCCATGCGCCGTCGTTTTCGGGCAGCTCGGTTTCCGGTCCGCCGAAGTTCGCGCGGCTGAACGTGTCGTCCCAGCCCACGATCAGCACGGCGTGGTCGATGTCGATTTTCTGGCTTGCGTACATGGTCTGGCGCGAAACGCCTTCAACGAATTCGGTGCCGTGCCAATGATTGCCGTGTGTGGCGATGGATACCGTGACGGGGCCCTCGTCGTGGATGATGCGTTTGACGGTGTCGATACTGGGCTTCATGGCGGCGCCGGTGATGCCGTTGAGCGACGTGGGCAAGTAGTAGGCATCTTGCAGGTGAAAGTCGGCGGCGTAGCGCAGGCTCTCGTCCACGTACGCTGCCTGGAACGGTACCCGAGACGACAGCACCGGCCCTTTCCATGCGGCCAGCGTGCCGATGGCCTGCTGGTCCCAGGCACCGGTGTCGTAAGCCTGTTGGGGGTAGCTCTTCGCACCCTCCACTTCCTGCTCCTCGTTGCCATTGTAGGTGAACCAGGCCAGGTGCGCGCGAGAGAGCTGAGCGGTGGGGTAGTAGGGCAGCACGCTGCTCTCGGCGGCTCCCAGGTTGGCGAACGCCCAGCAGTTCTGGGTTTGGGACTGGTCGAGCACCGGCCCTACCACGCCCCGCTCGCGCAAGTCGAAGGATTCGGGAAGGAGGTCGTTCGCGAACGTAGTTGCCACGCCGCTTGCAAGGGTGTCGCCCAAGTAGGACAAGTCGAGCGTCGATGCCTTGACGTCGGTTTCCCCGTTCAGGTAAGCTAGGTAGTCCGGATTGACGTCGGAGGCCGTCAGCTCAATGGCCGCACTCTGCGCTGCGGCGCCGTCGTTCGGCTCCGTCGCGTGGGCCGGAAGGGCTGCGCCGGGCGCCAGTCCTCCAACCAGGGCCGCTGACAGCAGCAATGCGAGCATACGACGCACGATCATGGCAACCTCCCGACGCAGGACCTCTTGTGCAGTATACCGTGCGACCGGCTGGTACGCGCATCGCCTCGGCCGAAATGCCCTACATGCCGGCCTGTGCGCCGAGAAAGCGCCTCCTCCTCGCTCTCTCACGCCGCCGCGCGGCCGAGGCTGCGGAAAAGAGCATCCCCTCCGTCAACGATTCCGTGCCGAAACGGGAACGACCGCAGTGCACGGCCCTACAATCGGCAGGAGGGGGCAGGCAACCGCTTGGAGCCGAAAAATGATCGGAGCAGGCATAGTATTTTCATATAAATGGTGCTAGTATAGTATCAATTAAAAGCGCGCCGATTCCCCAGGGCCGGCGCGGAGGGCAAGGCGAGACATAAAGGGGGTGTGCCATGGATATCTTTTCCGATCCCGTGTTGCTGGCGCGTGTGCAGTTCGCCCTGACGGCGGCCTACCACTTCTTCTTCGTGCCGTTGACCATCGGTTTGGGATTGATCCTAGCCATCAACGAAACCAAGTACTACCGCTCGCGCAACGAGAAAGACGCGGCGGCCTCGAGGTTCTGGGTGAAGATCTTCACCGCGACGTTCGTGATAGGCGTGGCCACGGGCATCACGATGGAGTTCTCCTTCGGAACGAACTGGGCCGACTATTCCCGCTTCGTGGGCGACATCTTCGGCGCGCCGCTTGCTGCCGAGGCCCTGCTGGCCTTCTTCCTGGAGTCGGTGTTCCTCGGCATCCTGCTGTTCGGCCGCAAGACCGTGTCGCCGAAATTCTACCTGGTGAGCGCCTGGCTCGTGTGGTTCGGTTCCTGCCTCTCGGCGCTGTGGATCCTCATCGCTAACTCGTGGATGCAGACGCCGGCCGGCGCGGAGCTTGCGGCCGACGGGTCGAAGGCCGTCATCACGGACTTCCTGGGCGCCGCGCTCAACCCGTCGCTCATGGCCCGCTACAGCCACGTGGTGGTGGCGCTGCTCATCATGGGCGCGTTCGCCGCCATGGCCGTGAGCGCGTGGTACCTGATCAAGGGCCGGCACGCCGACTTCGCCATGAAGACCATGCGCATCGGCGCCGTGGTGGGCATCGTCACCAGCTGCGTCATGATCTTCACGGCGCATGCGTCGGCCGTGGTCGTGGCCGAAGAGCAGCCCACGAAGCTCGCCATGATGGAGGGCATGTACGACGACGAGGTTCCGCCGCTGTACCTGTTCGGCTGGGTGGACGAGGAGAGCCAGCAGGTCATCACCCCGTTCTCCATCCCCGGCGGTACCAGCTTCCTGGCCACGGGCACCTGGGACACCGAGTACCAGGGCTTGAACTCGCTGGCCGAGACGGAGCAGTACGGCGCGCTCGACCCCGAGACGGCGCCCGTGAACTTCGTGTTCCAGACGTACCATATCATGGTGGCTATGTACGGCCTGATCATGATCACGGCCATCCTGGCCATCGTGTTCACGTACCGCAAGGGCGGCCGCATCAAGAACATGAAGTGGCTGCAGCGCCTCGTGCTGATCTCGCCGGTGTTCCCGGTCATCGCCATCCAGACCGGATGGTTCACCGCCGAGCTCGGCCGCCAGCCGTGGGTCGTGTACCCGTCGGCCACCGGTCCCGAGGGCGTGGCGCTCGCCACCGGCGACGCGGCTTCGGCCTCGGTATCGGCACCCGAGCTGCTGATCACCATGGCGCTGTTCTTCCTGGTGTACGTGTTCCTCATCTTCGCGTGGGCGCGCGTCATGGGCCGCTTCATCAAGGAGGGCCCGGTGGTGGCGCCGGCCGAGGCCGACGATGCCGCATCCGACGAGGCCAAGCGCAAGGACGCCGTGCCCGGCTTCGCGCCGGTGGACGATCCTGCGGTCGCTGCGAAAGGCGGTGAGTAGCCGTGGAGATGACTTTCTTCAACGTGCTGTGGTTCTTCCTGATCTTCGTGCTCATCGGCGGGTACTTCGTGCTCGATGGGTTCGACCTGGGCGCGGGCGTGCTGTACCCCTTCGTGGCGAAGGACGACCGCGAGAAGGCCGTCGTGCGCCGCAGCATCGGCCCGGTGTGGGACGGCAACGAGGTGTGGCTGCTCACGGCCGGCGGCGCGCTGTTCGCGGCGTTCGCCCCCGCGTACGCCGCCACGTTCAGCGGGTTCTACCTGGCGGTCATGCTGGTGCTGTTCGGGCTTATCGTGCGTGCGGTGTCGCTTGAGTACCGCGGGCACGACAAGAAGTACGGCAAGGTGTGGGACGGCTGCTTCTTCGTGGGGTCGCTCTTGCCGGCGCTGCTTCTGGGCGTGGCCGTGGGCAACATCTACGCGGGTATCCCCATGGATATGAACGGCGATTACGTGGGTGTCCCGCTGCTGGGGCTCATCACCCCGTTCACGCTGCTGTGCGGCCTGCTCGGCCTGGCCATGTTCATGGCGGCGGGCGCCGCGTGGATCGCGCTCAAGGCGCCGAAGCCGTCCGCCCTGCAGGCGCGTGCGGTCGGCCTGCGGCTGCCGCTCCAGGTGGCGGCGCTCGTGCTGTTCCTGGCGGTGTCGGTGTACGGGCACTTCGTCATCCAGCCGGCCATGGACCCGGCGCTCGGCATCGTGCGCTGGCTGTTCGCCATCCTGGCCGTGGGCGGCATCGTGGCCTCCATCGTGCTGGCGCGGCGCGGCGAGGGCAGCGACAAGGGCGCGTTCCTTGCGCAGTCGGTGTCGGCGTTCTGCCTGGTGGGGCTTCTGGCCGCCTCGATGTTCCCGAACCTCGTGGTGGCGTCGGCCGGCAGCGTGGGCCCGTCCATCACGCTCATGAGCGCCGCGTCGTCCGAGCTCTCGCTCATGTGGATGACCATCATCACGTGCGTGGGCCTGCCGCTGGTGCTGGTGTACCACGTGATCATCTACCGCACGTTCCGCGGGCGCATCGAGGACGACGACCTGGCGCACTACTAGCGCGACAGCTGCGGAAACCTTGGCGAAAGCAGAATCGAAGGCCGACCCGATTTGCGGGTCGGCCTTACTTTACTATAGTATTGTGGTAGAGTATTGAGCAACAACGAGCCTGATCAGAGAGGAACGACCATGGCAGAAGATCAAGATCGGACGGTACCCTTGCCCGGGAACCCCGAGCAGCAGCAGCCGGGAAGCGTGCCTGCGCCCGAGGCGTCGCCGGCGCCGGCCGCAGAGCCCGCGCCCGAACCCGAGCCCGCGGCGGGCGCTGCGCCCGCAGTGGAGCCGCCGCCCGCCGCATCGCCTACCCCGCCGCCCCCGCCGGCTCCGGGCCAGGCCCAGCCCGCGCAGCCTTACCAGGCCGCCGCGCCGTACGGCCAGCCGCAGCAGCCTTTCGCACCCGGCCAGCCGGTCAACCCCTACGGCCAGCCCATGGCCGGCTACTACCAGCAGCCGGCGAAGAGCGGCAAGGCCACGGGCGCGCTCGTGTGCGGCATCTTCGCCATCCTGCTGGCGTGGGCACCGCTGTTCGGCATCATCCTGGGCATCGTCGCCATCGTGCTCGCGGTGAAGGCCGTGAAAGAAGCCGGCAAGGACGGCAAGGCAACCGGCGGCAAGGTGTGCGGCATCATCGGCATCGTGCTCTCCGTGCTGTCGTTCATTCTGTACCTGGTCATCGGCTTCGGCGCCATGGCCTACGTGGCAGCGCATCCCGGCTCCGTCACGGTGACGGAGAACACGCCCTCCCTCTCCGACTCGGGTTCTAATTCGAGCGCGCTCGGCGCGACCGAGGACGAGAAGCAGGCCGAGGCCGTGGCCCAAGCGGAGCTCGACAAGCTGAAGAATCAGGACCCGGCGTTCGTGCAGCAGCTTGCGGCCCAGCTCGATGCCGAGTTCGCCGACAGCGCCGGCTACAGCTTGGCCGAGCTGGGCGTCGACCCGGTTGCGTTCGTCCAGTGGCTGCTGGCCGACTTCGACTACCAGCTTGACGGTACCTACACGAACAGCGACGGCACCGGCACCACGTATGCCGACGTGACCATGCGCGACGTGTACGCGTTCGCTAGCACCTTCATGACGGACGCCACGGCGTTCTCGCGCTCCACGGAGGCGGGCTCGATGGACGAGGCGGCCATGAAGGCCAAGCTCGGCGAGCTGTTCAATGCCGCCATGGAGAAGACCACGGACACGACCGAGAGCTATATTGGCGTTGACCTGGTGAAGCAAGGGGATGCCTGGGTCATCGACGAAGAGTCCTGGGCCGATGAGACGGAACTGCTGTTCGGCAACCTCTAAACGCCCCGCGCCGCCCGCCCTTTGCGGGACGCGCAACGCCGACTATGCGGGAAGGCGGGCCCAGCGGCCCGCCTTCCCGCATTTTAGAGATAATAAGACTAAGGTAATCATTAATATTTGGGAAACATCTTCTTAAGAAACACTCAAGGCTGAAACCATTGCTATTAACGCTGCCGGTTTGTAATCTCATCGAAAGGCATCGAGAAGGTGCTGCTCCAAGGGGAAGCACGAAAAAGGAGGGAAGAGATGGCGAGCTATATGGAGAAGGTTCGGCAGTCTTCGGAGCTGAGCAGAAGGGGCTTCGTCAAAGCCAGCGCCGCTGCCACGGCCGCCCTGGCCGTAGGCGGCTTGGCCGGCTGCGCGCCCAACAAGGTCGAGCCGGCGAAGGAGGACAAGGCGCCCGACGTCCGCAACGTCACGGACGGCACCTGGGTCACGGCGGCCTGTTGGCACAACTGCGGCGGTCGATGCCTCAACAAGGCGCTCGTGAAGGACGGCGTGGTCATCCGCCAGAAGACCGACGACACCCACGAGGACAGCCCCGACTACCCGCAGCAGCGAGCCTGCGTCCGCGGCCGTGCGCAGCGCAACCACGTGCTTTCGTCCGACCGCCTGAAGTACCCCATGAAGCGCAAGTCCTGGCAGCCGGGCGGCGGCGAGAACTCCCACGGCGATATGCGCGGCAAGGACGAATGGGAGCGCATCACGTGGGACGAGGCTTATACGTATATCGCCGACGAGATCAAGCGCATCAAGGATGCCCACGGCAACCGCGCGTTCTTCGCCGACGGCGGCCCCGTGTCCAAGTTCTTGAGCCTCTACGGCGGCTACATCGGCCACTGGGGCACCACCTCGCGTGGCGCGTGGACGTACACGCCCGACGTGGTGGGCATCGCCCCGCAGCCGAACGAGGGCATCAACGACCGCCTGGACATGCGTAACAGCGAGGTCGTAGTGATGTTCGGCACGAACCCGGCCTGGTCCTCCGCCGGCAACCCTGCCTACCACCTGTTGCAGATGAAGAAGGCCGGCGCGAAGTTCGTCGCGGTCGACCCCTTCTACAACGACTCCTACGCGCTCGTTGACGCCGAGTGGATTCCTTGCCGCCCCTCGACCGACATGGCGCTGTTTTTAGGCATCGCGAACGCCATGCTGGAGCTTGACGGCGAGAAGGGCCTGATCGACTGGGATTACCTGAACGCGCACACCGTAGGCTTCGATGCCGATCACATGCCCGAGGGCGAGGATCCGGCCGGCAACTTCAAGGACTACGTCTTGGGAACCCACGACGGAACCCCGAAGTCGCCCGAGTGGGCTTCCAAGATCTGCGGCGTGAGCCCCGAGAACATCCGCTATCTGGCGGAGCTCGTGGGCAAGGACAACAAGGCCGCCATCCTTATGGCCTGGGCCTCCGCTCGCACGCACAACGCCGACTGCCTGCCCCAGCTGGTCATGACGCTGGGCGCGATGGGCGGCCACTTCGGCAAGTCGGGCCACATGTGCGGCCTGTCGTGCCACTCGCGCTCCTTCAGCGGCGGCACGTACCTGATCGGCGCGGGCTCCAACGGCCTGCCTTCCATCAAGAACCCCCTGGCCGCCACCGAGAGCATCAACGACACGGAGATGTGGAACGCCATCGTCGACGGTAAGTACACCTATGCGGGCGGCTCCACGAAGAAGGTTCCCGGCGAGCCGCGCGAGGTGGACATCAAGCTCATCTACCACGATAGCATGAACGCGAAGCTCCAGACCACCGACGGGCAGGCCAAGGGCATCGAGGCTCACCGCAAGGTCGACCTCGTGGTCACGCACTCCCTGTTCATGACCACGAACGCCGCCTACTCAGATTTCGTGCTGCCCATCGAGTCCTACTGGGAGAAGGAGGGCGGCTTCCTCCAAGGCAACCGCGAGGCGCTCATCTACCACTCGAAGGTGATCGACCGGATGTACGAATGCCTGTCCGACGAGGAGATCGCCAGCGAGATAGACAAGCGCCTGGGACTCAACTCCGAAGAAGTATTCCCCTTCGGCGT
>ERZ826396.3266-NODE-3266-length-11121-cov-3.525393_pt1 | contig 11121 bp, 8 predicted proteins | sample MGYA00519926_ERZ826396 | MGnify/ENA primary metagenome ERZ826396 (study PRJEB31778, sample SAMEA3449230) | human gut metagenome | biome: human gut; feature: human-associated habitat; material: faeces | place: United Kingdom | collected 2010/2012 ...
GCAATGGATCGTTCTCGCCCTTCCTGCTCGGTGCGCATGGATGAGAGTGGCTCCGGTTACTTTTTTGTTTCTGCCTATGAGCGCGGGCTGTCATTTCCGGATTTTCATGATGTCCGTGTACAAATTAACTGCGGAGAAAAGCAGTTTTCCTTGCCGCCAGTGGATATTAAGGCGGGTTCCCTGTTCTTTTATCCCTTTCATCTATCTGTGGCGGGCGTGGATTTTGATTATGTTTTAGCCCAACCCATTGCAAAGGTGGCGCAGGGGGAGCAAACCATCTGCTATTTTATGGAGATTCCCGGCATTGCACCCAGCCTGTCTGCAAGCGGCGAAGTCACACAACTTCCGGTTGATACAGTCGGATTTGAAAAGGGCAATGTGCAGGTGATCGTTTTATCCAAAGCGAAAGCGATGCGGTTTCATCTCATTGGGAATCATGTCGTTTTTGCGAAGGGCTCTGTTTATACAGACGGGCACGCCGTCCGGTGTGAAGCCGCGGAAGGCTATTTCTCTGTAGATGGGGAGACAAAGGAGATTGTAAAAAAAGATTTATCGAGCCTTATCGCCCTGGAGGAAACCTCCAAAGTATCGCTGCCTTACGGCTATTATCTATATTCGTATGGGAAGCGCCGGTACTATCGACTGAAAATCGACCGCAAACTGTTAGAGAACCGGTTCGACGTGAAGCTTACTTTCTCCTTTACGGGGTTGAATTTACAGGTGTTTGGCGGCAAAAGGCTGCTTCATGATTGCTTTAACACGGATGGGGAATTTGTGATGCGCCTGCGCGAATACCGCCGTGAAATTGCGCGCTATGGCGAACTGCTGATCAAAGCGGTGCCTGCTGCGCGGCACGGCGTGGGAAATGTCTATCACGAAATTGAAATGGAGCCCGGCGTCGTTTCCCTTCGGCTTCTGCGTGCAGAAGAAATCACGGTTGTCGAGCGGGAATTAACCATGTGAGCACAGCCTGTGATGATCTTGGCACACTTGTGGGGCAGATTATGCAAAATAGAATAGTGAGAAGGTAGCTCTTTCGAATTTTTAAAAGGATTTGAAATTTTGTCGCTTTGCTGATGAAATGATGGCTTTGGAAGAATTGCGTTGGCAACCGGCCCTGCGCTGAAGAACGTTAGAGCCATTCCAGGCGCCATTGCCACCGCTGTGATCAAATGCTATCCATCTCAATCGAATAAAACCTTCTGCAAATGGTGAAACTGTTTGCAGAAGGTTTTTGTTATTTGTACACCGAGGGCAGCATCAATAGAAAGAATATGGGAACGATCTAAAACGGAGAGGAAGGATATGTTGAGTAATCGTGTTTTAATTGTGGTAAATTCTGTTTACCAGCTTATTACTGCAATCCACATGAAAAGGACGATTCTCGCACAGCGAAATGCTGATTTGCTATTAACCGATATGCTGCCAAACGGCGAAGCATATTTACCGCATTTGCAGGAAATCAGATTGTTCGACCGGGTTATTTTTGCCCGAACCAGGGAATGGATTCAGAAATGTTCTTCAGGGAAAAAAGAGGATATTTCTGAGCTATTCCAAAATATCTATCAAAAATTTCAGTGGGGCCTGAGCGATGAACTTAGTCTGTATTGCGAAGTATATTTTTCTAATTTTGATGCTTTTACCCGTATGCTTGCCAGTGCTTTTTATGCGGTTTCCTGTGAGTTCATCTGCTATGAGGATGGATTTTCATCTTATGTGATTGATTTTCTAAGAGAAGACCGTTCGCCGATCAACCGTCATCCTGAGGGCCGAAAGATTAAGGATAAAATAACAAAGGTATTGCTTTATGAGCCTCACCTAGCTGTGCGTAAAGATGAACTGAAAAATTGCCCATTGCCTAAAATCAACAGAGGGGACACTGCCTTCAAGGCAATATTAAATCATGTTTTCGACTATCAAAGCCCTGAACAAACAGCTGATTTTATATTTTTAGAGCAATCCTTCCGGGCAGAGGGGCTGAAAACTAATGATATTTCATTGATGGAAACCTGTCAAAAGATTGTTGGGCCAGGCCGGTTTTTCGTGAAGCCACATCCAAGGAATTCGGAGAATGTGGCGTTTCAGATGGGTCTGACCAGAAAATATACGGAACGTATTCCATGGGAACTATTCCTGCTCAATGAAGGATTAGAGAGCAAGACGATTCTGACCGTCTGCTCCAGCGCAGCTCTCACAAGCAGAATCGTATTTGGAATGGACGTCAATACGGTAATGCTATATCAACTGTTTGAAGGGAAAGTGCTCTGGAAGGAAGATGATATTTTGAAAAAATATTTACGGAAATTTCAAAGGCAATTTTCTGGAAAAAACTACTATGTCCCTCAAACGGTATATGAGCTTGCAAATACGCTGCATTATTTAGGGGGACATTATGCATCATAAAAAAGTTTCGATTATTATACCAGTGTATCAGGTCGAAAATTATCTGGAGCGAGCTGTAGATTCCGCTTTAGCGCAAACGCTTGAGGAAAAGGAGATCATCCTGGTGGACGACGGCAGCCTGGATGCTTCTGCCCAAATTTGCGACCATTATGCACAGACTTATCCGGAGCTCATTCAAGTCATTCATAAAGAAAATGAAGGCCTGGGCATGGCGCGCAATACCGGAATACGGCTTGCAACGGGAGAATACATTGCGTTTTTAGATTCCGATGATGCCGTAGAGCCGGAGATGTATGAAGAAATGTATGCAAAGGCCATAGAAGATCAGTGTGATATTGTAATGTGCGATGTGAAAATTATTTATGTGGAAGAGGGCAGAACCTCCGTCGTTTCCTCTTATCCAAGCCAAGAAGTGGATCTGTCAGATTATATCGCAAACGGAAATAATATCACATACAGTGTCAACAAGCTGTTTCGTAGATCTATTTGGGAAGAAAATCAGTATGAAAAAATGCTGTTTGAGGATATCTCCCTCATACCATCCTTGATGACAAAATATTCGGCAATTGGCTATGTACCCAAGCCTTTTTATTGCTATTACCGTAGATCGGATACCCTGTCCACCTCAATGGTTGGAGAAATGGTCGATATTGTACAGGCTCTGCGCAACTTTATCGATCACAGTGATGTGGCATATCGGGATGAAGTGATTTACTGCGCAGCAAAACAAATTTATTGGAATATGACAAAGTCCCGTGAGCTTTTTCAAGCAGATTTTATCAATCTTTTAAAAGAATACCAGAAAGATTTTCTTCTAAACCCCTATATTCCGCAAGATAAATCAGTGAAGAAAATCCTGGATTTTTTAGCGAAAGAGGTGATTCCCGCTACAATCATTTGTGTTCATATTCACAGGCCGGTTTCTCAGGCATATATGGACACCGTTCAAAAAAACTTCCCGAAAGCGAAGTTGATTGATGCCAGTGAAACCTATTTTGCCTTTGAACAATTGCCTGAAAATATCCAAAATGCCCAGTTAAATGGAAACTGGAGCTATGTAGAAGAATATTACGCGCTGAAAATATTATGTGAACAGGGCGGCATCGTACTCAATCCGGATATGCAGGCCAACCTCAACCTGCAAAAGCTGCGTCTTAGCCACATTTTTTTTGGGTTTGAGGATGCAGAAGCGTTATCTACCGGATGCTATGGCGCTTTAAAAGAACATTATGTCGTACAGGCACTACTGGACACATACAGGATAGATTCGATCTATAACAAAGCCTTTTTACCGCTTAGCGAACGCCTCAGGGATTTTCTAATTCTGCATTTTCACCTTAAAACCAACGGCAGAAAGCAGCTGTTGAAAAATGAAGTGCAGATTCATCTCCCTAGCGTGCTTGCCTACGATATGAAAGATGGGGAGAATTGCGCAAAAAAATGGGAGATAGCAGTGCCGGATGGGTATGAACTGGTCAGCGACAAGGTTCTAAAAATGTGGTCTGATCGAATTATGGAAAATTGGAACCTGTATAAGCAGGAACGGGAGCATAGCGCCCGAGCAAAAGGGAAAGTAGCTCCGGCAAAGCCTGCACCACCACCAAGCAATCAAATCATAGAGAAAAGAATTGAGGAAGTGAAAAAGAAATATGAAACCTCTACGTGTTGGCGCCTTACGAAGCCGCTTCGAATGCTGGCGAATTTATGGAGAAGAAGAAAGAGAAGAAGTTAGAATGGACAATCCTTCAAACTGCATTGTTGCTTTTTGCGCATAGACACTGTTTCAAATTTTGGCTGTGCCAAAGCAATCAGCTGCTGCGGCTTAGCGAAGGAAGGGTAGGGTTATCATGCGAACGGCTGCCATTATCCCGGCTCGATATGGATCCAGCAGGTTAAAGGGAAAGCCTTTAATGGATCTGTGCGGACGGCCTATGATTTGGTGGGTTTATCATCAGGTAGTAAAATCAAAAAAAATCGACGTCGTTTCTGTGGCAACCGATCACGAAGCCATACGTCAGGCATGTAAACAGTATGGGATTCCCTGCGTGATGACATCGGCAGATCAACCGACAAGCACAGACCGCATTTATGAAGCGGCGCAGAAAATTTCTGCCGATATATACCTTTGTGTCAATGGAGATGAACCTTTAATGGAAGCGCCGATTTTGGAACAAGTCATTCCCGAGTCAGGGGAGGATTTTTTTGCTTCTAACCTGATGACACAAATCCATTCCCCAGTAGAGGCTATCGATGAAACGAACATTAAGGTAGTAACCGATCAGGAGGGGTATGCGCTTTTTATGTCCCGAAGCCCAATTCCTCATCCTAAGGCCAGCATGACTTTTGACTACTATAAACACCTGGGCGTTTTGGCATATTCTATGGATGCGCTGCGTTTCTTTGCAAACACAAAAAAAGGAGTGCTTGAGACAATTGAGGACATTAATGAATTGCGTTTTATTGAGCACAGAAAACAATTAAGGATGATCCCCGTAGAAGCCCATTCTCTATCAGTTGATACCGCGAAGGATCTGGATTATGTAAGGGGTGTTCTTCAAAAAAAGCTGGAAAGAAGGGAATTAGAGCTATGAGTATTCGTGTGCTGGACTGTACGCTGCGAGACGGCGGATATATTAACGACTGGAGATTTGGCAGAAAAACAATTATGTCAATTTTGGACAAGCTAGATCAAGCCCACATCGATATTGTTGAATGTGGATTTCTCACTAGAATGGTTCAGGAAAAGGAGTGCTCCCTTTTTAACAGTACCGCTGAGATTGAAGAGGTTCTTCCGAATCGAAAGAGAAACTCCATGTATGTAGCTATGGTTGCTATTGGAGAAAAAGAACTTCATCCATCTCAACTCGATCCATATGATGGGAAGGGGATCCAGGGGATTCGATTGACTTTTCATAAAAATGAAGTGGAGCAGGCGTTTGAATGGGCCCGAATCATCATGGAAAAAGGGTATCATGTGTTTATGCAGCCCGTGGGTACAGTATTCTATAGTGATATCGAACTGCTTCAGCTGGTGGAGAAAATAAATATTGTGCCCGTGAAATCCCAATTGTATTTCTGGAGCCATATTCTCGTCTATGATATAAAATCGTAGCCCCATTCAAAATCCTTACGAATCGGCGCAATATACTCATCATAAATATCCATCACAGTTGTCACATCGTACCGAACGTCTATTTTTTTATTGATATATTGCCACAATGCCCTATCATATCGCGGCCAGCAACGTTTGCCACCCAAACTATGCCACCTACTTGATTAACCGACAAACGTTAACCATGAAAGATATTGAAACAATTATCCAATCTATTCCAAAAGAATATAAAATATTATATGATCAGGATCTCATAGAAAGGCTCTACACACAATTTCAAAGTAGAAAAATCGACGATTGTGCCGCTATTCAGGAGATTTCCGTCCGGATACGGGATAAAAAAATTTTACTTCTTGCACCTGGGAAAAGCCTTTCTTCTCAATATCATCAGATTCTAGAGTTTATTGACAAAGAAAAGCCCTATGTCATTTCCGTTAATTTTATCGATTTAAAATACCATATGGACGCCTGTTTTATCAGCAATCATAAACGGATGGATATTATCGAACGGGATATTAAGCCATTAAATCAAACTCTTGTGATTGTAACATCCAATATTCCCAAAACAGAAAAAAACAACTATTTGTACGTGGATTATAACAACTATCTCATTCCCGACGATTTGATTTCGGACAATGCGGGCCTGATGCTCTTGCAGCTTCTGAAACGGTGCGAGGCGGCAGAAGTGTTTTTGGCGGGCTTCGATGGTTTTCACTACGGCCAAAGAGAAAATTATTATAGTGATGATCTGAATTTTCCAGTATATAAGGATCATATATATGAAAAAAGAAAACGAATTCGCAAGCAGCTGAGTGAATTTGCCCAGACCATGAAGATCACTTTTTTGACGCCGTCTGTATACCAAGGGGAAACTTATGTATAGGTGCGTTTTATTTGATATGGATGGTACGCTGATAGACTCCTATACGGGAATTTTTCATGCTTATCAATGGGCCGTGCAGCAATCCGGAATAGGATTTCCGGGAGATGCATTGGTTCGGCAGGCAATTGGAGCACCGCTTCCGTATGCATTTGAAACGCTTTGCGGAATGGATTCGGACACGACGAAACAGGCAGTTCAACAGTATCGTGAGTACTATGCCAGAAAGGGCTGGCATGAGGTGAGCGTGTATCCGGGGATAGAGGCCGCACTGAAGCAACTGAAACGCTTGGGGTGTTTTATTGGGACAGCAACGCTAAAAAGAGAGCATTTTGCAAAGAGAATTTTAAAGGAACAGGGGCTTATTTCATACTTTGACCTGGTATCCGGCATGGATGAAAACGATACCCTGACAAAAGTGGATTTGATTCGGTGTTGTATGCGGACTGCGAAAGTAAGCAGGAAGGAAACGATTCTTGTGGGAGACAGTATGTTTGATGCGGCCAGCGCGCAAGAGGCAGGCGTGGCCTTTTTGGCAGTAACCTATGGGTTTGGATTTCAAGATCGCCAGGAATGGGAAGCGGAAAATGTGCATTTGGTCGCGCAAACGGCGCAGGATATTGTACGGCAGATTTTAGCCGTGCAAGATTAAAAGATTTGTTATGCGGGAATCCAGCATCAGTGATAGATTTGATGAGGATATCTTGGGATAGAAAGAATTTACCCCCGGGGTACTGCTTTTTGTACACCGGGGGTATGTAAATTGTGTAACCAAATGAAAATGAGCAGATGGAGAATTTGATTCCCATCTGCTTATTGCTTGTGCCCTTAGGCAAAAACAAAACTCTTGGTTCTACCAGAGGTGCAGCCTGTCGAAAGACGTCCGAATATGCTTTGACAATATTCATTTATTTGATATAATTAGTAAAAACTAGATAAATAGGTCATTATTCGATTAAATCTATGATAATATAAAAAATTTAAAACTCATTTGGCGTGTAAAGGAAGTTGTATAGAAGTAGTATCCAAGGGGTACTACCAGTGGTAAAATAGCGATACACTACAAACTTATATAATTCCTTTGTACGCATCTGCCAAATTTTTTTCGCACGTTTCAAACACATCAAGGCTGTCGAACAAAGAGTTCAAGAGAAATGCTAAATGAACGAATAATATCTTGAAGCACGACGGGGCTTACCTTGTGTCATGTTAGTCTTCCGGCTTTTATCTGGGCAATTTCGAAAGCCAATCAAACCATACGAATCATTGCCATACTGTATCGAATATTTCGCTTGACCATGTAAGTTGCGATCTCTTACGTTGTTCGTGCTTGAGTACAGAAGAGGAATGGTCATAATAATGAAAAAAGAATATTTAGAAATCACAGTTTACGAGGCCCTGCAAAAACGTTTTGAATATATCTTCCAAACATTTGACAATATATATGTCTCTTTCAGTGGCGGGAAAGACAGTGGATTGCTGCTGAATCTGCTGCTGGATTTTAAACGCAAATATTATCCTAGGCGGAAAATAGGAGTATTTCATCAGGATTTTGAAGCCCAATATACGCTCACATCGGAATATATTGACCGAACATTTAAAAACTTAGTCTCAGAGGCAGAGTTATATTGGGTATGCCTTCCAATGGCAACGAGGACGGCGCTAAGCAGTTATGAGATGTATTGGTACCCTTGGGACGATAAGAAGGCTGACGCATGGGTCAGGCCTATGCCGCAATATCCGTATGTGATCAATTTAGATAACCCATTTAACCATTATAAATACCGCATGCACCAGGAAAACCTAGCAAAGCAATTCGGGCGCTTTTATAAAGAGCAGCACGGAAACGGGAAAACGATCTGTTTACTTGGGATGCGCGCAGATGAATCATTGCAGCGCTACAGTGGTTTTCTGAATAAAAAATATGGATACGACGGAAAGTGCTGGATATCCAAACAGTTTAAAGACGTGTGGTGCGCGTCGCCATTATATGATTGGTCGGTGAATGACGTCTGGGCTGCGAACTACAAATTCAATTATGATTATAACGGCCTTTATGACCTCTATTATAAGGCTGGCCTGACTCCAAGCCAGATGCGTGTGGCGTCGCCCTTTAACGACTACTCCAAAGATAGCCTGAATCTATATCGCGTCATTGATCCGGAGATATGGACGAGGCTTGTGGGCCGTGTCCGCGGGGCAAATTTCGGCGCGATCTATGGCCGGACAAAGGCAATGGCATACCGGAATGCAACGCTGCCTGAGGGGCACACATGGAAATCCTATACGCAGTTCCTTCTGGATACGCTGCCAGCGAGATTGAGGAACAATTATGTCAAAAAATTTAGGACGTCGATAGAATTCTGGCATAACACAGGCGGCGGTCTTTCCGAGGAAACGATACGGGAATTAGAGGAACATAATTACCATATTAAGAGAAACGGCGTTTCCAATTATACTTTGGATAAAAAGTCGAGGGTTATCTTTGTTGGAAAGATACCGGATCATACCGACGACATCAAAAGTTCAAAAGACATCCCAAGCTGGAAACGCATGTGTTACTGTATTCTGAAAAATGATCACACCTGCCGCTTTATGGGGTTTGGGCAGACAAAACAGGAGCAAAAGCGAGTGGATGCAATCAAAAGAAAGTATGGAGGTTTCGCCGATGGAGAATAAGCAGTTTCAAAGCCCGGTATATCATGTGATTGCTGTTCCGTATGAAAAGATTATTCCCAATACATATAATCCAAACAAGGTGGCGCCGCCGGAAATGAAATTATTATACGATAGCATCAAGGCGGATGGGTTCACCATGCCGATCGTTTGCTACTATGCAAAAAGCAGGGATATGTATGTTATTGTGGACGGCTTCCACAGGTATAGCGTGATGGGAAAATATCCGGATATTTACGAGCGGGAGCATGGCATGATGCCGGTGTCCGTCATAGAAAAGCCACTTTCTGAACGGATGGCGAGCACAATCAGGCACAACAGGGCGCGCGGGAGCCATGACGTAGACCTGATGAGCAATATCATCAGGGAGCTTCACGAAATAGGCCGGTCAGATGCATGGATATCTAAACATTTGGGGATGGACCGGGATGAAATATTGCGGTTAAAACAGATTACGGGCCTTGCGGCGCTGTTCCGTGATGTGAAATTTGGAAAGGCATGGCAGCCCGCAGAGGATGAGTTGGATTAAATAATCTTTCTGAAGATAGATGGTTTTAAATAAATAAGCCAAAGTAGTCAAGCAGCTATCCATTTGCATTTCTGGTGTGACTGCATCGTGAAGCTGGAATTGGCCGCAAACAGCCGCACCTCATATAATGACTGCATTTAGGATATGCCGCCTCAATGATTTCTGTTGATGTTTATACAGAAGCGCGCAATGATTGATATTGAAGGCATGGATTAATCCCCCTTTGTACACCGCGGGTAAATGAAGGTCAGTAAAATAAAAGCTGAAGCTCCATATGGAGGCGCTTCAGCTTTTATTTTTATCCTGCTGGTTGAATAAAAATAGACACCTCTGCATGGAATACGCTCCATCATGCAATATTTTATTGGCGGTTATGCAAAATAGGGCGTAAACAAGCTATATGATTATTCGCAATGCACTTTAAAACATAGAGAAGTGTGATATAATATCTTAGGAAATGACGGCTTGTGATAGATAGTGTTACGCTGTCGGAAAAAATCCTTTTCGTGAATCTATCCATGTCATACGCGATTTTTCAAAAAAAGTGGACGTGAGTATGCGATTCTTAAACGAATTTATGGGCTGGTAGTAAGCATAAGAAGGAGGCATTTGGCGCAATGGAGAACGAAAAACCATTCAAATTGGTTTCCAAATATAGGCCCACAGGCGATCAGCCAGAGGCCATAGATCAACTGGTGAAGGGCCTTGAAAATGGCGTAAAAGAACAGGTTTTGATGGGCGTGACCGGCTCCGGCAAAACCTTCACTATGGCAAACGTGATCGAACAGATGAACCGTCCAACGCTCGTTTTGGCGCACAATAAAACATTGGCGGCGCAGCTGTGCAGCGAGTTTCGCGAATTTTTCCCGGAAAACGCTGTGGAATATTTTGTCTCCTATTATGACTATTATCAACCGGAAGCTTACATTCCCACAACCGATACCTATATCGAAAAGGATTCCGCCATCAACGATGAAATCGATAAGCTGCGCCACTCCGCCACCTCTGCACTGTCCGAGCGGCGGGATGTGATTATCGTGGCGAGCGTCTCCTGCATCTATAGCTTGGGCGACCCGATTGATTACCGCAGCATGGTGATCTCCCTGCGCCCTGGTATGACAAAGAAGCGGGACGACGTCATCCATAAGCTCGTTGAAATTCAGTATGAGCGCAACGATATCAATTTTGTTCGTAATAAATTCCGTGTGCGCGGCGACGTGATTGAAATTTTTCCTTCTTATTCCAATGATACGGCCTATCGGATCGAATTTTTCGGCGATGAAATCGACCGGATCAGTGAGGTGAACCCACTCACTGGGGATGTCAAGGGCATTTTGCAGCATGTTGCGATCTATCCTGCCTCGCATTATGTGGTTTCACAGGAGAAGATGGAGGCTGCGATTGCGGATATCTATCAGGAAATGGAGCGCTGCGTCAAGGCGTTTGAGGCCGAGGGCAAGCTGTTAGAAGCGCAGCGCATCCGCCAGCGGACGGAATACGATATTGAGATGCTCCGGGAGA
>ERZ826396.3269-NODE-3269-length-11115-cov-2.837613_pt1 | contig 11115 bp, 11 predicted proteins | sample MGYA00519926_ERZ826396 | MGnify/ENA primary metagenome ERZ826396 (study PRJEB31778, sample SAMEA3449230) | human gut metagenome | biome: human gut; feature: human-associated habitat; material: faeces | place: United Kingdom | collected 2010/2012 ...
CGAGCACGGCGCACTGGGCCAAGTTCGGCGACAACGTGTACCGCGCGCTGCACGGGCTTGAGCCGGGTGCCGCGCTGCCCGCCGACGTGGCCGCGCTTTCCGGCTGCGAGCTGAACGAGCTCATCGCGCAGGAGACGGGCAAGCATGACATCCCCCGCGGCCTGGCCGAGCTCGACGCGCTGCCCATCCGCTTCGACGAGGTGATCGAGGGCGGCACGGACAGCATCGAGGCGGCGGCCGCACGCTTCCTGGAGGAGCTGGGCGCAGCGGCGCCCGGACGCGACGATCGAGACTGACGGTCCCCCGCAACGGCGGCGGACGCGACAAGAGAAGGACGAGGACAGACTATGAGCGAACTTGCGAACCTGAAGCCGACCATCCGGCTTTCCATCATGAACCCCGACTCCGAGAGCGGCTCGCTGTTCGGGCGCGGCATCGCGAACCTGTGCCTGGGCGTGCGCGAGACGGGCTCGCTCAACGCGTCCGCCAAGGGCATGGGCATGGCCTACAGCAAGGCGTGGCGCATCGTTAAGGACACCGAGGCGGCGCTGGGCATCCAGCTGCTCGACCGCGACGGCGCGCACGGATCCACCCTGACCGAGGCCGGCGACAAGCTGCTCGACGCCTACGTGGCCATCGACAAGAAGCTGCAGGAAGACGCCGAGAAGGAGTTCGCCCGCATCCTCGGCTAGCGGGAAGCGCCTCGCATGCTAAGCAGGCGAGGCGACAGGAGAAGACAGCGAGCCCCGAGAGGCGCTTGCCCGGAGGGGAGCCGGGCGGCCGCTTCTCGGGGCTCGCGTGCGTTGCGGACTTGCTAGCAGCCGTTCGAGCAGGTGAAAGCGCGATCCTCGCGGGAGAGGCCGTGCTTGACGCGATCCGACTCCTCGGCCGTCTTGGCATCGTTCCAACGATCCATCGTGCCCACCAGATAGCCCGTTATGCGGCGGATGCGGTCGAACGGAACGGCCTCGAACCCGTAGGAGATGCCTACGTCCTCGCCGTCGACGTCCAGCTTGAGGGACTGCAGCACCTGGCCGGGGTGCTGGGCGTGCGCACGGTCGAGGTACGCCTCGATCTCGCGCTGCGTGACCGGCTTGTCGTGCTCGTTGGCGTAGGAGATGGCGACGTCGACGCCGGAAACCTTCAGTTCGATCTGCTGGGACATGATGGCTCCTTTAAATGGTATAGTTTTAGTATCATTTACGGGGCCATCATAGCACAACGGCGCGCGGCGCGCAGGAGGTTTCCGGCAACGGCCGGGCAACGGCAGCCAGGACGGAGGGCGGCTGCGGCGGGCGAGGCGTGACAGAGGGACGGGCGTGACAGAGGGACGGGGATAATGTCACATTCCAATATGTCTGCCAAAGCCCTACCGCGTCGCAGAATGTGACATTATCCCCGTCCCTCTGTCACGTCCCTCTGTCACGCCTCGGTAGAACGCGATGGCCAGCTGGGTGCGGTTCTTGAGGGCGAGCTTCTGCAGGATGGCGCTGATGTGGTTGCGCACGGTGCCCTCGCTCAGGTAGAGGCGCGCGGCGATCTCCTTGTTGTCCAGGCCCTCGGCCACAAGCCCCACGATGGCGCGCTCGCGCTCGGTGAGCGCTTCGAGGCGTGCGGGCTCGGGGGCGGGCGGGACGGCTCCGCGCATGAGGGCGTCCACGCGGCCGAGCACCTCGCCGCCGAGCACGCTCTGGCCGGCCGTCACCGAGCGCAGCGCCGGGGCGATGGTGGCCACTTCCTGCTTGATAAGGTAACCCTTCGCGCCCAGGCGCAGGGCGCGCACGATGTACTCGTCGTCGGAGAACGTGGTGAGGAACACGACGCGCGCCTCCGGGTGCGCGGCCAGGATGCGCTCGGCCGCTTCGAGGCCGCCCACGCCCGGCATCTGGATGTCCATGAGCAGCACGTCGGGGCGCTCGCGCTCGAACAGCGCCACGGCTTCCTCGCCGTCATGGCCCTCGCCCGCCACGACGATGTCGGGCTCGGCGGAGAGGATGGTGGCGAGCGACGCGGTGACGAACGGGTCGTCGTCCACGACGCACACGCGGAGAGGCTCGGCGGCGGGCGCTTCGCTCATGCGGGGTCCCCCTTCGGAACGGTGGCGAACACTTTGAAGCCGCGGTCGTAGTCGAAACGGCAACGGCCGCCGAGCGCGCGGGCGCGATCGGCCATGGTGGACAATCCGATGCCCCCGTCGGCGCGGGGCGCGTCGCCCAGCATGTCGGACGGCGGCGGGACCGAGCCGTTGTCGTGCACGACCAGCCGGTAGAACGCCGGGTAGGCGGCCACCGACACCGACACGCGGCTGGCGTCGGAGTGCTTGGCGGCGTTGGAGAGCGCCTCGCGCACGATGGCGATGAAGCCGTAGCCCACGTCGGGCGGCACGTCGGATGCACGGTAGTCGATGTCCACGGCGAGCGTCGCGCAGGCGTCCGCCGCCTCCCGGATCTGCGTCTCCAGGTCGAACGCGTCGTCGTGCAGGTCGTGCACGCTCGCGCGCACGCAGCCCATGGCCTCGTGCAGCGTGTCGCCCACCTGGGCGAGCTCGCCGCGCACCCGCTCGTCGTCGCGGTGCACCACCTGCAGCGCCTCCACCTGCATGATGGAGCGCGTGAGCAGGTGCCCCACGTTGTCGTGTATCTCGCGCGCGATGCGCCCGCGCTCGGCCAGCGTAGCCAGCCTCACCTCGAGATCCTGCTTGTCGCGCAGGCCGCGGTTCTTCTCCTCGAGCGCGAGCGACGTCTCCTGCACGTCGTCGCGCAGGCGGCGGTACGCGGCGAGCTCGGCCTGGAAGCGGCGCGTGCGGTACGACAGCAGAAGGGCCAAGGCGCAGGCCAGCGCCATGAGGAGAGCGAGCACGGCATCGAGCCGCACGAGCGCGGAGAGCGCGGGAAGCAGCCAGCACCAGCGGACCAGCGGGTGGTCGTCGCGCGAGAGGTCGTACGCCGCGAGGGCCAGAAACGCCGCGAAGGGCGGCCACACGAGCGCCGCGAGCGCGTAGGCGAGCGCGGGAACGGAGGCGAGCCTCCGCGGCAGCACCTCGCCGAGCGCCGAGGCGGCCACGGAGCACAGCAGCGCCAGCAGCAGCGCGACCCCCCATGGCAGCACGGCGAAGCATGCGAGGCAGCACGCGAGCACGACGACCTTGTCGACGATTCTCTCCATGGGGCCATGGTAGCAGGTCGCACGTCGCCGCACGGGCGGCCGCAGGCGAATCCGTGACATTTGTCATACCGGCAGCGACGATCGGTGACGGCGCTCACTGGCGGTGCGGGCGCAGACCGGGCATTATGGAGGCATCATCGAGGAGAAGGTAGGGAGATCCCCCATGGAAGACATCATCGCGGTCGACAACCTGGTGAAGCGCTACGGCGACATGGTCGCGCTCGACCATTTCAGCCTGCACATCGCGCCGGGCGAGGTGTTCGGCCTTCTGGGCCCCAACGGCTCGGGCAAGACCACGGCCATCAACTGCATGCTGCAGCTGCTCACCTACGACAAGGGCGCCATCCGCCTGTTCGGCGAGGACATGAAGCCGTCGCGCTACGACCTGAAGCGGCGCATCGGCGTGGTGCCGCAGAACGTGGCCGTGTTCGAGGAGCTCACGGTGCGCGGCAACATCGACTACTTCTGCGCGCTCTACGTGGACGACAGGCGCCGCCGCCAGGAGCTCGTGGAGGAGGCCATCGCGTTCGTGGGGCTGGAGGACTACACGAAGTTCCGCCCGCGCAAGCTATCGGGCGGCCTGCTGCGCCGCCTCAACATCGCGTGCGGCATTGCGCACAAGCCCGAGCTCATCTTCTTCGACGAGCCCACCGTAGCCGTGGACCCGCAGAGCAGGAACTCCATCCTCGAGGGCATCCTGCGCCTGAACGCGCAGGGGTCGACCATCGTGTACACGAGCCACTACATGGAGGAGGTGGAGGACATCTGCACGCGCATCATGATCATGGACGCGGGGCGGGCGCTCGCCACCGGCACGAACGACGAGCTCAAGGCCATGATCGGCACGGGCGAGCGCATCCGCGTGGAGGTGGATGCCTGCGACGACGAGGCGCTGGCCGCCCTGCGGGCGCTGCCGTGCGTGCTGGGGGCGTCCTTCGACGGGACGATGCTCGAGGCCGACTGCGGCAACGGCGCGCACAACGTGGCCGACGTGCTGGGCGTGCTGGCGGCGCGCGGCGTGGCGACGGGGCGCATCTACGCCGAGCCTCCCACGCTGAACGACGTGTTCCTCGAGATCACCGGCAAGGCTTTGAGGGATTAGGGGGCCGGCCATGTGGAACGCATTCAGAGGGGCACTCGCGGTGCTCACGCGGAAGACGGAGCTGGCGGTGTGGGCGCTCATCTTCCCCATCATCCTGTCCACCCTGTTCATGTTCATGTTCGCGAACCTGGACGAGTCGACGGCGTTCGAGGCCGTTCCCACGGCGGTGGTGGCCGACGACGCGTACCGCGCCGACGAGGGGTTCTCCACCCTGGTGGACGAGCTGTCCCAGCCCGGCGACGACCAGCTGCTGGACGTGCGCGAGTTCGCCACCGCCGAGGAGGCGCGGGGGGCGCTCAAGGCGGGCGACGTGGTTGGCGTGCTGTCCGTGGACAGCGAGGGCATGCCGCACCTGGCGGTGTCGCCCGTCTCCGACGGCATGGGCGTGAGCACGATGCAGGTCGGCCGCACCATCCTGAACACGGTGGCCGACACGTACGTGCGCAACGCCGACCTGCTGCAGGGCATCGCGCACGACAACCCGATGGCGTTGGCCGACCTCGGCTTGGTGGAACGCGCGCTCTCGCAGGGCGATGCCACCGTGCAGGTGTCGCTGACGCACAACGAGCCCTCGCAGTCGGTGCGGTTCTACTACGCGCTCTTGGGCATGGCCTGCTTGTTCTGCGCGCAGATAGGGATGGTGGCCGTGTGCGAGGCGCAACCGAACCTCTCGGCCCTCGGCGCGCGCCGGGCCGTGGGCGCCGTGAGCCGGGGCAAGACGCTCGCGGCGGCGCTGGCGGCCAGCTGGGTGCTGGCGACGGCATGCCTTCTTGCGGCGCTGGCCTACATGCGCTTCACGGCGGGCATCGACTTCGCAGGCAGGGAGGTTGCCTGCATCGGAGCCATCGCGGTGTGCGCGCTGTTCTCCACCGCGTTCGGCACGCTTCTGGGATCGCTTCCCAAGGTGGGATTCGGCGTGAAGACGGGCCTGCTCACGGGCACGACCTGCCTGCTCTCGCTGTTCGCGGGCCTCTACGGCGAGCCCGTGATGAACATGGCCGACCAGCTGGCGCGCGACTATCCGCTGCTCGCCTCGCTCAACCCTGCGAAGGTGGTCACCGACACGTTCTACAGCCTGTATTACTACGATTCGCTTGAGCCCTTCTTCGGCAAGGTTGGGCTTCTGCTGGCGATGACCGCCGTCGTGTTCGCCGTGTCCGCCCTGTTCATAAGGAGGCAGCGCTATGCAAGTATTTAAAACCGCCCTGCGCGTGGTGCTCACGCACCCCGTGTACGTGGTCGTGTACGTGGGATTCTTGAGCCTGCTGGGGCTGTTCGTGGCCATGGGCGTCGCCCCTGACACGAACGCGGGAAGCTATGAGGCGGTGAAGGCGCCGTTCGCCGTCGTCGACCGAGACGGCAGCGTGCTCTCCGAGCGCCTGGCCGCGTTTCTGGGAGAGCACGGCGAGCAGGTGGAGGTGGCCGACGAGTCCTTCGCGATGCAGGACGCCGTGGCCACGGGGCAGGTCAAGTGCGTGCTCGTGGTGCCCGAGGGGTACGAGCGCGCGTTTTTGGAGGCCGCGCGCTCGGGCGAGGACGCGCCCGCCGTAGAGGTGGCGTACAGCTACGGGACAATGGCCGGCACGCTGCTCGACCAGCAGGCGAACCAGTACCTGGGGCTCGTGCGGGCCGAGGCCGCGCTCGAGCCGGACGCCCCTGCGTCCGACGTGATGGCGCGCGCCGACGATGCCGCCGCGCAGACGGCCGCCGTCGAGACGGTGAAGACGCAGGACGGGGCCATCCCGGCCGACCGCTTCGCGTTCTACCTCATGTGGTGCTCCTACACGCTCATGGCCTCCATCATCGTATGCGTGAGCCTGCTCATGGGCGCGTTCAACCGCACCGACGTGCTGCGGCGCACGCAGGTGGGGCCCCAGAGCAGCGTGCGGCTGGGTCTGTGGAAAGCGGCGGCCAGCCTGCTGGTGACCGTGGCGGTGTGCGCGGTGACCTGCGGTATCGGGCTGGCGGCGTTCGGATACACGCTGGAAGGCGTTCCCGGCGGAGCCGTCGCGCTCATGCTGGCGGCGGCGTTCGCGCTGGCCCTCGTGCCGTTGGCGGTGGGCTTCCTGCTGGGCCAGCTGGGCGTGGGCGAGGCGACCACGAACGCCGTGGGCAACATCGGCGGCATGGTGATGGCGTTCATGGGCGGCGCATGGATCAGCCTGGACTTGCTCGGCGCCGAGATGCAGACGGCGGCGAAGTTCTTCCCCACGTACTGGTACACCCAGGCGGTCACCGAGAGCGCGCACCTCGCCGAAGTCACCTGGGAGACCGCCGCGCCCATTCTGGCGAACCTCGGGGTCATCGTACTGTTCGCAGCCGCCGTCTTCGCCGTGGCGTTGGCCGCGGGACGCGTGCGCATGCGCTCGGCCGAGGCCGGCGGCAACGCGGCCGCGAGCCTGACGGGGGCGTAAGGGGCCGCGCCGGGGCTTCGCCGGGGCCCGCCGTCCGTCGGCGCGGGCTTTTCCGGCGCCGACGGACGGCCGCTACCTTGCCGCCCCCGCCTCCTTCGCAGGGGCGGGGGCGGCCTTCTTCCTAGGGCGGCCGGGCCTCGGCGGGTTGGCCTGGCGCTCGCGGATGCTCCACAGGTAGACGTAGTTGTCGCGGCCGATCTTCTTGGAGGCCAGCTGGCCCGAGCACACCATCTGCCGCACGCGAGCGTCGCTCACGCCGAGCTCGATCGCGGCCATCCGCGTGGTGAGCAGACCGCGCTCGGTGTTCACGTCAACCGAGATAGCCACGAGCAGACCCTCGTGCTCCGTCGGGTACGTCGGCTTGGGGAGGGGCTTGTCGAGCTGGAGGTAGTCGTCGAGCATGATCTCGAGAAGATCCGCCCCCATCTCGATGGCCTCGGCGATGTTGTCCCCCTGCGTCACCTGGTCAAAATCGTTCAGGTACGTGCAGTAGCCACCAAGCTCGTCCTCGATGACGAGCACTGGATAGGTGTAGCGCATGTCGACTCCTTTCAGCAAAACCCTCATCGCCAGCCAGCGCGCTTCTTGATAGTCTCCCAAAGCCCTTTTTTGAACTCGCGGGCATGATAGGGAATGGTTATCGTTACGCCGTTTTTGGTAAGCACTCTGTGCGAGCCTTTGCCCAATCCTGAATCCCGCCAACCCTCCTTGAGAAGACGACGGTACACTTTTGATGGTTTAGGCGGCATTTTTCGCTCCTTTTACTATAACGCACGAGTAAGTATTTCTCAAGAGTAAGGTTTACATCATGAGAGCGAGATGCCGTCGTAGGCGGGGGTGCGCCACAAAAGGTAGGCCGTCGTATTGCGAGTGAGTCGGGCGCTGCGGAGCGGGAGGTCGGCCGCGTCGGGGGCGGCGTAGGCGCCCAGGGCGCACGACGCCTCGCGAACGGGGCCCATATCCTCGTACCATGCGCTCGCCCCGCGGGCGAAGGACACGCGGCCGCCGTAACGGAGCATTGCCTGGGGCGGCAGCAAGGCCGACGGGTCGGGCAGCGGGTGCTCGCATGCCTCGTCGAGGTAGTACGCGCGCGGCGAGGCCAGCAGGCAGGAGCGGTCTGCTTGGGCGTACGTCAGCTCCACGCGGTTGCACGCGAACAGGTCGAGGTCGTCTTCGACCAGAGCGCCCCCAACGAAGGCCTCAGTGCAGGACGCATCGCGGTACCAGCCGTCCACGCCAGCACAGTCGGGCTTCGCCGCCGCCTGCCAGGCAGCTTGCGGCACGGTATAAGCGCTCCCGCGGTCCAGCTGGTCCGCAAAGCACGGCTCTGCATCGGCGTCGGCGAAGAAGCGCACGCGTGCACGGAGGGAGCGGACGTGCACCGATGCGGTTTCGGCCTCGCCCCGGTACGACACGTTGCCGTAGCGCGCATAGGCCGTCACCACGCAGACGAGGTACGCGCCCTCATCAACCTCGGCCACCTCGTACGCCGGCTCCTCGCTCGGGCCTCGAACGCATTCCGCGCGCTCCCCCGGCGCCCCACCGCGATACCAGGCGTACCGGTAGCCCATGCCCGCCGTTCCCGGGTAGTTGCGCGGCAGGCAAGCGAGGTCGGGGTCGGTGGGCGAGAGCGCCGCACCCGGCTCAACCTCCCCGGCCCCACCCGCACCCGCATCGGCGGTGCCGCCTGCTGCCGAGAGCGTCAGCGCGCCCGGCTCCCGCTCGCGGAACAGCGGCTCTTCCAAGGCCCAGTGCTGGTTGGGGTTGCCCCAATCGCCATAGCAGTTCCATTGCGCCACGTTCGTGCCGTTGCCCTGCCCGCCGCCCTCCAGGTCGAGGGCGCAGCCAGAGCATTCGGGCACGATCATATGGTAGCCCGTGCCCAGGTCATGCAGCCAGAACGACTGGTTCCAGCCGCCCGTGCCGCTCCAGAGGTGCACGTTGTCGCCGTCGTTCCAGTCATTGCTGGACACATCGGCGAAAAGCGGCGCCTCGCCCGTGTGCACGGGCACGAGGCACGTGCGGCCCTGGGCGCTCGTGAGCACGAGCCAGTGCTGGTTCGTGTAGTCCGACGCGCTCCAGCCTATGATGTTGGTCCCGTTCGCCGTGCCTCCCCCGGCGGCGTCGAGACGCAGGTGGGGCGCAGCCTCGGGGCGCAAGGTGACGATCCTGCCCTGCCACGAGCGGTCGTCGACGAGCGGATGGTGCGGGATCAGCTGCGATGCCTCGGCCGTGGTGTTGATGCCGTAGGCGCTGTCGGGAGAGTCGCACCAGGCGCGCACCCCGGCCCACGACCACCAGTCCCAGGCCTCCCGTGCCACGCGCAGGCGGTGCGTGGCATAGGGACCTTGGAACCATGCGCAATCGTACGTGGTGTCGTAAAAGCCGCTCGTGGAGGACAGCCAGACCCCCGCCCCGTTGCGCACGAACGAGTCGACGTGCGTGTCGGGGTAATCGGTGAACCAGGTGGGCGACCACACCCCGCCGTTCGCGTAGTAAGAGGTCACGCTCACTTCCAAGAACAGCTCGGTCATGCGCCCGATGGTGGCATTGCTGCTCACCGCGAGCCACACCTTGCCGTTGCTGGAATACCCCCAGCCCCCGTCGTAGCCGAAATGGGATCCGGGGTGCGCAGTCGCTCCGGCGCTCCCCCAGCTGCCACCCCCCACGCCGCCCCAGGCCAGACGCGGCGCCAGCAAGAGCGAAAGCGCCGCCGCACCCCCTAAGCCTAAAAATCTGCGCCGTGCGATGGCGCGATCACGCGGTTGCACGGCATCGAAAGCCGCACCGTTCCCCTTCTGCCCGGCCATGGCGGCCTCCTTCCCTCATTGCAGCGTGTCGTTCAGAAACTCCAGCAGGTCCACTACCGTCGGCACGACGACGAGCGCGATGGTGGGCGGCAGGAAGCAGAACGACAGCACCACGTCCAGTTTGGTCGGCATCTTGCGGATACGTTCGAGGGCCGCCGCCTGCGCCGTCTCGCGGGCGAGGGCCGCCTGGGACGACAGGCCCTCGGCGATGGAGGAGCCCTGGCTCACCGCCTGGGCGAGCTGGGCGACGAACGCCGAGACGTCCCGGCTCGCGCACCGCGCCGCCAGATGGTCGAGCGCCTGCTCGCGGGAATGGCCCAGCAGGTTCACCTCGCGGTCGACGGCCTCGAACTCGCCCGAGAGCGGCGGCCGGAGGTTCTGCGCCACCTCCCTGAAGCACTGCTCCACCGGCGATCCGGCCGCTATCGCGATGCCCAGCAGCTCCATGGCGTCGGGTAGCTGCGCCTCGATCGCCCGACGTCGGCGGTCAGCCGCCCGCGCGATGGCGAAGCGCGGCACCGTCCATCCGACAACGGCCGCCATGCCCACGGCGGTGCCCGATGCAGGCGGCGCCGCGCCCGAGGCCATCGCCCCAACGCCCGCCATCGCCCCACATCCTGCCGCGGCCACGATGCGCAGCACGCGCCACGTCTCAGGCTCGATACCCCACCCGGCACGCGCTATCTCGGCCCGGTACGCCTCGCCGTCGGCGCTGGCCATGGGCAGCAGGCGCTCCACGCACCGCGTTGCTGCACCGAGGAAGCGGGTTCGGGCATCGCCCGATGCACCGTGCACGCCGACCCCTGGCCGGGGAGCGCCGCTCCGAGCCTCCGAGCGCCCTCGCAAGGCGCTTTTCCAACCCCTTCTCCGCCCACCTGTATCATGCGCTCTCCCGGCCGCCCGGCACGACGCGCCTGCCTCCTCTCCTTGCGCACCTGCACCCTCATGCGGCGGCTGCGGCCGATTGCCGGCCGATGCCTCTCCCGCCGCCGCCCGGCCGGTGCGCGGAGGGGCGAATTTTCTGACCATCACCTCGTATACGGCGCATGCCACCCCGCCGCCCAACACGAGCAGCACGACGACTGCTATCCCTGATCCCGTCACTTCCGCACCTCCGCTTCCCGCCCGCCCCGCGGACCCCTACCTTCGATCGAGCGATGTCACGGCATGCGCCAACGCGAGGCCGACCGCTTCCAGAACCGCCGCCGCGCCGAGCACGGCCCAGCCGAGCGGCTCGGTCGTGTAGAAGCGCGCGAAATCGGCGTTCATCGCGTACATGATGAGGAAGATGGCGGGCATGGCCCCGGCGACGAACCATTTCGCCAGGCGCGTCCCCGCCACCTCTACCTTGAGCTCGCGCGCCGCTTTCAGGCGGGCGTTCACGCGCGACGAGACCAGGGCGAGGGCTGCCGCCACGCTGCCGCCGCTGCCCTGGCGCATCCGCGCCGCCGAGGCGAGGGTCCTCACGTCCTCGCTCTGGGTGCGGCGCGCCATGGCCTCCAGCGCCTCATGCAGGGGCGTGCCGTAGGTCGCGTCGGCCAGCACGCGCGCGATCTCGCCGTGCAGGGGGTCGTCCATATGCACGAGGCCGACGCGCAGCGCACGCTCCAGCGTGAGAGAGCTG
>ERZ826396.3271-NODE-3271-length-11110-cov-3.049209_pt1 | contig 11110 bp, 13 predicted proteins | sample MGYA00519926_ERZ826396 | MGnify/ENA primary metagenome ERZ826396 (study PRJEB31778, sample SAMEA3449230) | human gut metagenome | biome: human gut; feature: human-associated habitat; material: faeces | place: United Kingdom | collected 2010/2012 ...
CCTTTGGCTCTGGGTTTCCAATAGGGGCGAGTAGCATCCCTGTTGGCACACGATTTTCCTTTGGAAAGTCTAGTGTGTTATACCTTTTGCGACCGCTGACGCTGGAAAGGGGCTGTCCCCACGCCAGACAGACACTTTTCAGTGTCAGCAGAACAGGCGGATTTTGTGGGCTGTAAGGAACACAAAACGAAGGATTTAGCATGAGCAAAATCCGGCTGTTCGTGTGTAGTTGGCATAGGAAATCTTGCAGCGAAGCGGAAAGATTTGCTGTGTCAACGGGGGCGCAAGAGGTATATAAAAACCCGCCGCAGCGATCAGCTCCCGTACCGTATTTTCTCCATTTCCAACTCAAAGGGAATCGTTAATTTCTTCGGAAGCTCGCTTATAGAGAGTTCCAGAATTTTGCGGATTGCGATTTTTGTAAACACGTTTGTTTTGCTCATATCGCCGTCTGCCGGTTTTACGATCTGCGCAGTTCCGGCAGAAAAGTCAAAACGGATTTCTCCCCATTCATCGTCGTCGTTGGCATACCGATGTATTGCTTTGTACTCGTATGCAGCGGCGGCGATTTTTTTGTTTTTGTCGGTCAGCTTCAATTCCACCACACCGAGAACACCGGCATCCACCAACAATCCGGTCAGCTTGTCCACGATCTTTTTGTAAGCTCGCTCTGCGCCGCTGGTGGTGCTGTACTCATAAGCAGTGGCAAGTTGCTCAAACGAATAACGCTCGCCCCACGGCATCACCCGTCCGCAGTTCATGCAGATGGCGTTTCTCTTTTCAAGGAAGAACTTTTCCTTTCGGCTGAGTTTGTCAAAGGCAGTTTGCACCGCCTCGGCACGAATACCGTTCCAAAGAATATCCGCATAGTTCCAACTATCGTCACGGGTAACATCCTCGCCCGTTTCCTCGCTGTCCTCGTCCTGCATCGTTGCATAGAACGGAACACGGCTGCGGTTTTGCCTTGCGAGAGTCAGATACTCGGCGGCAGTTTCTTCGGTACAGTTTTGCTCGGCGGCATATTCGGCAATGACTTCCTTTGCGCTCTTGCCGGAATTGTTGTAAAGCCATGCAATACCACGGGCTGCTTTGTACTCGTCCAGAGATTTGAATGAGCCTGCTTCTTCCTGTCTGCGGCAATCCAGAAGTGCGTTGCCGATGAAGTGATGGGCGTAGGTCAGAAAGTCTGCACCTTTGTCGGGAGCGTAATTCGGTAAGCACTCCAGCATGGCAAGAACACAGCTGAGCTTATAATCCAGAAAACACAAAGGGTCATATCGGTCAATGCCCTCGGTCAGCAGAAATCGGTACACTCGTTTGTTCAGCCTTGGCTCGTAGTGGTGGAGAAAGTAAGTAAAGTATGTATTGTCCTGCTCTCTGATAGCAGAAACAATGTAATCGTTGATCTCCTCCACCTTGGGCGGCGCAGGGTCAAGACGGAAGATGCGCCCTGCCTGTCGCATGGTCATAGCTCCGTTTGGCACAGCGAATTTTGCTGTACTGGCATATTCATCGATATTCCAAAAGCGTTCTTCGGACATTAGGCGCACCTCCTCTCTGTCTACAATTTATCGGTTTTGAATTTAGATGGCGTTTTTATATGATATATAGATGTGGGGTGGAGAAAACAACAACACTGCTAAAATCAGCAATATTGATCTACTCATAATCCCACTAAACAGAAATGTAACTGAAGGAATGATTGAAAGCCACAACGCCTTACAAACGCCAGTTTTATTCCAATATATAATCCATAAAATGCAGTAAAGAGCAATTAGCAAGATATCGATGATGAGATAAATTGCGAATGCTTCATTAGACCACCAGCCAAACCAAGCACCGGGAATATTAAAAATCATAAATCCAATACAACCATACCTTCCAATCTGCTCGGTACATATAATTATTCTACTAATATGGGCGTTTCCAAAACCGTCTTTATATTTATGTGCAAATATAATGTTTGGAATCATTATAACAACAATGAAAATCATTCCCCAAATATTTAGCCATTCCATATTAGAATCTCTCCAAACTATATTCTTGACTTTACTTCATTCAGCAGAGCCGTCTGCTCCATCTCTTTTTCATAGCTGCCCTTGGCGTAGGCAACATCAAAAATCGCACGTTCCAATTTATCTTTCGCCAGTTCTTTCATCATGGCGGCGGTCTGCTCGTCCAGAGTGCCACGATGGAGATACTGCGTGATCGTGTTCATACGGCGATTGTAGATAGCTCTGATCGGATGATCGTCCGCAAGCTCTCGTTGTTCTCTGCCTTTGAGATTGCCTATCTGACGGCAGGTGCGTCCGAGCTTGTCCCCCGGCGCAAGTCCTCCGCAGTATTTGGTCTGCCTTGCATCGGTGGTCAGAAACCATTTGCCGCAGATGGGACATTTCCTCGGCGCATGACCGACACACAATCCCTCAAACAAGTCAGAACGGAACATACCCACAAAAGAAACGTAGTGCATACGCTTCACAAGCTGCGGTATTCCTTTCTCCGGCATAACAGCGGACGCATACTGCATGGTGGTGTTGGTCAGTTGCATCCACGCCGAATTGTCGGGCGATAATGTTTCATCTTTTGGAAAATGCTCGGCAAAAGCGGTAGCATATCCGTCCGGTGTGCGTTTGCTGTCATGGAGCTTGTGGGCGAAGTCAATCATGCCGCCCTTGAAGATATTCAGCGTGTTTCCAAGCTGAGACATTCCCTGTATCAGCTTCAAGACGCCGACAGCGTGACCGTATTTATCATCAAAAGAAGCTACTGCACCGATTTCCTGTAGTGCTTTAATGTACGCAACAATGTTTGCTGTGTGTTCATCGTCAAAGAACCGGTGCAGTTCCTTTTCGTCCGTTGCCAAGTCCAGAAAAGAGAACGGCTCCGTTTTCTGCAAGAAGCGGATTATTGTGAGCAGAGATTTCTCTGCCATGGGGAACACAGACACATCCACCTTGCCCGTACCGAGCATGAGAATTACTTCGGTCAATGGTTGGCAGAGCGTTATGAGTTCTGTGATCTGTTCATCGGTGATATTGAGGGCGGCACAGCCGATCGTGCCGATGGGAACGGTTTGTTTGCCGTATGTTACCTTGTCCTGCCAAAAATCCAGCGTCAGCAGATTTTGATTAAGGATGCTCATGTGCCTACCTCCAATCTATCATGTTTTTTCTTGTAGTCGGACTAATCATATAAATTGTGTTCTACATAGATCATCATTTTATTGTTTTGATACCCATACTCAATCAATCCTACAAGCGGCGCCAATCCAATAAACTCTATTCGTTCAAAGAGAATTGGCAGAAGTATGGACAACAAAAAGATGATGCCTAAAAGAACAAACAGTGATATATGTTCTTTGCGCCACTTTTTCTTGAAATATGCCTTTTTCTCTTCAAAAGAAAAGGCGCTGCTCTTAGAAACTGCAATAATGTTTTCGTCAGCTTTTTTTCGGAACTCAGCATCAGAAATTCTTTCCCCGGCTAATATCTCGTTGATATTGACATGAAATTCTTTTGCAAGCAGTTGCAGCATTTCTATGTCCGGCATATAGTTTCCATTCTCCCAACGAGAAATAGTCTTATTGGTTACACCAAGTTTTTCGCCCAGTTGCTCTTGGGTTAAATCCGCTTGTTTGCGGAGTGAAGCAATGAACTTTCCGATTTTAATTTGATCCATAACGATCACCTCCGGAAATATTGTATATCAATTACGGTGAGAATGCTTCCCCACAGACGGCGATTCGCCATAAATGTTCACTTCGAGTGTCATGTTTTTTCATTTCCTCTATTATACCATACATTTGTGACAAAATATAGAACAACGGCTGATTTTTTCGCCGTATTCATCCAAGATTTTACGCTGTTTTGTGCCGAAACGCCTTGTCATGTTTTTTGAAATGAGCTTGTCATGCCATCGGCACCCTTTTTACGATTTTCCTCATAATATACACGAGGGGATGAAAAATCGTCCCTATCACTAAGAATTATGGAGGAACTGAATGAATGTATTCGAGGCAGTAAAGACAAGCATCAACACAAGAGAAGCGGCGGCGAGGTACGGCGTGGAGGTCAACCGTCATGGGAAAGCACTCTGCCCGTTCCACAATGACCGCCATCCGAGCCTGTTTGTGGACGATGACCACTACCATTGCTACGCTTGCGGCGAGCATGGGGACGTGATCGACTTCACAGCAAAGCTCTTTGGTCTGAAATTGTATGAAGCGGCGCAAAAGCTGGCATACGACTTCGGCATCACGCAGGACAAGCCGCCCACCGAGGCAATGCAGGAAAAACAGAATAGGAAAAGCGAAGCACAGCGACTCAGAGAAAATGAGAAGCTGTGCTTTTCTGCGCTCTTGGAGTATATGAAATTGCTTCAAGAGTGGAAGCGCTTGTATGCGCCGAGGACACCGGAAGAAGAATGGCATCCGCATTTTGTTGAAGCCTGTGACCGGCTTGACTATGTGGAGTATCTGGTGGACACGCTCATCGGCGGCGATTCCTACGAGCGCAATGAGGTCATCGACATGATGATGACCGACAGCAAGCTGAAAAAATTACAGAAGCATTTGAAAAAGGCAAGGAAGGAGGAACACAGCATTGGCGAACAAACAATTTGATGGTATGGAACAGCCCTCTTGGTATGACGGCAAAATGATAGACGAGGTTGCTTTCTGTGCTTCGTTTCTGCATCAACACCCAATGAAATGTGTCCGTGGTCGCCTGTTCACCGTGGACGGCATGATCGAGGACGAGGGCAAAATCCAGCAGATGATTTTGGGTGAGGTTATGAGCTGCCAGAGCATCGGCATTGCAAAGAAAGTGAAAAGCCTTTTTGATACAGTCAAGCTCATGGCATATTCAGAGCCATTACCCATTGAAACAGACCGCATCCATGTGGCAAACGGCACGTATTTCCTTGATGGCACATTCACCGAGGACAAGACCTACTGTAATAACCGTATGAAAGTCAAATACAATCCGAACGCACCGCAGCCGCAACGATGGCTGCATTTTTTGTCCGATCTGCTTGTGCCGGAGGACATTCCCACCTTGCAGGAGTATTTGGGGTACTGCCTTATCCCGTCCACCAAGGGACAGAAGATGCTCATGCTCATCGGTAAGGGCGGCGAGGGCAAAAGCCGCATCGGGCTTGTGATGCGCTCCATCCTTGGGGACAGCATGAACACTACAAGTATCCAAAAAATTGAAAACAACCGTTTCAGCCGAGCCGACTTAGAAAACAAGATGCTGATGGTGGATGACGATATGGATATGAGCGCACTTCCCAAAACCAACTATATCAAGTCCATCGTCACAGCCGAGTGCAAGATGGATTTGGAACGCAAGGGCGTACAGAGCTATCAGAGCCAACTGTATGCCCGTTTCCTATGCTTCGGCAACGGTGCGCTGACCGCCTTGCATGACCAGTCAGATGGTTTCTTTCGCCGTCAGATCGTGCTGACCACCAAGGACAGACCCGCTGACCGTACCGACGATCCGTTTCTCGTTGAAAAGCTCATGTCCGGGATGGAGGGTATCTTTCTTTGGTGCTTGGAGGGGCTGCATAGGCTGCTTGCAAACAATTATCAGTTCACTATCAGCGGACAAGCCATTGAGAACGTGGAGACCGTTAAGCGCAGCAGCAACAATGTCATTGAATTTCTGCAATCGGAGGGATATATCCGCTTCAAAGCAGATGCACAAGCCAGCTCCAAGGCAATCTATGAAGCCTACAAGCTGTGGTGTGAGGACAATGTGCGAAAACCTATGTCAGCAAACAGACTCAGTTCCGAGCTTGCACAGAATGAACGCCTTTACAATGTGGAAGCCACCAACAACATCCATGTAAACGGCAAGCGTGTCCGTGGCTTTATTGGCATTGAGGTCTTGGCAAAGATGCCTTTTCTGAAATGGTAAGCGAAGTGAAAAAGTGCTGTACGTACCGTACAGTACGTACGGCACTTTTGAAGTCCACCGCTATATGTGCATGGAGCGCAGGGGCAAAAATCAATGCTCCAAATCAAGCCTTGTGCAATTCGTGAAGATTTACACCGCAGGAAGTATCAAAATCATCATTCGGTGATTTACGGGACAGTAAAGCACTTTCACGAAACTGTGGTGTTTCTTCCTGTTCGGTCTGCTCTCCCACAAAACAGTAAACCCGATAGGGTGCTGTTATGAACAGGACTACGCAGAGCGAAATCTGAAAGGAAAATGCCATCATCAAAAATGTCATTTGTCGGTGACAGCAGTTCACCGCACAGAAAACCAATATCACGAATTTATGGAGGAATTTTTATATGAAATCGAATCTGAGAAATGAAATCAAGTCGTACATTGTACGCAATGGCTGTACCATGCAGGAGGTCGTTGACCTGTTATCGGATGAATACGGATGGAGCGACAGCGTTTCCAATCTATCCAACAAGCTCCAGCGTGAATCGCTCCGCTATACCGAAGCGGTACAGCTTGCCGATGTGCTGGGCTTTGAGATCGTATGGAGAAAGAGAGGTGACAGATAATGGCAGTACCTCATTACGCTATTTTACGCTTTGCCAAGTACAAGGGACCGGAGATCAGCGGCATTGAAGCGCACAACGAGCGAACCAAGGAGAAATACGAAAGCAATCCCGACATTGACCCTACCCGTACACACCTTAACTTCCATCTTATCAAGCCGGAACGTAAGTACCGGGCAGAATCCGAAAAGCAGATTGCAGAAGCCGGTTGCCGCACACGCTCTGACAGCGTTCGTGTGGTGGAAGCTCTGATAACCGCAACACCGGAGTTCTTCAAGGGGAAGAAACGCTCTGAAATGAAAGCATACTTTGAGGAAGCGGTGGACTTCATCAAGCAGCATCAGTCCCCCGAAACCATCATATCCGCTGTGGTGCATTTGGACGAGAAAAATCCCCATATGCACCTTTGCTTTGTCCCGCTGACAGAGGACAAGCGTTTATCTGCAAAAGAAATTTTGGGTAACAAGAAAAAGCTCACACAATGGCAGGACAAGTATTGGGAACACATGGTAAAGAAATATCCCGATCTGGAGCGTGGCGAGAGTGCCAGCGAGACCGGGCGTGACCATATCCCCACAAGGGTATTCAAGCAGATGGCACGTCTGAACAAGCAGCATGACAAGCTCGCTGAATTGCTCTCCGATATGAAATTTACGAACTACAAGGAGCGTTCCGCACAGATTGCGGCATTTCTTGAAAAGTATATCCCAGACGTTGCCGCCATGGAAACGCAGATGAAGAAATACGAAAAGTTCTTCAAGACGGCAGACGGCAATCAAAAAGCCTTGGAAAAAGAAAATGCCGAACTGACGGAAGCTCTGGAAAAGAGCGAACAGCAGAGTACGCTCAAAAAATTGCAGGAAGCCAGACTTTTGAATGACTATGAGCGTATCAAGGGTGTTCTTGACCGCATCCCGCCGGAGATCATCAAAGCGTACACCCGTCGTAGCACTCAGAAACACGATATTAACCGCTAAGAAAGGATTTTGCCTATGAAGAAGAAAAACAAGACCTATACCGTAACCCAGCTTAACAAGATGATGATGCGTGAAGACCTCACGCTATGGGAAATCATCGAAGCCTGTGCATTTATTGACATCTGCGACTGCTACGAGCCGATGTTCTATCCTCCCAAGGAGCAGGAGGACAAATGGTGCAGGATGCGTGGAGAATATGAGCCGGAGCCTACTCTTGAAAATACTTCGTTCTATGTCACTGAGCCTGACGGAACGAAGTATTTTTATTGCGGCAATACCCGCACGAGGGTATCCGAGTTCTTTTCTCCCAACGGTAAGACTATGGACGCTCTGATTGAAAATGTTGTCCGCTTCGCCGCAGGAAAACCCGTGTCCGCATAAATTTCGGAAAAATGTTCACAGAATCGCATTGAATCAGCCCCACGCTTACGGTATAATATACTCAGCGAAGTATTGTAAGCGTGGGTTGTTTCACGAACAGGAGGATTTTTAATGAAACAACCGTACAATACAGCACTGTATATGAGACTGAGCCGTGATGACGAGAATTATGGCGACAGCGTTTCCATCGAGACCCAGCGCACCATTTTACAGCAGTTCGCAAAGGACAATGATCTTCATGTGGTCGGTGAGTACATCGACGACGGATGGAGTGGCACTACGTTTGAAAGACCGAATTTCAAGCGTATGATGGCAGATGTGGATGCAGGGCGAGTAAACTGCATCGTCACAAAAGACCTCAGCCGCTTTGGACGTGACCATATTATGGTCGGCTATTATCTTGAATACGAGTTCCCGGAGAAGCAGGTGCGATATATCGCCGTGTCCGAGAACGAGGATACCAAGAAAGGCTTGTCCGATTTCGTACCTTTCAAAAATCTGTTCAACGAATGGTTTGCCAAGGACACCAGCCGAAAGGTCAAGACAGCACTTCATGCGAAATTTGCCGCAGGAGAACGCACCTTTGCCTATGCGCCCCTTGGGTATGTCCGACATCCCGAAATCAAGAACGCCATTGTAATTGATGTGGAGACCCGCTGGATTATCGAGAAAATCTTTGACCTTGCCTATCATGGAGCAGGTGCTGCCAAAATCGCAAGAGTATTGGTGGAAGAACAGGTTCCTACTGCCGGATGGCTGAACTATCAGCGATATGGGACATTCGCTCATATTTACGAGGGCGCACCGGAAGAAAAGTCCTATGCATGGACGCTGGCACAGGTCAAGAGCATCTTGAAAGACGAGACCTATATCGGCAACAGCGTACACAACAAGCAGACCAACATTTCCTACAAGAACAAGAAAAAGGTACGCAAGCCGCAGGAGGAATGGTTCAGAGTGGAGAACACCCACGAAGCCATTATCTCCAAGGAAGTCTTTAAGCAGGTGCAGGAACAGATCGCCAGCCGCCGCAGACAGCAAAAGGACGCTACCACGCAGATCTTCTCCGGTCTGGTGAAGTGTGCGGACTGCGGATGGTCGATGCGCTTCGGTACGAACAACCAGAACAAGAAGCCGTACAGCCATTACACTTGCAGCCAATACGGACAGGGGTTAAAACAATGTTCTGCCCACTATATCCGCTATGACTACCTCTACCACTATGTTCTGACGAGAATACAGGACTTATCGAGAGAAGCACAGTTGGATGAAAAAGCACTTCTGCACCGTCTGCTGAAAGCGAGTGACCAGGAACTTGCCGCCAATGCAAAAAGGCAGAGCGCAGAGCTTACAAGAGCCGAGAAGCGCAGAACAGAGGTTGACCGCAAGTTTGCGAAGCTGTATGAGGACTGGTCGGATGGTCGTATCACGGAGTACAACTTCAACATGATGTCTCAGAAATATCAGACAGAGCAGCAGGAGCTTGTCGAGAAGATCGAAAGGCTGTCTGCCGAGCTTGAATCTGAAAAACAAACAACTGTCGATGCGGAGACTTGGATTTCTCTTATCAAGCAGTATGCCAATCCCACCGAACTGACAGCGGAGCTTCTGAATACACTGATTGAAAAGATCGTTATTCACGAAGCTACCACCGTGGACGGTATGCGTGAGCAGGATATTGACATCTATTACCGTTTCATCGGCAAAATTGAGTAAAAACAACGATATGGGTGCCTATGCAAGTAGGCGTAGGCACTCATACATAACCAATATCTTTAAGTACGGGAAACGGGCAGAGGATATCCGAGTATAGATTCGCTAAAAGAAATTTCGTCGTTTTTCTCTGTGACAATTGATGAACTGTTGTCTGGGGAAAAATTACTTTCCATTGCGGAGAAAGAAAATAAAACCAATATGCAGAATCTGTGCAACATTCTGATGGGGGCTATTGACTTGTTTCATTTTCTGCTGATTGTGCTGCCTCTGTATCCAAAATCAATGAAAGAATATATTGCATCCGTGAACCTGTTCGGCTATACAGAGACATCAGCGTTTAACAGGATAGTCTATTGGGTATTGTTCTTTTTATTAATGTTAATTGGAACTGCAGAGATTATAGTTACGCAGTTAAAAATTGAGAAAGTATACAAGATGGTAATTGTATTTTCCATGCTGCTTGGTATCGCAGCAGTACTGTTTCTGGCTTTGACAGGGGAGACATATACAACAGCACTGGCATTTCTGCTTTTGGTGTTGAAAGCAGGTTTATACATGAAAGGAAGATAGAGAGGTAAGATTCATGAGACAATTAGTTCTATATATTCATGGAAAAGGTGGAAATGCTATGGAAGCGGACCATTATAAAACATTATTTGCAGGATATGATGTGGTAGGACTGGATTATCATGCAGACAACCCGTGGGAGGCAATAAGTGAATTCAAAGAGTTCTTCTACGGATATAGGAAAGGGCATGATTCTATATTATTCTAATAGCGAACAGCATTGGAGCATATTGTTCAATGTGTGCTTTTAATCATGAGCAGATAGACAAAGCCTTTTTCATTTCACCAATCGTTGATATGGAAAAGCTGATTCTTGATATGATGGGATGGGCAGATATAACGGAAGAAAAGTTACGTGAAAAACAGTTGATAACCACAGGATTTGGAGAAACATTGTCCTGGGAATATTTGTGTTATGTGCGTAATCATCCGGTCAATTGGTCGGTTCCTACTTATATACTATATGGAGATAAAGATAATCTGACATCACAGGAAACTATCCATAAGTTTGCCAATGATGTCAATGCAGAACTAACAATAATGCAAAACGGAGAACATTGGTTTCATACAGCAGAGCAGATGGCATTTTTAGATGACTGGATTAGAGGATTGTTGAAATGAAAAAGGCAACCAAAAGAAAAATTATTTTATCCGGAATACTTTTTCATATGATATTAGTCTTTACTGCCTGCGGATTATGTAATAAAGCTACATTTATAGGGGATGAGATATCGGATACAGATTTTTACGATATAGCTTTTGAACAGATGAACTCGACACATTCTCATAATATAGATATGGACGCCGGTGAAAGTATTAAGGTAAAGATTATCAGCAAATCCGGAAAAATTTCCGTACAAATATATAATGAAGATGATCAGCCAGTGTATAGAGGTGATGATGTAACGGATGCAGAATTTGAAATACAGATTAATGAAGAAGG
>ERZ826396.3283-NODE-3283-length-11060-cov-3.266061_pt1 | contig 11060 bp, 8 predicted proteins | sample MGYA00519926_ERZ826396 | MGnify/ENA primary metagenome ERZ826396 (study PRJEB31778, sample SAMEA3449230) | human gut metagenome | biome: human gut; feature: human-associated habitat; material: faeces | place: United Kingdom | collected 2010/2012 ...
CAATAATTCCCATTTTGTCCTCCTCCCGGTTGCGAGCCGTTTTCATTGAATAATTTTGAATAGCAATTTTGTAAAATATTTTTACAAATATTGTTGTTGTAATTATATTCCAGAAGAATGCTTTGTGCAATATGCAATATTACACAATTATTTTTTGGTGATTTTGTATGTTTTGCATAACGTTATTTATTTGTCAATTCCGCTTTTATTCGGCAATTTTTACAACAGCCTTGACGATCTCAGCCTTTTCATTGACACTTCTGTCCATAGCCGTCTGGATGTCATCAAAATGAAAGATATGGGTAGCGATTCCCTTCAGATTTACTTTTCCCTGTGCAACTGCCTCAATTGCCATTGGATAGATGTGACGGTAGCGGAATACTGTCTTAAATGTAATCTCTTTATCCAGCGCCAGGCTCATCATCATATTCATCATGCCGGTCTTTCCATATCCCACAAGAACGATATTGGATCCCTTGCGCACTACCTGGATCGCCTGGTTCGTCGTAATCTCTGTTCCAGCTGTCTCGATTGCAAGGTCAAATCCCTCGCCGCCGGTCAGTTCCTTCGCCTTCGCTAGCACGTCCACTTCTTTTCCGTTGATCACGCCGTCAGCGCCAAGTTCCAGCGCCTTATCCAGCCGCTTCTGCATTACGTCTACTACATATACATGGGAAACGCCGCATGCTTTAAGAGCCATCATGGATACTAGTCCGATGCATCCTGCGCCAAATACGACTGCCGTCTGTCCTGCCTTCGCCTCTCCCTGCTTCGCTGCGTGGAATCCTACCGCAAGGGGCTCGATCAGCGCGCCTTCCAGCGTGCTTACATTATCCGGAAGTTTGAAGCACAGATCCGCCTCATGGGCTACATATTCCTGGAACACGCCGTCTACAGGCGGTGTAGCAAAGAAGACTACGTCCGGACAAAGATTATATTTTCCTTCACGGCAGAATTTGCATTTGCCGCAAGTCTTTCCCGGCTCCAGCGCTACACGGTCGCCGACCTTCAGATGCGTAACATTCCTGCCTGCTTCTACGACAGTGCCTCCCGGCTCATGTCCCAGCACGAACGGCGGCTCTACCACATAATCGCCGATTCTGCCCATTTCATAATAATGCATGTCGCTTCCGCAGATTCCCACATATTCCAGCTTCACCAGAACTTCATCGTCCTTCGGTACAGGAATCGGCCTCTCGGTATAGCCCATCTTTCCAATTCCTTCCATCACTGCTACCTTCATTGTTCCTTCCATAACACATCTTCCTCCCATCTTTATTTTATACTTTAATAATTTATTTAACAAAGTGTGTACAATAATTCTCTCTTACTGACCAAATTTAAAAGCCTTAAATGGTGTCAATAAATTTTTCAATTTGGAAAATAGCCGCCCCGAGTGCCGATGCCTCTTGCTGGTATTGGCATACGTATACATAATCTCCGCTGTTCTCAAATATGTCCTTTTCTGCCACCAGATTCCTGAACTCTTGTATGTAAGGCTCCATGCTACTGCCCACGTAACCGCCAAGAACTATCTCGCAGTCAAAGCACATCCGCAGATTGTCCACTGCTATCGCAAGATCCTTCAGATATTCATTCCATATCTTCTTAAGATCCTGGTTTCCTGCTTCCATCTCTCTGAAAAATCTCTCCAGATCCCCATCTGTCTGATCTGCCAGCCTAAGAGCGGAGCAATATGCATCCAGGCATCCGATCTTTCCGCAGTAGCAGCGCTTTCCTTCCGGATGGATGACCATATGGCCAAACTCGCCGCTTCTCCAGTTGTTGCCTTTATACATATAGACCGATCCCCGGTCCTTCTCCTGCGCCTCGCGCACGATTCCCGTCTCATTTCCAAATATGATCGCGCCGCCCACCGTGTTGCTTAGGAACAGGTATACCAGATTGCTGCAGGTCCTGCTTCTGTTGCTCTCCGTAATGGCTGCCGCATTGGCATCATTTAGAAGTTCGCAAGGGTATGGCATGCATGCCGTCAGTTCTTCACAGGGAACATCATAGATTCCAAGCGCATGGGAGTTCGTGATATAATCCCGCTGCACATCGATAATCGCAGGCACGGAAATCCCCATTCCCAGAATCCGTTTCTTGGGAATACGGCTTTCCTCGACAAACCTTCTTACGATTGCCGCAACTTCATGAAGATAAGTCTGCGTGTATTTAAAAGGCTTGCGCACCCTCTCATGCTTGAGCGCCTTTCCTGAAAGGTCCGTGTAAACGATCCCTACATGATTCTTCGTAATATCAAGCCCGATTGCATACTTGACATCCCTCACGGCCGCAATAGCCTTGGCCTTGCGTCCGCCGGTGGATTCAAATTCGCCTACTTCCCGTATCAGCTTCTCTTCCTTCAGTTCATTCACAATCTTAAGAACAGTAGGCCCGCTGATGGAAAGCGCCGCCGATATCTCCGGCATGCTGGTTTCTTCCCTGCTATTCACATAACGAAACACTCGATTTCTATTCAACTTTTTAACTTCCTGATTGCTTGTGCTTCGCTTCATCCACCTTGTCCTACTTTATTAAGTCATTTACTAAAGATATGGTTATTATAGCACTGGTGATTTCATTTTTCAATGTTCATTATGCATTTTCTCTAATTTTTTCTAAAACTATGGGAGGGTTTTGTCTATTTTTTGTCGAATAAGATGTCCGCCACCTGGAAAACCCCGTATTTTGTGCTGATTACAGTACATGGCCATTGCTCTGTCCTGGTCAGTATATCGATCTTTCCCTCCATCAGATATGTAGTCTCCTCGCACTTCGTGCCCTGTATCGTGGGGTTCCACGCATAAGCCTGTCCTTCCTTGATAACGCCTTCCGTAGACGGCGTAACCACGAATTCCCTGCATCCGTATCCCGTAGGGCCACCCTGATGGTGCATCTTCCACTCATCCGGATATCCTTCTTGCGCGTACAGGTTCTTTACTTCTTCAAAATATTCTTTATAAGACAAGCCTTCCCTCATCATATTCTGCATGGCAGCGAAAATACGCTGAGTCTTTCGCATTCTCTCCTGAATCTGATCTGGGATCTCCTGAAAATACACCATTCGCGTCATACTGATATTAAGCCCATATTTTTCTCCGCCCAGCACTACCATCAGGCTGTTCTCAATCTTCTTGTCCGTGGGAACAGGATGCCGATAATTCAGAATTCTTTCGTCGCTTCCAACCAGCACGCAGTCAGGACTGATCCCCTTTTCGACGCAGCGCGTTTTAAGAAGGGCCGCGACTTCCTTCTCCGTCTGCCCCGGCCTGGCTTCCATGGCAACCGACTCCACAATATGGGCGCACTCTTGTCCTATCTCATGGTAACGTGCCGCTTCCGCCTCATTCAGCATCATTCTTAAATTCACGAGTTCTCCCTGTACGCAGGATGTCCCCGGGATCGCCGTATCAGAAGCATAGCCTTTTCCATGACAGTACCATGCAAGGAATCCCTCCAGCGTCTCATACCATGGCACAAGAACGCAGTCCGCATGAAGCGCGTTCTGCTCTTCTTCCATGCGCGGGCAGTCGCTGCTGTCGGCGATCATCTCCACCTTCCCATTTCTTTGAATGATTAAAAATGCAATCCCGACTTCTGCATTCGTCACAACTGCATTTTCATTAAACTGCGTTACCCATTTAAAATTATCCCTTCGTCCAAGAACAACCCCTTCATAAGGGGTTGTCTTAAGCCACATTAATATTCTATTCAGATTGTCCATAAATTATTCCATCTCCATATTAACGCAAACCTTGCCTGTTTTTCCCGTTGCAAATACACGATACGCTTCTTCTGTCTCGCTAAGCGGATAGCGGTGGGTAATAATCTGGCTTGGATGGATTTTCTTGCGGTCCAGAAATTCCACCAGCTGCTCCATATTTCCTACTGATGTAACCCAGGATCCATGCAATGTCAGGTTCTTGTGCAGCAACAGCGGGCTTGGCTCAAACGTTACCGTTCCCTGCTCTCCAAGGAACACTACCTGCCCCCACATTCTGGCGGCTTCCAGACATCTGTGACGGCCAATGCTGCTACCCGAGCAGTCTACGGCAGCCTCTACGCCCTTTCCTCCGGTATAGTCCATTACGTTTTTAACCGCGTCATCGTCTCCCATGAATACCTGGTCAGCGCCGATCTTCTCCGCCATCTCCAGACGCTCTTCGGAAATATCAACGCCGATCGTCTCCGCGCCCATTGCCTTGGCCAGTATCAGAGCCGCCTGGCCTACCGGGCCAAGTCCCATCACGAGCACCCGGTCTCTTCCTGATACATTGGCTCTTAAGAGTCCCTGGTAAGCGGTTCCAAAACCGCATGCGATCATAGCCCCGTCTTCGTATGTAAGGAAATCCGGAAGATGAATGCATGTAGATACGTCCGCCACCATGTACTCAGCCAAAGCGCCGTCTCTCTGCCATCCATAGGCACGCCTCTCCGGCTGCTGGCAGTTGATATAGAATCCCTTCTTACACTCATCGCAGTATCCGCATCCCTGAATATGATATACGACAACCCGGTCTCCTTCTTTAAAGTCAAGCACGCCCTCGCCTACTGCTACAACCCGTCCGCTGGGCTCATGGCCTGCGATCACGTCATCATATCTGGCCCCGCCAGTCTTATCCGTGTGTTCAAAATAAATATACTTCAAATCACTGCCGCACAGGCTGGCTGCCTTCATCTTCAGCAGCACCTGTCCCGGACCGGGCTTTGGCACATCGCACTCCACCTTCTCAACTTTTGCTCCTCCCGGAAGCTTCATACCGATCATTTTCTCTGAAATCTTCTCGCTCATCGTCATATCCTCCTCTTTGCAATTGACTGATGCATGTAATATGCTGATGTTCTGTTCAACTCTTAATTGCAGTATAGCACTCTTTTGCGGCGGCTTGAATTTCATATGTTATCCTTTGATGGACTATATTACGCCTGGGGGGAGTTTGGATGGGATTGGCGACGCGTGGGATCTGGTAGGCGTTCGCCAATCCCATCAAAACCCACCCCTACTCGCAGTAGAAATAATCCCCATTCTTGTAATCTTTCGGCGACACGCCCACCACTTTCTTGAATATCCGGGAGAAGTAATACTGATCTTCGTACCCCAGCCTTGAACTTACTTCATAGATATACAGGTTGGTATTCTTCAGCAGCTTGCAGGCCTCCTGCATCTTCAGATGGATGAAGAACTCCACCGGAGAACGTCCGGTCTGGTTTTTGAATATGGTATTCAGATAACTGCGGGACAGCTGGACTTCTTCTGATATCTCTTCCAGAGTCAGGCTGCGGGTCAGATTCTCATACATGAAGCGTATGACCATGGTCACATGCCTGTCCTGAACGCTGCTTTCATCTACCTTCTCCCGGTAGTATACTTCCGAGAGGATCAGGGACAGCACCTGGGAGATATAGATGAAGTTCCCCAGGGTATAGTTGCGCCGCAGGACTCGGAACAGCAGATTAAAAAGCACCATCATGCGGTTGTCGCTGTGCCTGGAATTCATAGGTACGACGTGCGGCTCATCAATTGGAAAGTACGCCGTATTCTCCCCCTTGAAGTGCACCCACAAGATACTCCATGGGTCTTTGGCGTCTGCATAGTACCGGTGACCCTTTTTGCACGGAATGCAAAAGGCACCCGATTTCCTCATTTCAAATACTTCTCCCTCTACTTCTATGGTTCCTTTTCCTTCCGTACAATAGATCAGAATATACTGCTCGGCCCCTTCTTTTCTCTCCCGGTAATGATCACGGGCCTTCGGAAAGAAGCCCACATCCGTCGGATAGACCGTCCGCACCAGAGGATGCTCCGCATAATCCGCAAATGATTCTGTAGGAATAATAATATATTTTTCGTCTTTGAATCCATCTGCCTTGCCAATATTATTACTCATCCTTCCACCTGCCTGTCCCTTCTTATAATTTTGGGATAACTATAGCACCCATGTGGAATATTGTCCATCTTTTTATGGTATATGACATTTTAACACTACAGACCTTATGCTAATCTATACATACAGCAAATAACTGCAAAGAAACAGGAAATTCCATATTTGAAAGGAGACGAATGACTTATGTCAAACAAGGAAGTCCATGTATGGGAAGAAACCATAACCCTTCCTACTTATAAAGTATATCCCCCGGAAAAAAGTCCATTGTTCATAGAAAACCGGGCATATCAGGGAAGTTCCGGAAAGGTTTATCCCCTTCCTGTAACGGAAAAAATATCCGACGAGAAAGAAGACGTAGAGTACAAGTCTATTTACCTGGAAAATGATTATCTGCTTGTCATGGTCCTCCCGGAACTTGGTGGCCGTATCCAGCGTGCCTTTGACAAAACCAACAATTATGACTTCGTATATTATAATCACGTGATCAAGCCGGCGTTGGTAGGCCTTACCGGTCCATGGATCTCCGGCGGCATCGAGTTCAACTGGCCGCAGCATCACCGTCCATCCACTTATTCTCCGGTAGACTATCACTTCGAGGAGCATGAAGACGGCTCATCCACCGTATACGTCAGCGAGATTGATAAAATGTACGGCACCAAAGGAATGGCCTCCTTCACGCTCTATCCGAACAAGGCGTATAATCAAAGGCCGCCTTTACAACCGTACCGATACGCCGCAGACCTTCCTCTGGTGGGCGAATCCGGCCGTACCGGTCAATGAGCATACATATTCCGTATTCCCGCCGGACGTCCATGCAGTAATGGACCACGGAAAGCGCGCGGTATCCACCTTCCCCATCGCTACCGGCGAATATTACAAATATGACTATTCTGAAGGAATCGACATTTCCTGCTACCGCAACATCAAAGTGCCTACCTCCTATATGGCAGCCCACTCCGATTATGACTTTATCGGAAACTTTGATGAGAAGGCAGACGCCGGCCTGCTGCATGTGGCAGACCACCACATTTCCCCGGGCAAGAAGCAGTGGACATGGGGAAACAGCGACTTCGGCCAGGCATGGGACCGCAATCTGACAGAGACGGACGGCCCGTACATCGAGCTGATGACCGGCGTCTATGCCGACAATCAGCCGGACTTCACATGGCTGAAGCCTTATGAAGAGAAGACATTTACCCAGTACTTTATGCCTTATAAACATGTAGGAAGAGTAAAAAATGCCACCAAAGATGCCGCCATCGGAATGGAGCTTGCAAATGGCAAATGCATCATCAAGGCCTACACATCCGGCATCTTCGCTGGTTCAACAATCATCGTGAAGAACCAGGGCGGCACTATATTTACGGATCAGGCGGACCTTGTTCCGGAACAGTTCTATGAGGCTTCTTTTCATACGGAACTTGCAGACTTAAGCGGCGTAACCGCGACCATATATGACAGCGGCATGTTCCCGCTTGTAACCTACGAAGCAGTAACCGTGGAACTTGAGCCGATGCCGGATCCGGCAGATCCGCTGCTTTCGCCGCAGGAACTTAAGACCACCGAGGAGTTGTATCTGGGCGCCCAGCATCTGGAACAGTACCGTCATGCCACCCTCAACCCGGAGGACTATTATCTGGAAGGACTCAGACGCGACCCATCCGACATCCGCCTGAATAACGGCTACGGTCTTCTTCTGTACAGACGTGGAAACTTTAAAGAAAGCATCAGGCATTTCAACAAAGCCATCGAGAAGCAGACCTGGAAGAATCCGAACCCTTACTACGGCGAAAGTTACTTCAATCTCGGCCTAGCCCTCGTCATGACAGGGGATGACAAAGGCGCTTACGATGCCTTCTACAAGTCCACCTGGAGTTATGAGACGCAAGGCGCAGGCTACTACTGGCTGGCATGCCTATCCGTAAGGCGCGGTGATTACAGGGATGCCCTGGAATTCATCGACAATGCCCTGATCCGGGGATGGCACAACATGAAAGCCCGCACCTTAAAGGCGGCCATCCTTCGTATGCTTCACATAGATTCCCAGGAACTGCTGGATGATAGCCTTAAGATCGACCCGCTGGATATGGGCATCCGCTATGAAGGGGCTTTAAGATTAGGCAGTCTGGACGGCTGGAAGGACAAGATGCGCACGCCCGTGCATAATTACCTGGAACTTGCCCTGGATTATATCAAGGCGGGCTTATATGATGACGCGCTTAACATCCTGGCTTCCTGCACAGCGGACTCTCCGATGCTTGGCTATTACCAGGGTTACGTATATGAACGCAAGGGCGATGCTGCCAAGGCGGCTAAGATGTATCAGCAAGGCGAGGCCGCCTGCCCGGACTACTGCTTCCCGAACCGTGCGGAAGAAGTCGTTATATTAGAAAGTGCTGCCTCTCTGCTTGGCAAAGCGCCTTACGCCCACTATTATCTGGGCTGCCTGCTCTATGACAAGAAGCAGTATGAGAAAGCCGCCCTGCATTGGGAAAAAGCCGCCGAAGGCGCGCCGGACTTTGCCATGAACTGGCGCAATCTTGCCATCTACTATTACAATAAGAGAAAAGACATGGATCAGGCTCTGGAATGCATGAAGAAGGCCTTCGAACTGGATTCTGCCTACTCCCGCTTCCTGCTGGAATACGATCAGCTGCGCGCAAAGTCAGGCATCTCCGCAGAAGAACGCCTGGAACTGCTTTCCGCCCATCTGGATCTTGTGACTGGACGGGATGCGCTGTACGTAGAATACATCTCGCTTCTTAACTGCACCGGACAGTATGACAAGGCGCTGGAATGCCTGAATGGCCACCTGTTCCATCCATGGGAAGGCGGAGAAGGAAAAGTCAGCACCCAGTACCGCTATGCGCTGACGCAGAAAGCGCTGGGCCTTCTTGAAAGCGGCGGCTATGATGAAGCCATCAATCTTCTTGAGGCCACGAAGGTATATCCGAACAATCTGGGAGAGGGAAAACTTCCAAATGTCCAAGACAACATCGCCGACTATTATATCGGCAAGTCCTACCAGGCAAAGAATGACTCTGCCGCTGCCTCCGAGTACTTTGAAAAGGCCTCCACAGGACTGGAGGAGCCATCCGGCGTCCTCTACTACAACGACCAGCCCTCTGACATCATTTTCTATCAGGGTCTGGCCAATGAAGAACTGGGCAATACAGCTGCGGCGAAAAAATGCTATCATCAACTGCTGGCCTATGGAAAGAAACACATTTTCGACAAAGTGACCTATGACTATTTTGCCGTATCACTGCCGGAAATCGAAGTATTCCCTGACAACATCAAAGAGCGCAATGATATCTACTGCCGCTATTTGATGGCATTGGGCCACATCGGCCTGGGCGAAAAGGGCGAGGCAGACGCTCTGCTTAATAAGATCCTTCAGTTAAAAGCCGACTACCAGGGCGCGATCCGCCATCTTCCAATGGCTAAGTAAAGCAAGTCTTAGAACCTATATCAATCATCCAGGAAGGGGCACGGCGTATGATCGCCGTGCCCCTTCTTATTACCTACTCTTATGCTTTGTCTCTGCGGCTTACTTCCTGCCGCCTTTTTCGAATTCAAGTTCCAGCAGTTCCCCAAAAGATTGGATCGCAACATGCTCTTCTTCCACCTGTCCGAAGCCATATGCCGCGAATATCATAGGAATTCCCGCCTCTTTGCACGCATTGGCATCTCCCTGGGTATCGCCTACATAGACGGCTTCCTTAATCCCATTGCGCTCCATGATGATGCGGATATTCTCGCCTTTTAACTTTCCGGTGTCTCCCGGGCAGGTATAATCTGCAAAATACTGTCCAAGTCCGGTATTCTTAAGAAAGGCTTCAATATAGCCGGACTGGCAGTTGCTGACGATAAAGAGCTTATACTTTTTACTCAGTTCGCGAACCGTCTCTGCCATCTGGTCATAGACGATGCAGGGCGCCGTCTCCACCCATTTATTCTCATATTTGTAAAGATGGTCTGCCAGGCTCTCCTGCTCTATTTGTGCAAGTTCCGGGAACAGGTCGTCTATGATCTCCTCCAAAGGCTTGCCAAACTCACGCTTTAGCTGCTCAGCCGTCAGCGTCCTGTCCATATCCGTCTGTTCCTTGATTGCCTGGTTCCAGGAATATGCCACTTCTTCCGTGGGATCCCAGAGGGTTCCGTCTACGTCAAATATAATTCCTTCTATCATTGGGTCTGCTTTCTCCTCTATCTATTGTTTTCCCATATTATAATCTCTAACAAAAGATTCCGCAATATCTGAAGGACTTTTAGAAAACTACGATTCCCTTTTTCAGTACCTGCTTATTCATTGCCTTATCATAAGCCTCGATTACATCATCAAAAGAGAAGTAATCGGATATGTAGTCCTTCAGGTTGATCTTCCCTTCCCGAATCCACTGGATCACTTCGCTGTGCGCAGCTGCCTCCTCATCTTTGCGCGGAAACTGCTGAAAATTAAGCACCCAGTTATAGTCGGCCTTGCTGAAGTCAATGTGCATCTCTTCTTTTCTTGGGACTCCGTAACAGCAGATCTCTCCTCGGTCACAGATCAGGCCCATGGCGTCATTTACCACATCTTCAGAGCCCACCGCGTCGATCACGAAAGGCACTCCTTGCGGAATTTTGTAGTAGATGCCAATAAGGCGCTGGTACTTCCAGAAGAGATGTCCTGGGATCACGGCGCGATGATCGAGCCGCTGGCTGTCGCTGTCCACGCCGTACGCCGATATGCTGCTGACATGACAGGCAAAAAGGCTGTCGTGCTTGGCGGAGGACCGATCGGCAACCTTGTTGCACAGACCGCAAAAGCGTTGGGCGCAGAGGTCGTGCTTCTCTCGGAGCTCAGCGCCTATAGGCTTGATACCGCTAAAAAGTGTGGGATTGCCACGGTCAATCCATCCGAGAAAGATCTGCTTGAAGCCATCACCGAAGCCTGCGGGGAAGACCGGGCGGATGTCATCTTCGAATGTATTGGAATCAATCCAACCATGAAACAGGCGATCGCATATGCAAGAAAGGGAAGCCATATCGTAGTCGTAGGCGTATTCGCAGATCTGGCCACCGTAGATATGGCCGCCGTCCAGGATCATGAACTGACGCTTCTTGGAAGCGCAATGTACCGGGAAGAAGACTACATCAAGGCAATCGAACTGGTTGCCGCCGGAA
>ERZ826396.3284-NODE-3284-length-11053-cov-3.512366_pt1 | contig 11053 bp, 8 predicted proteins | sample MGYA00519926_ERZ826396 | MGnify/ENA primary metagenome ERZ826396 (study PRJEB31778, sample SAMEA3449230) | human gut metagenome | biome: human gut; feature: human-associated habitat; material: faeces | place: United Kingdom | collected 2010/2012 ...
ACAATCTTTCGGACGCCGCGTCGTCTATCATCAGCTTTGTCGGCGTAAAAATGGCGAGCAAGCCGGCAGACAAGGAGCATCCGTTCGGACACGGGCGAATTGAATACATCGCGGCGCTGATCGTCTCGTTCCTGGTAATCGAAGTGGGAATTACCTGTTTCAGAAGCTCTTTTGGTAAGCTGTTTGATCCGGAACCGATTGCTTTTGAGTGGGTTCCGTTTCTGATCCTTCTGTTGTCTGTGGGCGTTAAGCTCTGGATGTCTCTTTTTAATCGCAAGCTTGGAAAGAGAATTGACTCCAAAGTTATGCTGGCAGCGGCGGCGGATTCCACCGGGGATGTGATCGTCACCAGCGCAACTCTTGCTTCTATATTAATAGGTTATTTTACGTCGGCAAATGTGGATGCGATTGCCGGCCTGGCGGTTTCCCTTCTGGTTATCTGGTCCGGTATCAATATTGCCAGAGATACCCTGGAACCGCTGATTGGTCAGAGACCGGATCCGGAACTGTACCATCAGATCCAGGAGATGGTGGAATCTTATGACGGCATTGTCGGCACTCATGATCTGATCATCCACAATTATGGCCCCAACCGCAGTATGGCTTCGATCCATGCGGAAGTACCCAGGGAGACAGATATCGAAGTATCCCATGAGATCATTGACCGGATTGAGAGGGACGTTGCAAGAAAGCTGAATATTTTTCTGGTGATTCACATGGATCCGGTGGAGATTCATGATGAGAAAGTACTTGCCGTAAAGACGAAACTGAACGGTGTTGTTCAGGCGCTGGATCCGCAGCTGTCCTTTCATGATTTTCGTGTGGTTAACGGGCAGGAGCAGATCAATCTGATTTTTGATCTGATGATCCCGTTTACCTATACGCCGGAAGAGGCGAAGAAGGTGGTCCATCAGGTGGAATCCCTGATGAAAGAAGTAGATTCCAGGTATCAGTGCGTGATAACAGTAGACAAAGATTATCTGACAGAGTAAAATAGAGGTAACACTTCCGTCTGCCTGACTGCTGATGAAAAGAAAGTGGGTTTCCAGCAGAACAGTAGTCGGAAAAAATGGAAACACAAATAATAATGGAAAGTAATAACGAGGAGGAAACAAAGATGTTAGATAGAAATGTAATGCTTTGTAACTGCAAACAGGTATCCTATGCGGATGTGGAAGATGCGCTGCATCAGATGGATAAATTTTCCGATGTTGTACAAAGCTTTGACGAAGTACAGAAGATCACCCATTGCTCTACAGGCTGCGGCGGATGTCATGATAAAATTATGGAAGCAATTTCCGAGATTATGATGGCATAATGGGACGAACACGTAATGCGGTCGAAAAAAAGAGCATCACGCAGCCGGCGGACGAAAAGTCTGCCGGCTGCGTGTCATTTTCATGATTTTCTGGTTATAACAAAAAAAGGAATTCTTTTCTCAAAGAATTCCTTCAGCTGGGCTACAAGGATTCGAACCTTGAAATGACGGAGTCAGAGTCCGTTGCCTTACCCTTTGGCGATAGCCCAATGTCTCACAACAAAATGTATTCTACCAGATGATCTTAAAAAAAGCAAGCCTTTTTTTGAAAAATTTTAAAAAAAACAAAATTTAAAAAATATGGGTATCCGTAAGGTTTCGTGTTATAATGATTTACAACGATTTTGGAAGAAGGAGAGAAGAATTGAAATATTATTTTGACAGCAGAATCCGTTACAGCGAGCTGGATGAGAATCTGTGTCTGCCGCTGCACGGATTGATCAATTATTTTCAGGACTGCAGTACCTTTCAGTCAGAGGAACTGGGGATCGGGGTTCAGTATCTGAAAGAAAAGCGCAGATTATGGGTGCTCACTTCCTGGCAGATTGAGATTTCCCGGTATCCGTCGCTGGGTGAAGAAATCCGCACCGGAACATGGGCGTGCGGATTTCGCGGATTTGTCGGTGCGAGAAATTTTGTGATGGAGACGGAGAAAGGGGAAACTATTGCCTGTGCGTATTCTGAGTGGGCGTATATGGATCTTGATGCAGGACGTCCGGTGCGTGCGGATGCCAGTGAGACGGAACGTTACGGAATGGAAGAGCCGCTTCCGATGGAATATGCGGGAAGAAAGATTATTGTGCCCAGCGAGCAGCAAATTCTGGAAGCGGTGACGGTACATTCTCACCATCTGGACAGCAACCATCATGTAAATAACGGACAGTATGTGGCGATTGCCGCCGAGTATCTTCCAAAAGAGTTTCAGGTGCATCGGCTGCGGGCAGAATATAAGCGCCAGGCGCATCTGGGGGATGTGATGACGCCGGGAATTTCACAGAAGGACGGGGTTTATGTGGTGACATTGAATGATATCTCCGGACGTCCGTATGTTATTGTAGAGTTTACAGAGTAACAGTTCCGTCAGCTGAACTGTTACTGGAATTTTCCTGCAAGTAGTATTATAATGGACGTAATTATCCGGTAGAACGGAGTTTAACTGCGCAGGCCGTGAAAAAACATAAAAAATAAGATGAGGAGATTTGTTATGAGAACACAAACGCAAAATCTTACATTATTAACGGACTTATATGAATTGACAATGATGCAGGGATATTTTAAGAATCCCACAGACCAGATCGTCGTATTTGACGCATTTTACCGCAAGAATCCATGCGGCGGCGCCTATGCAGTGGCGGCAGGCCTGGAACAGGTGGTAGAGTACATTCGCAACCTGCATTTTTCGCCGGATGATATCGATTATCTGCGCTCTCTGAATATTTTTGATGAAGATTTTCTGGAATATCTGAGAGGATTTCATTTTACCGGAGATATCTATGCGATCCCGGAAGGAACCGTGGTATTTCCGAGAGAGCCTCTGCTGAAAGTGATCGCGCCGGTGATGGAAGCGCAGCTTGTGGAGACAGCGATCCTGAATATCATCAACCATCAGAGTCTGATCGCCACGAAGGCTTCCCGTGTCGTCTATGCGGCACAGGGAGATGGGATCATGGAATTCGGACTTCGCCGTGCCCAGGGGCCGGATGCGGGTATTTACGGCGCCCGCGCCGCGATGATCGGCGGATGTATCGGCACTTCCAATGTTCTCACCGGAAAAATGTTCGACGTGCCGGTAAAAGGAACTCATGCCCACAGTTGGATCATGAGTTTTCCGGATGAGTACACGGCGTTCAAGACCTATGCCAACCTGTATCCGGATGCCTGCATCCTGCTGGTGGACACCTATGATGTGCTGGAATCCGGCGTGCCAAACGCAATCCGAGTATTCCAGGAAATGAAGGCGGAAGGCAGAAGCATGAAAGGCTACGGAATCCGCATCGACAGCGGCGACCTGGCATATCTGTCCAAAAAAGCATACGAAATGTTGAATGCTGCAGGGTTTGGGGACGCAGTGATCTCCGCGTCCAGTGATCTGGACGAGTATCTGATCGACAGCCTGAAGACCCAGGGAGCGAAGATCAATTCCTGGGGCGTTGGAACCAATCTGATCACCTGCGGCGACTGGCCGGCATTCGGCGGTGTGTATAAGCTGGCGGCAGTGAAAAATAAAGAGAACGAAGAATTTACGCCGAAGATTAAACTTTCCGAGAATTCCGAAAAGGTGACCAATCCGGGCAACAAGACGATTTTCCGTATTTATGACAAGGAGACGGGAAAGATCCGTGCGGATCTGATCTGCCTGGCGGACGAGACCTTTGACGAGAGCAAGGATCTGATCATTTTTGACCCGATCGAAACCTGGAAAAAGACAAAGATCAAGGGCGGAACCTATACCTTACGTGAACTTCTGGTGCCGATCTTTAAAAAAGGAATGTGCGTATACGAATCTCCGTCTGTTATGGAAATCCGGGATATCTGCACGAAAGAAAAAGCAACCCTGTGGGAAGAATCTCTTCGTCTGGTAAATCCTCATGAAGTGTATGTGGATCTGTCAGATAAGTTATATAAGATCAAAACGGAACTGCTGGAGGAGATGAGCAAAAAGGCACTGGATATGCAGTAAAACCGGCCCATCGAAAAGCAAAGGAGAATTATGTTAAATTTAGGAAGAAAACAGAAACTTACCGTAGTAAAAAAAGTAGAGTTCGGTATCTACCTGGGCGAAAGCCGGGAAGCCGGAGAAAAGGAGCGGGTGCTGCTTCCCGCGAAGCAGGTTCCGGAAGGGACAAAGGAAGGAGATATCCTGGAAGTCTTTCTCTACCGTGATTCCAGTGACCGGATGATCGCGACGACGAGAGAACCAAAGCTGACCCTTGGCGGCCTTGCCGTTCTGGAAGTTGTACAGGCAGGAAAGATCGGCGCTTTTCTGGACTGGGGACTGGAGAAAGATCTGATGCTGCCGTTCCGGGAACAGACCAGAAGAGTTCAGGCGGGAGACCAGGTGCTGGTGTCTCTGTATCTGGATAAAAGCAGCCGTCTGTGCGCCACGATGAAAGTCTATCCGTTCCTGAAGACTAGTTCTCCTTATGTGATCGGAGATACGGTGGAAGGACTGGTTTATGAGATCAGCGATAATTTCGGTGTCTTTATCGCTGTGGACAACCAGTATTCCGGCCTTATCCCGAAACGCGAAGCACAGGGAATCTATAAAGTGGGGCAGAAGCTGAAACTGCGCGTCACAGACGTAAAAGAAGACGGAAAACTGACCCTGTCTGCCCGGGCAAAAGCCCATGAGCAGATCAAGGAAGATTCTGAGAATGTTTATCAGATCATAGAAGAATTTGCAGGCGTCCTTCCGTTCGACGACAAAGCTTCCCCGGAGATTATCCAGCGGGAATTCGGTCTGAGCAAGGCTGCCTTCAAACGTGCCGTCGGTCACCTGCTGAAGGAAAAACAGATCGAGCTGAGAGACGGAAAAATCTGGATCAGAAGGTAGCAGCCGTTTAGCCGACGGAACTGTTACAAAAAGTAATCGTGCAGCAGAAAAGACAATAGGAAAGAGAACAGAAAAGACAGCAGGAAAGGAGATCCAATGAGCTTTGCACATCTTCACGTCCATACAGAATACAGTCTTTTGGACGGATCCAATAAAATCAAAGAATACGTCGCCAGGGTCAAAGAACTCGGGATGAACAGCGCCGCCATCACGGACCATGGCGTGATGTTCGGCTGTATCGATTTTTATAAGGCAGCCAAAGAGGCCGGGATCAAACCCATCCTGGGATGTGAAGTGTATGTTGCTCCCGGATCCCGCTTTGACCGGGAGACGGTCAAAGGAGAAGACCGTTACTATCATCTGGTGCTTCTGGCAGAGAATGATCTTGGATACTCCAATCTGACCAAAATCGTCTCCAAGGGGTATGTGGATGGCTTCTATTATAAGCCCCGTGTGGACATGGAGATCCTCCAACAGTACCACGAGGGTATCATTGCCCTGAGCGCCTGCCTCGCGGGAGAAGTTCCCCGTTATCTGGTGCGGAATTTTTACGAAGAAGGAAAAAAAGCCGCGCTGCGTTACCAGGAGATTTTCGGAAAGGGAAATTTCTTTCTGGAACTGCAGGATCATGGGATTCCCGAACAGCGCCTGGTCAACCAGCAGCTGATGCGGATGAGCCAGGAGACGGGCATCGAACTGGTGGCGACCAATGATGTTCACTATACTTACGAATCGGATGCGGATTCCCACGACATCCTTCTCTGTATCCAGACGGGCAAGAAGGTAAGCGATGAAGACCGTATGCGTTACGAAGGCGGACAGTACTACGTCAAATCAGAAGAGGAGATGCGCAGTCTGTTCCCCTATGCGCTGCAGGCGCTGGAAAATACTCAGAAGATCGCGGACCGCTGCGAGGTCAACATTGAATTCGGCGTGACGAAACTTCCCCGGTTCGATGTGCCGGAAGGCTATACCGCATGGGAATATCTGAACAAGCTCTGCCGTGAGGGACTGGAGCGTCTCTATGATCCGGTGACGGAGGAGCTGAAGGAACGGCTCGGCTATGAGCTGAACACCATCCGGACCATGGGATATGTGGATTACTTCCTGATCGTGTGGGATTTCATCAAATTTGCCAGAGACCATGAGATTATGGTTGGTCCCGGGCGTGGATCGGCGGCGGGCAGCCTGGTTTCCTATACGCTTGGGATCACACAGCTGGACCCGATGCGCTATCAGCTCCTGTTTGAGCGTTTCCTGAATCCGGAACGTGTGACGATGCCGGATATCGACGTGGATTTCTGTTTTGAACGCCGCCAGGAAGTCATCGACTACGTTACCAGAAAATATGGAAAAGACCGGGTGGTTCAGATCGTTACTTTCGGTACGCTGGCGGCGCGCGGTGTGATCCGTGATGTGGGCCGTGTGCTGGATATGCCTTATGCTCAGGTGGATTCGATTGCAAAGATGATCCCCACGGAGCTGAATATCACCATCGACAAGGCGCTGACCATGAACCATGAGCTGAAGGAGCTGTACGAGTCTGACGATGAGATCCATTACCTGATCGACATGTCCCGCCGTCTGGAGGGACTGCCGCGCCATACCTCCATGCATGCGGCAGGCGTCGTGATCAGCCAGAAGCCGGTGGACGAATATGTCCCCCTGTCCAGAGCCAGTGACGGAACGCTGGTTACCCAGTTTACGATGACTACGCTGGAGGAACTGGGGCTTCTGAAGATGGATTTCCTGGGGCTTCGGACTCTGACGGTGATCCAGGATGCCGAGAAGCTGGCGAGCAAAAGTGCTGGGAAAGAAATAGATGTAGAGAAGATTGATTATGATGATAAAGAGGTGCTGGCCTCTATCGGAACAGGAAAGACAGACGGCGTGTTCCAGCTGGAAAGCTCCGGAATGAAAAGCTTTATGAAGGAGCTTAAGCCTCAGAGCCTGGAGGATATTATCGCCGGGATTTCTCTGTACCGGCCGGGCCCGATGGATTTTATTCCTAAATACATCAAGGGGAAGAATCACCCGGAGCTGATCACCTATGACTGCCCTCAGCTGGAGCATATCCTGGCGCCTACCTACGGCTGTATCGTCTACCAGGAGCAGGTTATGCAGATCGTTCGTGATCTGGCCGGATACACGCTGGGGCGAAGCGACCTTTTGAGGCGTGCCATGTCCAAAAAGAAGGGCGATGTAATGCAGAAAGAGCGGCACAACTTCGTCTATGGAAATCCGGAGGAGAACGTGCCCGGCTGTATCGCAAACGGCATTGATGAGAAGACGGCCAACCAGATTTATGATGAGATGATTGATTTTGCAAAATATGCGTTTAATAAATCTCACGCCGCGGCCTATGCGGTGGTGGCCTATCAGACTGCATGGCTGAAATATTATTATCCGGTGGAGTTTATGGCGGCTTTGATGACGTCTGTTATCGATAACTCAGGAAAGGTGTCAGAATATATTTATACCTGCCGCCAGATGGGAATCGAGATCCTGCCCCCGGACATCAATAAGGGTGTGGGAAACTTCTCTGTAGACGGAGGAAAGATTCGCTATGGCCTGGCGGCGATCAAGAGTATCGGGCGCCCGGTGATCCAGTCCATTATTGAGGAGAGGGAAAGAGGCGGAGAATTTAAGAACCTGAAGGATTTTATCGAGCGGCTTTCCGGAAAAGAGGTCAACAAGCGGACCATAGAAAGCTTTATCAAGTCCGGGGCCTTTGACAGTCTGGGAGGGACCAGAAAGCAGTTTATGGTCATCTATCTGCAGGTGCTGGATCAGGTCAGCCAGGAAAAGAAATATTCCATGACAGGGCAGATGTCTCTGTTTGATATTGTATCCGACGACCAGAAGGCAGAGTTTGATATTCAGCTTCCTAACGTGGGAGAATATGAGAAGGAGACGAAATTTGCCTTCGAAAAGGAGGTGCTGGGGGTCTATCTAAGCGGCCATCCTCTGGAGGAGTATGAGGAAAAGTGGAAGAAAAACATTTCCAGGACTACCCTGGACTTCCAGCTGGATGAAGAGACGGGAAGGACAAAGGTCCATGACGGAGCCAGAGAAACGGTGGGGGGCATGATCACTGCCAGGACCATTAAGTATACGAAGAATAATAAGGTAATGGCCTTCCTCACCCTGGAGGATCTGGCGGGAAGTGTGGAGGTCATCGTATTTCCCAGAGATTATGAAAAGAACCAGCAGTATCTGAACGAGGAGAGCAAGGTATTTATCCGGGGACGGGTATCTGAAGAGGATGACGCGGCCAGCAAGCTGATCTGTGAGACGGTGATTCCTTTTGAACAGACACGCAAAGAACTGTGGCTCCAGTATCCGGACAAGGAGACGTATCTTGGCCAGGAGCAGAAGCTTTTTGAGATGCTGGCGGACTCGGACGGCGAGGATACGGTAGTCATTTACTGTAAAAAGGAGAAGGCAGTCAAGAAGCTTCCAAGGGGCAGAAGCGTGGCTGCGGACAAAGTCCTATTGAGCAGGTTGACGAATTATCTGGGAGAAACTTGTGTAAAACTGATAGAAAAACCCATTGAAAACACCCCTTAATTACGGTAAAATGGTGCTCGGAAGAGGTAGTAATTATTAGAATGAATACAATGGAGGAATTATCATGGCAGACAAAATAATTCGAACAATAGGTGTTCTGACCAGCGGAGGAGACGCTCCCGGAATGAATGCTGCAATCCGTGCAGTTGTCAGAACCGGTTTAGGAAAAGGATTAAAAGTAAGAGGTATTCGGAAAGGCTACCAGGGACTGTTGAATGAAGAAATCATTGACCTTTCTGCAAGAGATGTGTCCGATACGATCCAGCGCGGAGGAACCATCCTTCAGACAGCGCGCTGCGAGGAGATGCGTACAGAAGAAGGACAGCAGAAGGCTGCAGCGATCTGTAAGAAATATGGAATTGACGGGCTTGTTGTTATCGGCGGAGACGGATCTTTTGCCGGAGCACAGAAGCTGGCAAACCTGGGTGTAAATACAGTAGGTATTCCGGGAACCATCGATCTGGATATAGCCTGTACAGAATATACGATTGGGTTTGACACCGCGGTAAATACGGCGATGGAAGCTATTGACAAGGTGCGTGATACTTCTACATCTCATGAGAGATGTTCTATCATCGAGGTTATGGGAAGAGATGCCGGATATCTGGCATTGTGGTGCGGAATTGCCAACGGAGCAGAGCGTATCCTGATGCCTGAGGAGCACGACTATGACGAGGCGGCTATTGTTGCCGATATTCAGGAATGCAGAAAGCGCGGAAAGAAGAACTATATCATTATCAATGCAGAGGGAATCGGAGATTCCATTAATATGGCAAAACGTATTGAGGAAGCTACGGGTATGGAGACCCGTGCCACCATTATCGGACACATGCAGCGTGGAGGAAGCCCGACCTGTAAGGACCGTGTTTACGCATCCATTATGGGAGCAATGGCGGTAGATCTTCTGGTAGCAGGAAAGAGCAACCGTGTAGTTGGCTACAAACATGGACAGTATGTGGACTTTGACATCGACGAGGCGCTGGGTATGAAGAAGGGAATTCCGCAGTACCAGTACGATGTGGCAAAGGCTCTGGCACTTTAGGATAGTGCGCGCTTAGATTTGAAAAGGCAGAAGGCAGATTTTAAGTTTTGGGCTTAAGATCTGATCTGCCTTTTTTGGTGTACCCGGATTAATGGGAATTTGACTTGAATTTCCGCCATGCAGCGTTTACAATGTTGTAATACGAAGACAAAGATAAAGGAGACGAAAGTGATCGTGGGAATGGAAGAAAAAAAGCACGCGCCGGTGGGGGTCTTTGACTCGGGAGTCGGAGGACTTACAGTGGCAAGGGAAATTATGCGCCAGCTGCCCGGCGAGAATGTGGTATATTTCGGAGACACGGCGAGAGTGCCCTACGGGAGCAAGTCAAAAAATAATATCATCAGATATTCAAGACAGATTATCCGTTTTTTGCGTACAAAGGATGTAAAAGCTATTGTGATCGCCTGTAATACGGCTAGTGCCCTGGCGCTGGAGACTGTGCAGCAGGAAACGGATATTCCGGTTATTGGTGTGATCGAGCCGGGAGCAAGGGCTGCTGTCAGGGAGACCAGGAATGGATGCATCGGAGTGGCAGGGACGGAGGCCACCATCCGGAGCGAGACCTATACCAAGGTGATAAAGCGGCTCCGTCCGGATGCGCAGGTGATCGGGAAAGCATGTCCGCTGTTCGTGCCTTTGGTGGAGGAAGGATTCGCCAAACATCATATCACGGAGGAGGTCATCGACATCTATCTCTCCCAGATGAAAGAGACGGACATTGATACCATGATCCTTGGCTGTACCCATTATCCGCTTTTGCGTTCCCGGATCATCCGGTACTTTGGGGAAAAGGTCCACATCGTGAATCCTGCTTACGAGACTGCAATGGATTTAAAAGCAGTCCTGGAAGAAAAGGGACTCCTTAATGATTCTGAAAAGACAGGGGAATACAGTTTTTATGTCAGTGACGCGGCGGAAAAGTTTACAGAGTTTGCGGGATCGATCCTGCCTTATGATGTGGCCGCCACCAGACAGATCAATATAGAGGAATATTAGGTGAAGTTATGACGAAAGATATATTGCTGAGTATATCCGGGCTGCACTATGACATGACCGGAATCCCGGACGAGCCCGGAGCGGAAGAGGAAAATGGTCCGATTGAGGTGATCACTCCGGCGTCATATTATTATAAGAATGGAAAGCATTACATTGTCTACGATGAGGTGCTGGAAGGGATGCCGGGAACCATCAAGACGAAGATCCGCATTACAGACAGCCAGATGGTAGAGATCATGAAATCCGGGCTGGCCAATACCCATATGACATTTGAGAAGGATAAGATCCACATGACACAGTATGAAACCCCTTACGGGGAGCTGCTGGTAGGGATTCATACCAGAAGCCTCAGGCTGGAGGAATCCGAAGACAGGATTGATGTGAATATTATCTATGAACTGGATGTCAATGGTGAAAAAGTGGCGGACTGCAATATAGCTATGCAGGTGAAAAGCCACGGGAAGACGGAATAAGAGATAAAATAGAAAAACACGACAGGACTTCCATCTGTTCCTGCCGTGTTTTTGTATGACGGGCATGCCGTCAGTCTGTGGTGAAAGTCCACAAGGGACGT
>ERZ826396.3286-NODE-3286-length-11047-cov-2.305040_pt1 | contig 11047 bp, 9 predicted proteins | sample MGYA00519926_ERZ826396 | MGnify/ENA primary metagenome ERZ826396 (study PRJEB31778, sample SAMEA3449230) | human gut metagenome | biome: human gut; feature: human-associated habitat; material: faeces | place: United Kingdom | collected 2010/2012 ...
GCTTGAGAAAATGGATGTATCTGTTGTTCCGGCAATCGCAGTTCCGGCACTAAGTTCCACTTCTGCATCCGTTCCAGAATTTCCGGCTTTTGCTGCATCATAAGTCATTGTTCCTGTTTTCGCATCTGTTGTAAGATCTGTGGTATAACCTAACGCTGTTGCAAAATCTTTCGTTGTACTCACACCTTCTTTTCCAGAAAACGTTATAACTAACGCTGCCGAAGAACCATATCTGCTTGCCTGAAGACCAGTAAACGTACCATCGTCCGTCTTCATCTCTGCCTCGCCAACCTCTGCTGCTGCACGGATTTTCTCATAAACTTCTGCCATTGTGTCATTTGCATCAATATCCACGGAAGAACCATTGATGGAAATTGTTCCAGATGCACCGATTGCCCCCGTACCCGTAGAATTAATTCCCACATCTGTTGCAGTATCTGTTGCCTTTGTTGCGGCTGTTTTGATATTGATCTCATATTTTCCCGGGTTTACATAATCCGAAACATTCACACGGGAAACATTTGCGTTATCCGTATATACACGCGTATCCAGTGAGCCATCCAACAATGATTTTGAATTGTACTCCGTATCTTTGGAAATACGGTTGACCTCGTCCTTCAACGCCTCGATCTCGTCCTGGATTGCCTGTTTGTCCTCTAAAGAGTTCGTTCCATTTGCTGCCTGGACAGAAAGTTCACGCATTCTCTGTAAAATAGCACTTGTCTCATTCAATGCGCCATCTGCGATCTGAAGTACAGAAGTTCCATCGGATGCATTGGAAGATGCTCTGTCTAACGCATCGATCTGTGCCTGCATCTTATTGGAAATTGCCATTCCTGCAGGATTATCCTTTGCATGATTGATCTTCAAACCGGAAGAAAGTCTCTCCATGGATTTTGTAAGATTGTTTTCTGTACGAAGCAGCTGTTTATTGGTGATCACTGCTGACATATTATTATTAATTCTCATATTTTTCCTTCCTTCTCAACTCATCTGCTTCATATATCGTCAAAATCCTCTTTTTCCCTTAGAAAAATCTACAAATTTATTTGCTTTCCAAAGCAAATCGTATTATAATTACCTCGTTATTGGACACACTAATACGGCAAATATCACTTTGTCGTATGTGGGAATACAACGAAAAAGTATCAGAACTTTTTCCAAAAAGATACAAGGAGGATATCAGAATGGCTCAGGTTAATAAATCAACCATGATTGGTGAATTACTTCAGATTGACCAGAATATTGCACCAATTCTTTTAAATATTGGTATGCATTGTCTTGGATGCCCATCTTCCCAGATGGAAACAATTGAAGAGGCAGCTATGGTTCACGGAATTGATCCAGATGCTTTAGTAAAAGAGATCAACGATTTCTTAGCAAAAGACCTCGCTTAGTTTTAAGCAAACATTATTACAAAAAAGGTATCGGCAAATTGCCGGTACCTTTTCTTTTTGCCCGAAGGCTTTTTGATTCGTTTATAATTCTGCCAGAGTCTTAAGCGCATTTCCCTGCAGGATCATATGATAATGTTCCCTGAAAAATGCTCCTGTTGCCGGCGTATATGGCTGCTGAGCTGCATATTCTGATAAAATATTGCAGACCTTATTGAATGTTTCCGGTGACTGATCACTCTTACTCACCAGCAGATAATAGCGGTTGGCGGTCTGACTCTTGTAAAGATCATTCGCTCCCGCATAAAAACCATTCAATATATGCGCAAGTCTTCATCAAGATTCTTGAAAACAAACAGCTTTGTAATGTCTACAAGTACGTTTACCGGAGTTTCTTCCTTCGCTGTTTTCTCACTGCTCTCTGCCGTCTGGGTATCCCCCTCCGGCTCCTTTGCAGCTTTCTTATGCTCTTCCTGAATCTTTCTGAATAATCCTAATATATCATCAGCGCCTGCTGCCGCTGTATTCTGCACACTGCCTGACATAGCATCTTCATACAAATCTTCCGGATCAGGATCTGAAAACCTGGAAAAACGTGTATCAAGTTCCTCCGGATATTCTACCTTCGTAATCACCAGAATAATTGTGTCCGCGGAAAGCGGGATAGCTTCAATCATAAGCGGTATATCGTCTGCTTCAAATCCAAATTCATAGGCAGCCTGCTGCATCATATCTCGAAACAGCATCTTCGCCTTTTCGGTCCCGTATGCGAGTTCACTGAGCTTAATCTGACGTTCTGCCAGATCTTCTCTGGTCAAAGTGCAACGAATCTGATTCTCATTCACTTTTTCAATTTTCATATTATCACTTCCTTCATCCGGAAAACCTTGTAAACTGTACATCTATTATAATCAAATGCCCTATTGATGTAAAGTATACCATTTTATTAAATATTTCTAAACTCATCTTCAATTCCTTTGCACCCATAAAATTTTGTGAAAATTCACCAAAGTTATAAAAAGTAGTTGCAAAACAATTTTGTTCATGTTATAAAGGTATGCATGAGATGGCGAAACGGATACGCTTTGAAAGGAGCGATCTTTCGTTAAACCAACAACTTTGTTTGGCAAATACCGGGTTCTATCTACTCTTGGTACTGGAAACAGCAGCACCGTCTATCTTGCCGAACATATCAGACTGAACGTATACCGGGCAATCAAGTGTATCCCCAAAGACACTTCTCTGGTATCTTCACCTTCTTCGGAAGCCACACTTCTGAAGAATCTCAATCATCCTGGAATTCCCATTATTTACGATATTGAAGAAGATGAACATTTCTTTTATATCATCGAGGAATTTATTCAGGGACAATCCATTGACACTTTTGTGTCATATCAAAAAATTTCCCATGAACTTTTAATAAAATTTGGCATCCAGCTTTGTGATATTTTAGATTATCTGCATCATTTAATGCCATATCCAATCCTATATCAGGATCTAAAACCAGAGCATATTATAGTATGTGGAAATCAGATAAAATTAATCGATTTTGGAATTGCATCTTTTTTTACCGGTTCTGGAAAAAATTATCAAATTTACGGAACAATGGATTATGCTGCGCCGGAGGCTCTGAATGGTCTTCCAGTAACGCCTTCCGCAGATGTGTATGGACTCGGGAAAGTCCTGCAATATCTGAGCAGCTATACAACGGAACCCTGTTCCACTATTTTTCAGACAATCATTCAAAAAGCTACTGCATATGATGCAGCGGACAGATATGAAACGGTCCGTCTTTTTAAAGAAGCTCTTGAACAGGATCTAAAAACAGCGTGTCCATCCGTTTCCCATCTCACAATCAAAAATATTTCTGTTTTTGGAAGCAAACCAGGTATTGGCACAACACATATTGCCATAGCACTTGCCAGCACCTTAACTGCAAATGGTTATCCTGCCGTTTACACAGAACGTAATGGTAACAATCATCTGCGTTCCATGCTGCAGGAGCATCCGGCAGTCAAAGAACAGAATGGTATCTGTTATTACAAATATTTCCGCGGTATCCCGGACTACGGTCAGGGGATTGAACCGCCCGATTCCGGAGACGCCATTTATGTGAAAGACTTTGGTGTATATCAGAAGGATATAATAGAATTAGGCCCAGAGAATTTTAATCTTTTTATCTTAAGTGGCAGTCCGTGGGATCTCGCACAGACCATCTCCACCGGATTGGAATTATCCCGTCTCGGAAACACCGCTTTTATCTGTAATTACAATAACCAGTCCTCTGCAAAAAAACTTGCAGGAAAACTCGGCTGTAAAGTATACTGCTTTCCTTTTGACGGGGATGCATTTACCTGTACCGAAACCAAAACAGATTTATTCTTTCATGTATTATCTTTCGAAAGGGGAAAAAAGAAATTTTTAAATTTCAGAAAAAGACAACCTTAAAACATTATTCGATCGGCATCTGTGGCTGCGGTCACGGCTGTGGTGTCACGCATCTTTCCATTGCACTGTCAAACTACTGTGCTTCCAAACTGCGCTGTTCCACTGCCTGTCTGGAACTAAACCAGTCCCAGGACTTTGAGAGTCTGTCCAGATTCACATCCAAAGACACACCTTTTTTCAAAAAAGAAAGCCCTCATAATATGTTTACCATTTATGATGTTGATTATTACCCTGCGGTTTCAATTGGGGAAATTCCGCAAATTTTAAATCATGGCTACTGTTATCTGCTGTATGATTTTGGTGTGCTGACAGAGACAAACTACAATGAATTCTTACGATGCGACCGGAAAATCGTAATAGGCAGCCTTGCGCCGTGGAAAGAGCAACTTTACCACAAATTTATTCAATCAACTTTTATCGGGCAGAAATCAGGGGAAGACTTTTACTATTTAGTATTGTTCGGAGAAGGAAATGATATGCAGGCTTTTCGTAAAAAATATCATCTGTCCATGGCGCAAATTCCCTTTTTCAAGAATCCGTTTCATATCGAAAAAGAACAGTTCCCTTTTTTACAGGAACTGCTTTAGGAGGCATTCACATTTTACACAATCGTAAAAAAACAATTTTAATTACTTTTTTCATCAGCATATGCATTGCAGGCATTCCTTTGTCGATTCTGCTCTTGATCCAGCGCTACAATTGTAGGGTATTAAAGCAGACAGTGTCTGCCTACGAAGCCGAACAGAACGCCTACGTGGACACAAACGTGTATCTTCTGTCAAAAGCACTTCCTGCCGGGGAAGCACTGACAAAGGATGATCTGACCTCGTGCACGGTAAAACTTCCACGCAGTCAATCGATTCTCTATGCTTCTGACAGCAAAAATCTGATCGGTCAATATGCGAAAACGGCACTGAAAAAAGGACAGCTTCTCACAGCCGATTTTTTCTATTCGGATGAAAGACTTACAGAACGTAACCGCTATCTCGAATTATCAGATATCCGCTTACCGGAATCCGTTCACACCAATAATCTGATTGATATCCGAATTTCTTTTCCTACCGGCGAAGATTATATTGTTTTGAACCAGCAGCGTGTTCTTTCCTTATTAAATGAGGATGAAGGAACTTCTGTCTGCGGCATAGCTTTAAATCTTTCCGAGGAAGATCTGCTCCGGCTGTCAAGTGCCCGTGTCGATGAAAATTTGTTTGAAGGTACCTATCTGTATGCGGTTATTTACCAGGCAGATTTTGAAAATGCTGCTGTGACAACCTACCCGGTAAACCCTCAGGTATTCACCTTAATGCAATGGGATCCTAATATTGTTTCGCTTTTTACTGTAAAAAAGGAACAGGAAAAACGTTCTGTATTAGAGAACCATCTGCAATTATTTACCCAGAAGGAAATGGGGAATTCTATCGAAGCTGAGCTGGAATCTCTTCCGGACAGCCAAGAGGAATTGCCAGAACAGGATAATAATATATCACAAATGTAACCTATGCGTTTTCCTTTTGGTCAGGACTATAAGCAGGAGAAAATCTTATGGTTAAAAAAACAGAAAAACTCTATATGGAACTGTCCGCCTTAGAAAACAGAGGTGTGACGATCTGGCTTGAGGGAACTCCAAGCAATTCCCTCAATGTGTCAAATCAATTATCCATTCACGAAGATACCTCTTACATGAGGGATTACGTGTTTGAAGAAGGGAGGCTGAAAGAGGTACATTTTGACAAGGTTTCTAAATAATCATGGATTTTTTTGTCATTCACTCCTTTTGTAAATGGAGATTTGTGACGTTAACTTTTGTAACTTATTATATTGTAGATATCGTTTATGCATATAGCAGTGGATGTTCTAAGGACCCTCAATACCTGACAATCCAGGTGTCTATATAACACAATTTTGATAAAAAAAGATAAGAAGCCGTGGGGAGTCCGCGGCTTCTTTGCATTTCTGTCGGTTCAAATTTACAATTTCTTTATGTCCACGAATAAGAAATTCTTAATAATACTTTTACTATGATTTTAAGTGTCAATATGCTACAATTGTTTTTGTAAATGTAATCCATTTCACCATACTGATCATTACATTTCACAAATTGATAAAATTTGTTCTCAAAATGCACTTTTTCGATAGAAAGGAACTTTTATGAAGAAAAAAATTATACCGTTTATTGCGGCTATCGCACTTATCATTGTCGTTGTTTTATTTATGGTATTAGGAAATATCATTGAAAAATACACTCCTTCCAAGGAGACAAAAGATCTGTCTGAATATTATGGACTGACTTCGGATACAGATGTCGCTCTCATATGCAACAACGAAGTCATTGATACCAAAGGAAAACTTGTAAACGGAGAAGTTTATTTAAGTTATGAAACAGTACGGAACTATCTCAATGCACGTTTTTATTGGGATCCCAATGAAAATATCCTCCGTTACACAACTGCCAATGATCTGATTTCCGTAAACGCGGAAAGTTCTGATTACACCGTGAACAAAGATACACAGTCATTTGGCCAGACAATTGTAAAAGCAGATGCCTCTACCGCTTATATTGCAATCGATTTTGTCAAACAGTACTCTGATTTTCAGTACAATTACTATACGGATCCAAACCGTGTCGTTCTTACCAATGCATGGGGAGATTATACCATTGCTTCTGCAAAGCAAAAAACAGAAATCCGTTATCAGGGCGGTATCAAAAGTCCGATTCTTACAGAAGCAGATAAAAATACCGAGCTCACTATTTTAGAACCGGGTGATACCTGGACAAAAGTTGCCACAAATGATGGATATATCGGTTATATCAAATCCAATAAACTTGGAACAACTTCTACTACGACAATTTCCAGTGACTATGTTGCAGAAGAATTTTCCCATATTACCAAAGATTACAAGATTAATATGGCATGGCATCAGGTAACCAATCAGTCTGCCAACGACAATCTTGCTTCTATCTTACAGAAAACAAAGGGAATTAACATACTTTCTCCAACCTGGTTTTACTTAAACGACAACAATGGAAACATTGCTTCCCTTGCAAGTTCCACTTATGTTGATTACTGTCACCAGAATGGCATTGAAGTCTGGGCATTGATCAGCAATCTGGAAAATGACAGCGTCAATACCGCAGAAGTGCTTTCCCACACTTCCTCCAGAGATAATCTGACCAACAATATTATCTCTGCCGCTATCCAGTACAATCTGGATGGAATTAATGTCGACTTTGAAGCATTGAATGCGGATGCTGTAGGAAACTCCTACATTCAATTCATCCGTGAGTTGTCATTAAAATGTGCCAACAATGGAATTGTACTTTCCGTTGATAATTATGTTCCAAGTGATTACACTGCATTTTATAATCGTGCCGAGCAGGCTCTTTTTGCTGATTATGTTGTGATCATGGCATATGATGAACATTATGCAGGTTCCCCGGAAGCTGGTTCCGTTGCTTCGATTGGTTTCGTGACAGATGGTGTGGAAAATACTTTAAAAGAAGTTCCTGCAAACCAGGTAATCCTCGGTATGCCATTTTACACAAGAGTCTGGTCCGAGACACCGGTAGAATCCGATTCCACTGCAACCGATGAAACGGACACAACCGTTGATTACGAATTATCTTCCTATGCGACCAATATGACAGAAGTACAGAAACTCATCAGTGCAAATGGTGTGCAGCCTGTATGGCTCGATGATATCGGACAGAATTATGTCGAATATCAAAATGGTGGTGTCAACTACAAGATCTGGATTGAAGATGCAACTTCATTGGAGAAAAAGCTTACCGTCATGGACACCTATGGTCTTGCCGGTAGTTCCTTCTGGAAACTTGGAATGGAAGATTCCTCTATCTGGGATACCATTATCAAATATATCAATTAGTGTTTGAAAACGATCCTGAAACGCAAATTCAGGTACAACCGATCAATAGATTCATATCTCCCACAGTTTGTGAATACAATATAGAAACAAACTGTGGGATTTTTTATGAAAAGAAAAATAGAATTGCTTATGGGACTTTGTGTGATTCTCTGTGCCTTTGTCCTCGCCCGTAAAGGAGCTGTTTTTGTACAGAGCGAGCAGGCAAAATCTGCGCCTGTCTGCATTGTTGTAGATGCCGGTCATGGTGGTGATGATCCGGGAAAAATCGGCATCAATGACGCGTTGGAAAAAGACATCAATCTTCAGATTGCATTAAAACTGCAAAAAATATTAGAACAAAATAACATCAAAGTTGTGATGACACGAAACACAGATGCCGGACTGTATTCCGAGGGCGCAACCAATAAAAAAGCGGAGGATATGCAGAAACGCTGTAAAATTATCGAGGATTCCAATGCCCTTTTTACGGTAAGTATCCATCAGAACAGTTACACTTCACCTGAAATTCAGGGAGCACAGGTCTTTTATTATGGACAGTCAGAAAATGGAAAAAAACTTGCCGAGATTTTGCAGACAGCTCTGATCGAACAGGTCGATCCCGACAACCACCGTGCTGCCAAGGCAAACGAAAGCTATTATCTCCTGAAAAAAACACCCACACCTACGGTCATCGTAGAATGTGGGTTTTTAAGCAATCCAATAGAGGCGGAACTGCTTTTGCAGGATGACTACCAGGATCAATTAGTCAACGCTATTTACACCGGCATTAAAACTTATCTTGGAGACGAACTCCCGCAAAACAAATCATCGTAATTATTCAAATTCACGGATTGTTTTTAAAAATGCCTCTGCAATATGGTATAAACGGGCAGTCTGCACTTTGTATACAGAATCCTCTTTTTTTCCCTCTGTGGACTGTCCCTCTTTATCCACAGTTTCTTTCGCGGAAGCTGCCGGATCGTTCGCGGAAGTTACATTTCCACTCTTGCCGGATGCGACACCGGAAAAATGATCTAAATCGAGATTTTTTTCTACCGCAAATCTGAGGTCTACCTGCTCTCCGCCACTCTCCTGAATGGCAGATGCCAGAAATCCCATCTGATCTGCCAGAAGATCTCTTGTCTCCTGCTTATCGGTCACAACCAGACCGCTGATTCCTTCCTCTTTCGCCTGAAATGTTGCTGCGATCTTGCCGGACATTTCGCTTTCTAACATAATGTCCACAATACCTTTTGTCTCCACTCCACGGACAATCTTCAGGGAAACATTCGTCACTTTATCGCCCACCAGAACCGGAATGGAATACTGCTCTTTTTTCGCCAGAGTCTGATTAATGGAAAGTTTTGCCTGCATAAGACGCATCTCACGCACATCAATGCTGGTCACTTCATCGCTGGAGATCATCGTCTTCATCACGTTCTCCGCAACTTTTCCCAATGTCTCCTGAACCTCTGCCAATGCTTTTGGCTCCGAAACTGCCTCTCCAAAATCCTCGATAATACTTTCCTTGATCGCTTCGATATCTTCTGCCGTGATTTTTTTCTCACGATCCGGATTCGTACTCTCTTCCCCGAAGATCTGTCGGAACAGTTGATTACGGTTCGCCATCATCGACTGGATAGCATTGACATTCATTGCGCTGTTTGGCAGATCAAACTGCTCTAACATCCGGTAAATCTCATCCGGAGCAGCCGCTGCTTCCTGCACCATCCGCATCTGTTCCTGAAGATATTCCCGCTCGGCTGCTGCGTCTGTGTCGACAGTTTCCGCAAGTGCATGCGCAAATTCCTCCGGAGTCATATTCTGCCAGTCCGGATGCTGATCAAATACCTGCTGCAATCTGCCCGGTGTCAAAAGATCAGCTGCGTCCTTCATACAGTTTGTCTGGTAAGCGGTCTCGATCTGATCTGTAATGGAGTTTGTGCTTACCGTCTGCTCTTTGCTCTCTCCGTAATCATTGTCCACAGAAATATCCATGCGATTTGTCTTGTGGGATGACCGCACGGCAGTGAGCAGATTTTTCATGGTCATCTCTGCCCCCTGATTCACCAATGCACCGATCGCCGCACCGTCTGTCTGCTCCACCTGATGGATGAGACGGTAAATTCCGATATAGGAGTTTCGTTCTTCCTCTGTGATCTGATTATTTTTTTCCAATTTATATAAATACTCACTGAACTTCTGATTATCATCTTTTCCAACTTCTGATCTCACCTGCTCCGCAACACGGTTCAGATCCGAAATCTTCATTTCCAGTGGATTAATGCCCTGCTTGATCAGCTGTGTGACAACAGCAGGTGTCATATTTTTAAACATCCGCTGTACTTCTTCATCCGCAGCTTTCATCTGTATAATGGAATCCTCCGTAATTTCAATTCCATTGTACCCAAGAATACGCACTGCACGACGATTTTCTTCCGTTGCTTCCACGCCAAGATCGTTTAAAATATCATCCACATTGCGGAATGCCTTCTGGATGGAATCTCCCATGTCGGTGCGTGGCGCTGTCATTAACGTCTCATACTGCACACCTGCTTTTTCCAGTGCAGATTTCATCTGCATTCCCTGCTCATATGCTCCATCAATCGTGGAAACATCTGCTTCTGGGATTCCAAGCACATACGCCGGAACCTGCCCCAGCTGCGCTACTTTTTCAGTTGTCTCTGCAAAAAGTGCAACATTTTCCGGGGTTGCATCCGCACCCTGTGCTTCCAATAAATTTGTATAGTATTGGTTTTCCATATTTTTCAACTCATCAACGAGTTTCACCAGAGGCTCTGTATCGATGGAAATACCTTTTTTCAAAAGTGCATAATTTGCTTCCGCTGACATTGCAAGACGTACTTCCTCCAACTGTCTCTTTGCCGTGAGAAGTTCTAAGCCTTTATCCGTATAAGCTTTCTGATTTTGGGAGTCGCTTTCAGCATCTTTCCCACGGTTTTCTGCTGCTTTGGCAAGATTATCCACAGTCAGCTCCATGCCATTGTTCACAACATAAGCAACATCTTCATCTGTAGCATTTTCAATCACATCTGCGGCATTCTGTGCCTGATCTCTGAGGCTGTAGCCCTCTGCCACCATTGCATCCTTTGGCATATTTCCCTGTGTAATTGCATCCGCAATCTGTCCCATTGCCTGTGATGGATCCGCCGGAAGTTCCAAAGTTTTCAGATCCTCATAGTAGGTCAGATTCTCTTCCGTGAGGGGAACATCGTTTTGGATCAGCCACTGGCAGTCTGCCATAGTATTCTCATTTACCGGCAATCCCATAGAAGACAGCATGTTCTGGATCTGTCCTGACAACTGTTCCATATCTTCTA
>ERZ826396.3287-NODE-3287-length-11045-cov-3.755687_pt1 | contig 11045 bp, 8 predicted proteins | sample MGYA00519926_ERZ826396 | MGnify/ENA primary metagenome ERZ826396 (study PRJEB31778, sample SAMEA3449230) | human gut metagenome | biome: human gut; feature: human-associated habitat; material: faeces | place: United Kingdom | collected 2010/2012 ...
GATGCGGCGGAAGGCGTCCCCCACCGGGATGCCCCTGCCGTATTTGCGGCGGGTCAGGTTCCACGCTTCCATGGCGGCAATGGTGGTCCACAGGGTAGGGCTGGACGATTTACCCCGGAACTCCCGCAGCCGCAGGGTGGTCAGGGTGCTGTAAGGCATGGGGTCGTTCTCGTTCAGGTTTGCGTAGGTGTACACCTTGTTTTCGTAGGCGTCATAGATCAAAAGGCGTGCCATCCCTCATTCCTCCTTCTCGCAGCCGCAGGGGTCGGTGCACTGGGCTTGCAAAGCGTGCCATGTTTCCCGGTACACGATGCCGTTTACCGGCTGCAGCCCCGCCTGCTGCTGGACAGCCCGCACGGCGGCGGCGTCTGCCGCGCCAAAGCGGTTGTTGTCGGCCACATAGTCCTCGCCGCAGGAAAGCTGTGCCCGGCGGTTGAGCCAGCGCTCCACCTGTCCCACCTCCTGCCCGGCGCTGCCCTCGGCGATGGCGCGTCCCGGGTAAGCGGTGCTGGGCGGGGTGTCCCGGTCGGGGTTCGGGGCATGGGCAGCCAGCTGCAAGCTCAGCGCTTCCACCGCCGTCCATGTGTCGGCATCGGCAATGCCGGTCTGCTCCAGCCCCAGCAGCTGCTGGGCGCTGCGGGTGGCGGCGGCAGTCTCGTCGGTATAACGGTCGGCAAGGGGCGGGGCCTCCACGCTGGAAAAATAATAGGCGATGCGCTGTAAAAGCAGATTGTAGTACAGCACGGTCTCGCCGCTGCTGCCCACCGTCAGCGGGGTGCCGGGGTAGGGCAAACGCTTTAAGGTGACCACCGGGCCGGAGGAGCGCAGCTGGCTGGCGCGGCCATAGAGAGAGTTCCATGTGGTGCGCCCTACCACGCCGTCCACGGTAAGCCCCGCAAACCGCTGGTACGCCCGCACCGCCCGCTCGGTATCCGCGCCGAACTTTCCGTCAATGCTTACCGGCGGGATGCTGCTTTCGTAGGCGCTCATGAGGTAGAGGTAAAATTGCAGTTCCCGCACCGCCGTGCCGGTGGAGCCGCTGCGCAGCACGCCCGGGTACTCGCCGGGGCGCAGGGAAGAGGAGAGCAGCCGGTTGGCGATATCGTTGTACACCTCGTACAGCTTTTGCCATGTGGTGCGCCCCACCACCCCGTCTGCCGTCAGCCCGAAGTAGCGCTGGAACCGCCGCACCGCCGATGCCGTGCCCGCGCCGAATTTTCCGTCCACGGTCACGCTTTCAAGGCTTGTGTATACCGTGCGGGCGATCTTCAGCCAGAACTGCACCAGCCGCACATTCTGCCCGGCAGACCCCTCCCGCAGCGGCGTGCCGGGGTAGGCGTTGGGGGTGCCGTTGTCGGACTGAATGCTCAAAAACTCGTCGTACAGCTCCTTCCAAGTGGTCTGCCCCACTATGCCGTCTACGGTAAGGCCGTATTTGCGCTGGAAAGCACGTACCGCATTGGCGGTGGCAGTGCCGTATACGCCGTCTACCGTTACGGCGGGGATGGCGCTGTCGTACTGCGCCAGCGTGTTCAGCCAGAACTGTACCTGCTCCACCGCGCTGCCGGAAGCACCGGTGCTCAGCACCGTACCGTTCCATGTGCCGTTGGACAGGGTGCCGGTGGAAGTCTCGCCCTCGCTGGTCAGCTCGGCGAGATCTTTTACCGATACATAGATATAGCTGATCTTGTACCATGTCTGCCGCCCCACTACGCCGTCGGCGGTCAGGTTGAACTGCTTCTGGAACGCCCGCACCGTGGCGGCCATCCGGCTGCCGAATACGCCGTCTACCGTCAGCTTTCCAAGGAAGGGATAGTCCTTGGTAATGCGGTTCAGCTGCCGTTGCAGGGTGAACACCGCCGCGCCGCGGCTGCCCTGCTGCAGCGGCGTGCCGGGGTAGCTCTGCGGGATGGAGCGGATATTTTTGGTGCGCACGATCTCGATGCTGCTGCCGTAGTAGTAGCGTAAGATCTGCAATGCGCTGCGCCCGTTGTTGGCAAGTGTCACCGTGCCCCACTGCTTGAGCCCCGGGCAGGTGACCGACTTGCCGTCGCAGTACTCGGAATAATAGGGGTTCACCGTGCCGCTTTTGCGCAGGTAGGTGTTGAAGATATCGTCCGTGATGCGCACCATCACCTCGAACACCGTGCGCCCATGGACGTAGTACTGGTCGTAGCTGGTGGAGTTGGTGATGTTGAAGGTATAGCCCTTGCTGGGGTACCACTCGGTGTAGATACGGTTCAGCGCCAGCGAGATCTGGCAGTGGATGTTTGCCCGCAGTGCCTGCTCCGGCCACGGGGAACACCATAAACCAACGGACAAAATAAATGCTGCATCGTGTATTTTGCAGCGTATAAAAAGCGGCTGCTGCACAAAATGCTGTGCAGCAGCCGCTTTTTTGGGAGCTGATGAAACGCTTACGCTTCCGTTTCGGGCTCTTCCTCGGGCTTTGCTTCGGAATGCCGCCGACGGAACCAGTCGGCGGGGATGCCGCTCTGGGCAGGGGTAAGATCCGGCGCGGGGTGACCGTCCGGCAGGTGCGCACCGAAGGCAGGGACAAAGAAGAACTTGCGCACGATGAAGATCAGTGCGATCGCGCCAACGCTGAGCAGGTTCTCCACGGCGGAATCGTGCCCCACCACCAGATGGCGTGCAATGGCGTAAAGCAGCACCTCAAGGCTGCTGCCGGGGCTGTGCTTAGCCAGCATCTTGATGAACTCGATGCCGATCACAATATCCAGACTGCGCTCCAGAAAGGTGCGGATCTCTGCTTCGTTGCCATCGAACAGCAGGCCGGGCATCCAGCGGATGAGGGGCACAACGCTGAGCAGCAGACCGATCAGCACCAGCCCGGACAACAGCACCTCCAGCAGACTGGAAGCCTGAATAATGCGGTTGCGCAGGGAAGTGCGCCAGTGGCTTTCTACCGGGTGAGAGGGATGTTCCATAGTAAGACCTTCCTTTCGGCATTCTGCTGCATAAAGATCGACAAAATCCTGCCTTTATTGTAGCAGACGAGAGAAGGTCTGTCAATTTCAATCCACGATGGTGACGGTGGTCTGCGGGCCGACGGCCACATAGCCGGACTTTTTGATGCAGTCCTGCCCGGCGTCGGTGTCCAGCCAGTCGTACAGACGGCGCTCCGGGCTGTCGGCAGCAGCATCCGGGTGGATGACGGCGTAGAAATCGTTGCACAGGGGGTAGCTGCCATCGGCAAGGGTATCGTTGCTGGGGGTCACACCGTCCACCGCCAGCAGACGCAGCCCGGGTTTGGAGTACATCTGGTCGATGTAATAATACACTGAGAAGCCGATGGCGTTGGCACTGTTGTTGTAATCGGCAATGCTGTCCACCAGCTCACCCATGGCGGCGGGAGCCAGCTCAGAGGGCGGGGTCATCAGCTCACCGCCCTGAATGAGCAGTTTTTTGAACAGGGTCTGACTGCCGGAGTCCTCGCCACGCTGGAAAGCAACGATGGCCTGATCCTTGCCGCCTACGTCTTTCCAGTTGGTGATCTTTCCGGCGTAGATGTCCCGCAGCTGCTGCCGGGTAAGTGCCTGCACGGGGTTGTCCTCGTTGACGATGAACACCAGCGCGTCCACCCCGATGGGCTTCTGCTCCAGCTCCACATTGGCCTCCTGCAGCTCTTCCTTTACATAGTCCGGCGCTTCGTACACCACCAGCATCCGGGTGGTGGTGTCGTACAGACCAAAGTTCTCCCATGCGTAGGCGGTGGTGCTCACGGTGATGCTGCTGCGGGCTTCCTCCAAGTCCATGCCGGTGGTATCGGCCAGTATCTGCGCCATCAGGGGGATGCAGGCGGTGCTGCCGTCCAGCGGGGGAAACTCCTCCACGGTCAGAAACGGCTCCGCCTGCTGCACAGTAGAGGAAGCAGCAGAGGATGCGGGCTGTTCTACCACAGAGGAGGCGGTGCTGCCGGAGGGCGCATCCGTGCCCTTGCAGGCGGTCAGCACCCCGGCGGCGGAGCAGGCAGCCAGCCCCAGCAGAAAACTGCGGCGGGAAATTTTAGTGTTTTTCATAAAAAACCTCCTAACTCAATAGCCGTAACTCGGTTCATCGTCCGCAGTGGCAGACGAGAAAATGCTCTGGCAGTACAGCCAGTTGCCGCTCGTGTCCATCCAGCCCACATAGAAGCCCCGTTGTGCAGCAAACACATGGTCGGGCAGGGCGTTCAGGCTGTTGGAATAGTACCCGGCGCAGCTGGCAAGCCCCTGTAATACTACCTTGCCGTCTGCGTCCAGCACATCGCATACGTTGCCGTAGGCGCTGCCCACAGCGCTGCGGCTGCCGTAGAACATGGGTCTGCCGTCGGGGTCGGTGGTCAGGTAGTTGACGTAACTGTATTTGCCCTGCAGGGCGGTCAGGTCGCTGACAAGCCCCTGCGGGCCGTACAGCCGGGTGGCGGTGGTCTCGTAGCGGTCGTTGTCCTGCAATTTCAGCCAGACGTAGCCGCTGCCGTAGTTGCTCATCCGTACCCGCTGCTGGTGCTCCACCGGCTCTACGGTGGTGTCGGTCAGCAGCTTGCCGTTGTCCTTGCTGTACACCCGCAGGCTGCCGTCCAGCGCGTAGACGGCTATGTTATCGGTGGTGTTCACATCGTACAGCGGGGTCTTGGTGCCGGTTTCCAGATCATAGAGCTCGTAGCCATGATCCTCGCCGCTGTGCCATGTTACCACATAGCCCGGGAAATATTGGCTGGGCTGCTCGTCAAAGGCGGCAATCAGTCCGCGGTCCTCTGTGGTCATATCCCGCAGTTCGTACCGGCCATCGCCGGTGGAAAAGCTGGCAAGACCGCCCGGGTAGACCTGCAAAAAGCCCGTGTACTGCTCGCCGGTCTGGGTGTTATACAAAATCTGGTCGGTGGTCTCGGCTCCGGTGGCAACGTCCAGCTCCACCCAGTCGCTCAGGGTATCGCTGTCGTAGAAAAGGCGGTATGCCGAGGCGGCATCGGCGCGGTAGACGGGGGTGCTGTCCTTTTCCTGCACAACTACCCAGCGGTTCTGTTGGTAATCCATATCCCAGTCGTAATCGTCCAGCCCTTCCGGGCGGGCGTAGCAGCTGAACACCAGCTTATCGCCGCATAGGGTGCAGCTGTATGCGCCCTCCGGCACCGGCAGCGCTGCGCCGGTGGCAAGGTCGATGACCTGACAGGTGCCGTAGCCGGACTCCGGGACGTAGCCGCCATCGACAAGGCGGCTCTCCTGCAGCACCAGCAGGCCGTTTTGCAGGGCAGCGTTCTGCTCGCCCTCAAAGGACATCACTTCGGTGCCGGTCTTGTCGTACAGGGCGGTGCGGCGTCCGCCCCGGCCGGTGGGGTCGGACCAGCTGCGCAGCCAGTAGTCCGCGATGCCGGTGGCACTGTCCTCCACCAGCGAGACGTTCTCGCTGCGGGCAGCCTGATGCAGCGGGGTGCTGCCGCACAGGATGGTGGTGCTGCTCCCCGCGCGGTCATAGCAGTACAATACCCGCAGACGGTCATCGTTCAGCACGGCGGGGTCGTACAGGGGCTTGCCGCTGTCGTCCGTGGGCACAGAAACGGCAGAGCTTGCAGCGCCCGGCACGCCGGTGGCGGGCGGCAGCAGGGCACAGCCGCAGCCCAAGGTAAGGGCAAGGGCTGCGCAGACCGCCCCGCAGCCGATACGCAAGACAACACGCTTCATAAAAACCACTCCTTTGCAAAAAACAGGGAGGAAAATTTTTCCGTTCACTCAGAATACGAAACAGCCGCATTTTTCATTGCAGAGCTTGCAGAAAAATGCGGCTAAAAACGGTTACAATTACATTACAGCTGCGCCGGGGCATGGGACGCTTCTGCCTTGTCCATCTGCTCCAGCTGCCGCAGAAAGGCCAGCAAAAAGGGCAGCGAGATGAAGAAGGTGAGCGCGTCCGCAATGGGCTGGCAGAGCTCCACACCCACAAGTCCCAGCACCCGGGGAAGTACAAGGATCAGCGGGATAAAGCACACGCCCTGTCGGCAGCAGGCCAGAAAGGTGGCACGCCCGGCCTTGCCCACGCTCTGGAAGGTCATGTTGGTCACTACGATCACCGGCTGCAGAAGGATGGCAAAGCATTGGTAGCGGAAGGCGGGCAGCGCCACGGCAGTGACCTCCGGGTCGTCCCGGAACAGGCGGATCAGGTTTTCATCGTTCCACCAGCACACAGCGATCAGCACCACCAGCAGCGCAAAGGCGGCTTTCAGGGTAAAGACGGCGGCCTGCCGCACCCGGTGGTATTTGCGTGCGCCGTAGTTGAAGGACGCCACCGGCTGCAAGCCCTGTCCCACGCCGATGGCCACCGAGAGAATGAACATAAAAATGCGGGACACGATGCTCATGCCCGCCACGGCGGCATCGCCGTAGCTACGGGCGGCAATGTTCAGCAGCATCCCGCCGATGCTGTTCAGACCCTGACGGCCAAAGCTGGGCGCGCCGCCTGCAAGGATCTGCAAAAACTCGCGCGGCTCGCGGGTGACGGCGGAAAGCCGGAACTGGCTGACCGTTTTGCCCCGCAGGAACATATACAGCAGAATGCCAAAGCTGATGGTCTGGCTGAGGGCGGTGGCGATACCGGCACCGGCAGTGCCCAGCCCAAGCCCGAACATGAACAGCGGGTCCAGCGCAATGTTCAGCAGCCCGCCGGTGACCAGCCCGACCATGGCAAGGTTCGCCTTGCCCTCATACCGCAGGATGTTGTTCATCACCAGACTGGAGATCATCAGCGGCGCGGCAAGCAGGATGGGGCGGGCGTAGGCGCAGGCGTGGGGCAGAATGGTATCGGTGCTGCCCAGCAGCATCATAAAGTCCGGCAGGGTGGCAAGACCAGCCACTGCCAGCACTACGCCAAAGGCCAGCGCCGTAAAAAAGCTGGTGGAAGCAAAGCGGGTGGCGGCGTGGGTATCCTGACTGCCCAAGCGGCGGCTGATGATGGTGCCGGAGCCGTGCCCCAGCATAAAGCCCAGCGCCTGTATAATAGCCATCAGGCTGGAAACGACACCCACCGCGCCGGAAGCGCTGGTGGAGATGCGCCCCACAAAAAAGGTATCGGCCAGATTGTAGATGCTGGTGATCAGCATACTTAAAATGGTGGGCGCGGCCAGACTGAGGATCAGCCGGGGGATAGGGGTCTCGGTCATTTTGTGATACTGCACCGCAGTGCGGTCCTGCTGGGTCATGGGCAAATATCCTCCTTCAAAAACGAGAAAGCCGCCCCTTCCAGAGCGGCAGATAAGCTTTGTAAAAACAGTATAACGCAGTTGCGGCAAAATGTCGAGAGGGAGAAAAAACAGCCTTTCGCCCCTGCGAAGGGGCGAAAAAGCAGGCGAAAACAGGGTGGTTTCTATATAAAGTGCTAAAGAATTGTCGAATTGCTTGTGAAAAATCACGATATGTGGTATTCTTTATAAGAAGGAATTGGAAAAATCTGTGCATTTTATGATTGGGAGGGATTTGTACATGAAATCCGTAGCACAAACTGTGATCGAAGCCGACCGCTTTTATACCATTGCCGCTCACACCGGCAACGTCATTCAGGCAGTGGAAGGCAGCAAGGACGGCGGCACTGTCCGTCTGGGCAAGTATGACCACAAGCCCGAACAGGAGTGGAGCTTTGTCCGCGAGGGCGATGGCGTGTACCGCATCCGCAACCGTGCTTCCGGCAAGTTACTGGATCTGACCATGACCGGAAGCACGGTTGCGGACGGCACCTGGCTGCACCTGTGGGAGGACGTGGGCGGCACATCCCAGATGTGGAAGGTAGAGCACACCCCGGAGGGAACCGTGCGTCTGCGTTCTTCTTGGGCAGGCGGCAAGTGCGTGGACACCGTGGGCATCGGTGCCGAGGTGGGCGCTGTGCTGCAGATCTGGCAGGAAGTGCCCGGCGGTGGCGACCAGCTGTGGGTCATCTCTGAGGTAAAGGACCGCGTAAAGCGTGCCGCTAAGGCTGAGCAGGCAGCAGCCGCTGCCGAGACGAAGTCCGCACCGGCCAAGGAAGCCGCTCCCGCCAAAAAGCCCGCAGCCCGCAAGCCCCGCACCACCAAGAAGGTGGAGGAGAAGTCCGCTGCAAAGGCCGCAGAGCCGGTCAAGGCAGAAAAGCCCGCCGTGAAGAAGGCCGCTAAGGCAAAGGCTGAGCCTGCTGCTCCCGCAGTAGAGGTGAAGGCAACTCCCGCCGTGGCAACCAAGGCCGAGCCTGTTACTAAGGCTGAACCGGCTGCCAAGGCAGCGCCCGCAGCGGAAGCCAAGACTGTCCCTGCCGCAGCAAAGCCCAAGGCAAAGCGTGCACCCTGCAAAAAGACCGTAAAGAAGTAAGAGATCATAAAACGCAAAAAAATCGGACAGACCGCAGTCTGTCCGATTTTTTGCGTTTATAGAAGCTTTTTATGCAGCAGGGGAGACGGCATCGTCGCTTTGGGCGGCGCTCTGCACGAACTGCACGATGCTCTCGATGGTCTTGCGCAGCTGCACAAGGCTTTCTACGTCAGAGTCCTGCATCCGGGAGGTGGGAGCGGTCACCACGGTCTGGGCGGCAGTCACCGTGCCGGTCAGCTCCGCATGGATGTGGTGGGCGGGCACGTCCAGCAGGATGTGCACCTTGGGGGACAGGGTCTTGAGCAGACCCTGCTTTTCGATGCCCAGAATCAGCTGCGGCGCGCCCTCCCCGGCGGTGAGGTTCGGCAGCTGAAGGTAGAGGTAGCCTTCCTTCGCGTTGGCGGGCTGCACGGTTTTTAGCTGCTTGAGATCCAGCTGGAAGTCGTTCACCTGCTGCAAGCCGGTGGCGGCGGGGTCTACCCCCAGCAGGGTGGCCAGCTGGTTTTGGGAAATATAGCTGCCCAGCGACCAGCCCGGCAGCAGCAGGCTTGCCAGCGGATATTCGGCAACAACCGTACTGCGCAGCTTGTTGTACAACTGTCCGGCATCGTACAGAGTCTCTTCCTCGCTGATGTACATCCGGGTCAGAGGGGCATCGTTGACGGTGCTGGTGCCCGTCGGGTACAGCGCCAGCTGCACCGCCCGGGGGGTGTACTGGCCGGTCAGACTGCCGGTGGTGCCGCCGAACTTGTCCAGCAGGGCGTAAAGGGCAGGGGGCTCTGCTTCGGTGGAGGTGATGGTGTAGTCCAGCGCAAAGCTGGCACCGCTCTGGAATGCCTTGATCTTGCGGCTGACGAAGCTGTACAGCACTGCCGCAGCCACCGCGCACACCAAAACCAGACACAGCAGAACGATCAGCGCCGCACGCAGACCAGTGCGCTTTTTGTGGGAAGATGCCATGGAAAAACCTCTCCTTCCGGTAAAACGTATTTGTTCCAGCATAACGGAACTGCCCGCAAATGTCAAGCGCCGCAAACTGCGGACAAAACAAAAAACCTGAAACATTTCTGTTTCAGGTTTCTGGCGGAAAGATGGGGATTCGAACCCCAGAACGCTTTTGACACGTTACACGATTTCCAGTCGTGCGCCTTAGACCAACTCAGCCATCTTTCCACATCTTCAGTTCTCAGTGCTTCGGGCCGCGGCCCTCAGCGCTCCACTATAATACCTGAAAGAAGGTCTTTTGTCAAGCATTTTTTCAAAAAAGTTTGCATTTTTTCAAAAATGACGCAGCTTCGATGGCTAAAAATGAAAAGGAGACGAAGCCCCCCTTGACGCAGGCGGCAAACGGGGCTATGATGAGGGCAGAGAGTATGCAGAGCGGGAAACTCTGCGGAAAACAAAAGGAATTCAGGAGGAAAAACAGATGAATTATTCAGATGTTTTGGCCAATGCCCGCGAGTGCATCGGCAAATACTGCAAGGCCTGCCCGGTGTGCAACGGCGTGGCCTGCAAGAATCAGATCCCCGGCCCCGGCGCAAAGGGCGTGGGCGACACCGCTATTCGCAATTATAATAAGTGGGCCGACATCCGGGTGAACATGGATACCCTCTGCGAGAACGGCACCCCCGACACCCACGTGGAGCTGTTTGGCCGCAGCTTCAAGTATCCCTTCTTCGCCGGTCCCGTGGGCGCGGTGAACCTCCACTACTCCGATACCTACACCGACATGACCTACAACGACGTGCTGGTGCGCGCCTGCGCCGAGAGCGGCATCGCCGCCTTTACCGGCGACGGCACCAACCCCGACGTCATGACCATGGCCACCAAGGCCATCGGCAATGCCGATGGCTGCGGCGTGCCGACCATCAAGCCCTGGAACATCGACACCATTAAAGAGAAGATGGCACAGGCCAAGGCCAGCGGCTGCTTCGCCGTGGCAATGGACGTGGATGCCGCCGGCCTGCCCTTCCTCAAGAATATGACCCCTCCGGCCGGCAGCAAGAGCGTGGCCGAACTGGCTGAGATCGTCAAGCTGGCCGAGCGTCCCTTCATCGTCAAGGGCGTCATGACCGTCAAGGGTGCTCTCAAGGCCAAGGAGGCCGGTGCCGCCGCTATCGTGGTATCCAACCACGGCGGCCGCGTCCTCGACCAGTGTCCTGCTACCGCCGAGGTCCTGCCTGAGATCGCCGCAGCCCTCAAGGGTACCGGCGTCAAGGTCCTGGTGGACGGCGGCATCCGCACCGGCGTGGACGTCTTCAAGGCACTGGCACTGGGCGCGGACGGCGTCCTCATCTGCCGCCCCTTCGTCACGGCTGTCTACGGCGGCGGTGCCGAGGGCGTGAAGTGCTACATCGATAAGCTGGCCGGTGAGCTGGCCGACACCATGCAGATGTGCGGCGCACACTCCATCGAGGAGATCACCGCAGATATGGTGCGGGTCTGATACCTTATAAATACGAAAGGGAGCTGCCCATGCGGACAGCTCCCTTTTTCTGTATCGTTTTATTTCAGCGTCCCATCCAGCACCTGCTGATAGTACCACGGTTTCGGGGCGTGGAAGGTCTTGCCGCTGAGGAACTCGAAATCGGGCTGGTTGAAGTGGGGCATGGTCAGCTCCCACGCACAGAGGGCCTGATATTTGAGCTTCAGTTCGCGGTTGGCGGTGTTGTTGCCGTACTTGCTGTCGCCGAGGATGGGGCAGCCGATGCTTGCCATGTG
>ERZ826396.3292-NODE-3292-length-11006-cov-15.213496_pt1 | contig 11006 bp, 8 predicted proteins | sample MGYA00519926_ERZ826396 | MGnify/ENA primary metagenome ERZ826396 (study PRJEB31778, sample SAMEA3449230) | human gut metagenome | biome: human gut; feature: human-associated habitat; material: faeces | place: United Kingdom | collected 2010/2012 ...
AGGGTAAAGCACAAATGATATGCTTTATCTCTTACACTTATATGGTACTAAAAAAGATTGGTGCTATCATAAAAGAAAAAGGCGTTTCCATTTTCTGCAAAGGAGGGGATTTCATGCAAGGATTATACAAACTGGCACTTGTTGGAACGAAACAACAACTCACCGATTTTCTGAAAAAAGTCAATGATAACGACCCGGATTCTGTATTCAATGAATACGCCGTGGAAGAAGGCACAGGGCTCAGAACAACACAAGGATATGGTCTGCAAAAATTTCTGGATCACTATAAACTTATCATTGAAAACACCGGTTCCGGAAACATCAGCGGCATGTATGAAATGGTCACAGAAATCGGAAAAATTGCTCCTGAATTAGAAATTATGCTTTTGACACAATATTTGGATTATGACGATGACGACACTTGGGACATCTATTACAAACCTGCAGGCGAAACCGATCCTTCAGAAACCGAGGGAAGCCTTTACAAAGAAACAATGGGTGACGCTCTTTCCTTTGGCGAGTTTCTGAATTACAGATCCATGGGCGATACAGTTCTTACATTAGATATTGACCAGGAAAAATTCAAGGAATACTTTGATGCATATAATGAATATAACGAGTTTAGCTACGAAGAAGTGGAACCCATTCTGGATGCCCTTGAAGATCCGGAACGGACAGATTTTTCAGAATTTGAAGATACCCCGGGCATGTTTTTTGCGGAAGAGGTCATCGACAATTATTTGGAAGAACAGAATGGATCGGGCGGCGCCCCCTATGCCGCAAAAGGAAACGGCGTTCCGGCTATCGAATATATTGCCAGATTGTTTGCAGGCAACTGGGGCATCAACTTCGGCGTTTCCTATCGCTTCCGTCCTGAAACATTTGATGATCGGTTTGCCGGAAAGACCTTCGTGATCACCGGGGAGCCGGATGATTATGGTAAGGACGGCGCAAAAGAGATCATCGAGAATTTCGGCGGCGTTGTGCGTGGTGCCGTAAGCGGAAAAACTGATTATCTTCTTATTGGAGCTTATGCCGGTGAGAAAAAACTGGAAAAAGCAAAGGAACTGGGCGTTTCCATCATCAGCACAGATGATTTTGAACAGATGATTTCCTGACAAAAACCATAGAAAACCCCTTCACACAGTTTCAAACTGTGGAAGGGGTTTTTATTTTTCCATCTTTCATTTTTTAACTGCGTACTTCTTGGGAGCGTTTCTCCAAAATTTCCGCAATTTTTGTTTCGTCCACATCCCATACCTTCTGGAAAGGCAGTGGCTCCCGCCGTTCCACCATGGGTTTTTCCAGCCACATAAGCCCCAGCCATTTGCCATGCTTGAAGGCACAGCGAGGAAATACTGCCGTTTCCACAAAACCAAGGCTAGTGTGGAGGACATAGCTGGCACGGTTGGTGGCTTCGATACAGCCATAGACCTTTTCCACATTCTGAAGGCGCAGAATATCCATCAACGCCCGGTAAAAGGCTTTGCCCAATCCTTTTTTCTGGAAAGCAGGCGCCAGATAAACAGAAAGCTCTGCTCCCCACTGGGAAGCCGCCCGCACCATGAACTGATGGGCATAGGCATAACCGCCGATAACGCCGTCTTCCTCATAAACCAGATAAGGATATTTCTCCAGAATCTCCTCAATTCTGCCTGCAAATTCCGCTTCTGTGGGCAACACATATTCAAAGGTAACATTGGTATGTTCGATATAAGGGGCATAGATGTCCAAAATCGCTTTGGTATCTGCCGCCGTTGCCATTCTGATTTTTCCCATAGATTATCCTTTCAGAACCTGTTTATTTTTCATGATATAATCCGCCCCGGACACAATGGTAAAGAATACTGCCAGACCCACCAGAATATTTTCGATCATGGGCATTGCCGCAAAAGGCAGATGCAGCAGCACCAGAATAATCATAATCATCTGTGTGGTTGTCTTGATCTTGCCCCACCAGCTTGCCGCCATGACAATATTGGCTTCCATGGCAAGGGTGCGGAATCCGGTGATGGCAAATTCTCTTGCCAGAATCACGATAACGACCCATGCAGGCAGGTCTTCCATTGCCACCATGGATACCAGCGCAGACATGACCAGCAGTTTATCTGCCAGAGGGTCCATAAATTTCCCAAAATTACTTACCAGATTATACTTTCTTGCAATATGACCGTCCAAAAAGTCCGTCAGGGATGCCACAATGAAAATCGCTGTTGCAATATAACGATTCATAGGCTCATCCATGAGGAACAGCACCAACAGGAATACGGGGATGAGAATCACCCGCATGGTTGTCAGCTTATTCGGTAAATTCATCTGCATAAACCACATCTCCCATCAAATCATAGTCCCCGGCTTCTTTGATTTTCACGGAAACGAAGTCCCCGGAATAGGCTTCTTCCTCTGCATGGAAAAATACCATGCCATCAATATCCGGCGCATCCCAACGGGTACGACCGCAGTATACATTTTCTTCCGGCAGTTTGCCTTCCACCAATACTTCCAGTGTCTTGCCCACTTCCTGCTGACACAGGGAAGCGGCAATGTTTTTCTGGATGTCCATGATGATTCTCTGACGTTCTTCTTTCACTTCATCATCAATCTGGTTTTCCATTTTTGCCGCAGGGGTGCCTTCCTCCTGAGAGTAGCAGAATACACCCAGACGGTCAAAACGCATTTCTTCCACAAATTTCTGCAAATCCGCGAATTCTTCCTCCGTTTCTCCAGGGAAGCCCACAATCAGTGTGGTACGGATGGCAATATCCGGCATCGCATCACGAAGTTTTTTCACAGTCTGGCGAATGAGTTCCTGACTGCTCTTTCTGCCCATGCGTTTCAGTACAGTATCACATCCATGCTGGATAGGCATGTCGATATAATGACAGATTTTTTCATTTTTCGCCATAACGTCGATGGTTTCCTGTGTCAGTGTTTCGGGATAACAGTACAGCAGACGAATCCACTGGATGCCTTCCACTGCCGCCAGTTTTTCCAGCAGTTCATGAAGCTTTGGTTCACCGTAAAGATCTCTGCCGTAAATGGAAGTATCCTGTGCCACGATGACCAGTTCCTTCACGCCCTGTTTTGCCAGAATTTCCGCTTCTTCCACCAGACTTTCCATGGTACGGCTTCTGTGTTTGCCGCGCATTTTGGGAATGACACAGTAAGTGCAGTGGTTGTCACAGCCTTCAGAAATTTTCAGATAAGCGAAATAAGGTGCTGTGGAAAGAACACGGAGTTTCCCGTTTTCATCCTTCATGGGTTTGTCAATATCCTCCAGACATTTGAAGGTATGTTCGCCTCCCAGAATTCTGTCAGCGGCATCTGCCACTTCTTCATATGCGGCAGTACCCAAAATAGCGTCTACTTCGGGAATCTCCTCAAAAAATTCCGCTTCGTAACGCTGTCCCAAGCAGCCTGCCACAATCAGACCTTTGCACTTGCCTTCTGTTTTATATTTCGCCATTTCCAGAATGGTTTCAATGCTTTCTTCCAGAGCATCCCGGATGAAACAGCAGGTATTGACTACAATGATGTCTGCCTCCGCTTCGTCCGCTACTGCCTGATAACCTCTCTCCTGCAACAATCCCAGCATGACTTCGCTGTCTACGCGGTTTTTGTCACAGCCCAAAGAGGTAAATGCTACCGTTCCTTTCATTGGTTTCCTCCTTAAACATCGATTCTCATAAAGGAAGCGGAACAACAGCAAATTCCTCTTAAGAAAACATTGTTTTTTCTTTATTTTCTTAAGAGGAATTGCGATGGCTTTCTTCAGAAGAAAACATACAAAATACAATCTTAGCAAAAATAAGAAAGCCGGAACCCTCTGCATGATAAGGTTTTCAGCTTTCTTTGTTTTCTTATGAAGATGCCCTTAAACTCTGCTCCGCTTCTTTGTCTATCCTATAAGTATACTATACTTTTTGTAAAAAATCTATGTTTTCCGCTGAATTTGTGTATTTTTCCAGCAAAGACAACATTTTCATAAAAAAGAATATCACCCACGTTTTGACACGTCAATGATATTCCCATTTTTACAGTCCGTTCTGCAGTTTTGCCGCTGTGATGCAGTTTTTCATGAGCATGGCAACAGTCATCAGACCCACGCCGCCGGGCACAGGAGAAACTGCGCCAGCCACTTCGCAAACGTCGTCAAAATCCACGTCGCCGCAAAGCTTGCCGTTTTCATTGCGATTCATGCCAACGTCAATGACAACAGCCCCTTCTTTCACCATATCTTTGGTGACAGTATGAAGCTTGCCCACTGCGCTCACCAGAATATCCGCTTCTTTGCAGATACCTTTCAAATCTTTTGTTTTGGAATGGCAGATGATAACCGTGCCGTTTTTCTGCAAAAGCAGCATAGCGGTGGGTTTGCCTACGTTATGGCTCCGTCCAATGACAACACAGCGTTTGCCTTCGATGGTATGACCGCTGCGTTCGATCAGTTCCAGCACACCAGCAGGGGTGCAGGGCAAAAATCCCTTCTGACCTGTGTGCAGCAAGCCCACATTCAAAGGATGGAAACAGTCCACGTCTTTTTTGGGGTCTACAGCCAGAATGACTTTTTCCTCATCAATCTGAGGAGGCAAAGGCAGTTGTACCAATACCCCATGGACGCTATTGTCCATATTCAGCTGTTCCACCAGTGCCAGCAGGTCTTTTTCTTCTGTATCTTCCGGCAGTTCATAGGAACGGGACAGGATACCCACTTTTTCACAAGCCTTTTTCTTATTATTTACATATACCATGGAAGCGGGATCGTTCCCCACCAAAACCACAGCAAGGCAGGGGGTAATCCCCTGCCGCTGTAACTTTTGTGCTTCCAAGGCAGCTTCTTCTTTGATCTGATCGGAAATCGCTTTTCCGTCGATGCGTTGTGCCTTCATAGCATAACTCCTTTATATTTTTGATTGATTAGAACAGACCAACAATGTTGCCGTCAGCGTCAATGTCGATGTTCAGTGCCGCAGGTTTCTTAGGCAGACCGGGCATTGTCATAACATCGCCCAGCAGTGCAACGATAAAGCCTGCACCAGCAGAAATACGAATTTCTTTTACAGTTACTTCAAAGCCTTCGGGGCGACCCAATACCTTGGGATCGTCGGACAGGGAGTACTGTGTTTTTGCGATACAAACAGGGAAATGTTCAAAGCCCAGTTTTTCGATCTGCGCCAGTGTTTTCTTCGCAGCCGCAGTGAAGCTTACATGACCTGCACCATAGATTTCCTTACATACTTTATTGATCTTTTCTTCGATGGACAGGTTGTCTTCGTACAGCACATGGAAATTACTTTCTTTTGTTTCCAGTGTTTCCAGTACTTTTTCAGCCAGTGCTTTACCGCCTTCGCCGCCGTCAGCCCATACTTTTGCCACTGCAAATGTTGCGCCCATTTTTTCGCAGCGTTCTTTCACATAAGCCACTTCCGCGTCTGTATCTGCTACAAAGTGGTTCAGTGTAACCACAACGGGCACGCCGTATTTCTGGATATTTTCAATGTGTTTTTCCAGGTTTACGAAACCTTTTGCCAGTGCGTCCAGATTTTCGTTGCTCAAATCTGCTTTGGGAACGCCGCCGTTGTATTTCAATGCACGAACAGTTGCAACCAGTACAACTGCGTCAGGTTTCAGACCAGCTTTTCTGCATTTGATATCGAAGAATTTTTCTGCACCCAGGTCAGCGCCGAAGCCTGCTTCTGTTACCACATAGTCAGCCAGTTTCATAGCAAATTTTGTTGCGCACACACTGTTGCAGCCGTGAGCGATGTTTGCGAAAGGACCGCCGTGGATGAAAGCGGGTGTGTGTTCCAGTGTCTGTACCAGGTTGGGCTGCAGCGCATCTTTCAGCAGTACAGTCATAGCGCCGTCTGCGCCAATCTGTTTTGCGGTTACAGGTTCATCATCATAAGTATAGCCAACGATGATTTTGCCCAGCATTTCTTTCAGGTCATGCAGGTCGTTTGCCAGACAGAAAATTGCCATAATTTCAGAAGCAACGGTGATCTGGAAGCTGTCTTCTCTGGGAACACCATTTACTTTGCCGCCCAGACCGGAAATCACATGACGAAGCTGTCTGTCATTCAGGTCTACAACTCTTTTCCAAGCGATTTTTCTGGGGTCGATGTTCAGTTCATTGCCCTGCTGGATATGGTTGTCCACCATAGAAGCCAACAGGTTATTTGCTGTTGTGATGGCATGGAGGTCACCTGTAAAATGCAGGTTGATGTCTTCCATAGGCACTACCTGTGCATAGCCGCCGCCGGCTGCGCCGCCTTTCACACCCATGCAGGGACCCAGAGAGGGTTCTCTCAGGCATGTCAGGGCGTTTTTGCCCATCTGCTGCAGGGCCTGTGTCAGACCGATGGTAACGGTTGTTTTGCCTTCCCCAGCAGGTGTAGGGTTTACAGCTGTTACCAGAATCAGTTTTGCGTCGGGTCTGTCTTTGATCTGATTATAATATTTATCACTCACTTTGGCTTTATACTTGCCATAACATTCCACATATTCTTCGGGGATGCCAGCTTTCGCCGCAATGGCGGTAATGGGTTCCATGGTGCATTCCTGTGCAATCTGCAAATCTGTTTTCATCTTCAAAAACTCCTCTCTCCGATTCCAATATGTCCTTGCGCTTGCCTGTCCTACTTTGAAAAAAAGCCGACAGTCCAAGCGTAATCGCCCAGACGGTCGGCATCAATTCTGTCATACTCCATGTGGTTACTCCACTTCCGTCAGTCATATGACTCTACCAAAATGGTACTATATGAGACGAAATTTGTCAATGTGCAACCTGTATGAAATCCATATTCTTTTATGCGTTTTCCTCTGTAGGGGACTGCATTTCCTCCCACTGTGCTCTGGTGATGAGGACTTTTCTTGGTTTGCTGCCTTCTTCGGGTCCAACCAGTCCCCTTCTTTCCAGTTCGTCCATGAGTCTTGCCGCACGGTTATAGCCGATGCGGAACTGACGCTGAAGCATGGAAACAGAAGCCTTTTCTTTTTCCAGAATCAAATCCACTGCCTGTTCGAAAAACTCATCTGTTTCCTCGCTGGGACCGCTGGCGGTTTTTGCCACTGCCGTAATCTGATCCACCATTTCCTGTGTGTATCCGGGACGGCTGCTTTTCCGCAGGAAGTCCACAATCTGTTCCACTTCTTTATCCGTTACAAAAGCCCCCTGAATACGAGAAGGTTTTGCCTGACCGGAAGGATAGAACAGCATGTCCCCCTTGCCCAGCAGTTTTTCCGCGCCGACCATATCCAAAATGGTACGGGAGTCGATGCCGGAGGAAACGGCAAATGCCAGACGGGAAGGAATATTGGCTTTGATAACACCAGTGATGACGTCTACGGAAGGACGCTGTGTGGCAATAATCAAATGCATCCCTGCCGCACGAGCCATCTGTGCCAGACGGCAGATGGAATCCTCTACTTCGCCGGGTGCCGCCATCATCAAGTCTGCCAATTCGTCGATGATGATAACGATCTGGGGCATTTTTGCTTCCGGTTCGCCTTTTTCTTCCTTCATGGCATTGAACCCTTTGATGTCACGGACACCACACGCCGCAAAGTCATTGTATCTTTCCAGCATTTCTCTCACTGCCCAGTTCAGTGCCGCCGATGCTTTTTTCGGGTCGGTAACAACGGGAATGAGCAAATGAGGAATACCGTTATATACACTCAATTCAACCACTTTCGGGTCAACCAAAAGGAGTTTCACTTCTTTCGGGTCTGCCTTATACAAAATGCTTGTAATCAGTGTATTGATGCAGACACTCTTACCACTGCCTGTTGCGCCGGCAATGAGCAAGTGCGGCATTTTCGCAATGTCTGTGACAATGGGATTGCCTGTAATATCTTCCCCCAGCGCAAAAGCCAGTTTGGAGGGATGTTTGCGGAAAGCATCACTTTCCAGCACTGTCCGCAGATATACGGACTTGGTTTCTTTATTTGGCACTTCAATGCCTACTGCCGCTTTACCGGGAATAGGCACTTCAATACGAATGCCGCTGGCAGCCAGATTCAGGGCAATGTCGTCTGCCAGATTGACAATCTTGCTGACCTTGACCCCCTGACTGGGAGATACTTCATATCGTGTAACAGTGGGACCTGCGCTGACATTGATGACGTGGGCTTCTACGCCGAAACTTTTCAGTGTCATTTCCAGTTTTCTGCCGTTTTTCTGCTGTTCCAGAATACCGGAGCCGCCAGCGTTGCCGGGGTCACGCCCCAGTAAACTAATGGGCGGGAACACATAAGGCTTTTCTGCCGGTTCCGCAGGTGCTGCTGGCTGCTGTGCTGTTTCTTTCTGGGCTTCCGGTTTTGCAGGCTCTGCCGCAGGTACGTCTGTTGGCATTTCTTCTGCCACAGGCTGTACTTCTTCCACTGGCATTTCTTCTTCTGCCATAGGTTCTTCCACTTCCAGCATGTCCATTTCTTGAGATGCTGTTTCTTCTGCATCTTCCAAATCCACGAAATGGAAGTCTGTTTTTTCTTCTGCTGCCCGCATGGCTTCCGCCGCAAGGGCTGCCGCCTGAGATTCCATATCCCATGCTTCTTCGGGCGTTTCTCCTGCCATATTTTCTACGGTATTATCTTCGCCGAAGATTTTTTCGTATACAGCTTCTTCCTCTGTCATTTCCACAGGTTCCTGTTTTTTGGCAACTTCTTTCAGTGGTTCTACCACCTTAAAGCGTTCCGTGGATTGGGGCGGCATCTGTGTGCCCTGCTCCAGCTCATCCACCTGCAATTTCCCGCCAAATACCACATTGAAGTCCCATTTGGGTTCTTCCATAGGCATTTCGTTTTCTTTGACAAAGTCGTAAATAGGTTCCCGTTTTTTCACGCTGTAATCCTGTTTTTTCTGGCGGAAAACCGTTTCTTTGACTTCGGGATGCTCTGTGGCTTCCACTTCATGAAGCTCAATGTTGAAATCTTCTTTATTCATCACACGGCGACGCTTTGCTTCCTGTTTTTCCAGTCGTGCCGCTTCCATTTTTTCTTCCTGACGGATACGGTCAGCCTTGTTTTTGATTTTCTCATTGCGCACCTGTCTTCTGACCTTCTGATGGTCTGCCAATGTACCCATAGCACCAAAGAAAGAACGTCCTGTTGCCAGAATAATGGAAATCACCAGCATTGCCAGCAGAACGATGACGCTGCCCAATGCATCCAGCAGTCCAAACAGACCGCCGCCAAAGAGTCCGCCAATCAAACCGCCGTTGGTCAAAGAACCGCTGTCAAAAAGCTCCATGGCTTTTTTGGCAAAGCCAAGATCACCGGAAACATTCAGAGGATGGAACAGGTACGCCGCTGATGCCACAGTCAGCAGGAATAATGCGCCGCCAAAGGCACGCACCAAAGGCCATTTCCGTTCTTCTGACATAAGCATCCAGATGCAGTAAATGATTACCAGTACCGGCAAAAGTACGCCGCTGATGCCTAACAGTCCTTGAAAAAGTCCCCCGATTACCTGACCAACAACCCCCATTTTACTGGTGATCTGACTGATGAACACCACCGCCGAGATGACGATGATAACGATCAGTATCACTTCGTCTAAGATACTGTCACCAAAACGTTCTCTGCTTTCCGGCATACGGGTAGTTTCCCGCTTGGGTGCAGATTTTGTATTTTTTGTCGTATTCGCTTTTTTTGCAGTTGTTTTCGCGGCAGTTGTTTTTGTGCTTTTGCTGCCCATTTTCTTCACCGCAGGGGATTTCGTCGTTTTTCGCCCCGTGCTGCTCCCTTTTGCTGCCAAAGCTTTTCACCTCTGTTCTCAAGAAATCACTAATAAAATATTATACAATAAAAATAATCTGCTGGCAAACGAAAACCTGTGATTTCACGCAAAAAAACTGACCCGCTTTCTGTCGTAAAAATCAGATGCAGGTCAGTTTTTGATGTTCTTTGTTGGTGGGAATGCTCAGTCCATTTTCACCACTTCAATATCCGCTTCTTCCAGAATTTTTCTGGACAGTTCATCGGGATATTCCCCTTTGTGCACAATGCGTTTGATACCAGCATTGATGAGCATTTTCGCACAAATGACACAGGGCTGCAATGTGATATAAATGGTCGCGCCTTCTGTGGAAATACCCAGTTTTGCCGCCTGAATGATAGCATTCTGCTCCGCGTGGAGGGCACGACAAAGTTCATGGCGTTCGCCGGAGGGAATGCCCAGACGCTGACGTTCACAACCGCCCATTTCCGTGCAGTGCTTCAGTCCTGCAGGAGCGCCGTTATACCCTGTTGTGATGATACGGTTATCCTTGACAATGACTGCCCCTACCTGTCTGCGCAGGCATGTGGCTCTGGTCTTAACAATCTCCGCAATCTCCATAAAATATTCGTCCCAACTTGCTCTCACAATCGTTTCTCCCTTCCGTTTCTTTCGCAAAAATCCTACCACAAAGATAGCATATACACCTATCATTGTCAAACGAAATCCCCTCTGTTATACTGAAAAAAGGAAGGATTTACCAACAAAGGAGGACTGGCTATGGAAAATATCAAAACATGGGCAAACACCCATTCATGGGTAAAAATCGCAGTCTATCTACTGACATTTCTTTTTCCCGCTCTGGCTTTTGCCCAATTCTATCTGCCCTCGCAGTCACCCATAAATCCATATCCCTTGATGTGGATTGGTTTTTACAGCTGTCTGTTCCTTTGCTGGGCATATAAGGGCTTTTTGTCCAAAGTTCCTTCTGTTCTGGCAAACCTGTTTTTCATGGGATTTCTGTTTTTTGGTTCACTTATGGGGGGACTTCATGGGATACTGCTTTTTGTGCGTTGTCTTTGTGTCCCTGTATTGCCTTTATTTTTCTTATTTTAAAAAGCATTGGTAAAGCAGATTTCCCTTAAGACAAACATTGTTGTTCTTTTCTTTAATTTCTCAAGAGAAATTGCAGCGGATGTCTTCAGAAGAAAATATATCAGATAAATCTCAGCAAAAATCATAACCACGCCTAAAAGACGTGGTTTGCACTAGCCCTATAAGGGCTTAT
>ERZ826396.3305-NODE-3305-length-10960-cov-4.934434_pt1 | contig 10960 bp, 9 predicted proteins | sample MGYA00519926_ERZ826396 | MGnify/ENA primary metagenome ERZ826396 (study PRJEB31778, sample SAMEA3449230) | human gut metagenome | biome: human gut; feature: human-associated habitat; material: faeces | place: United Kingdom | collected 2010/2012 ...
TTTCCGCTGCTTCTGAATATTTCAGATGAGCCGACCTATTTCCTGTCCTTAAAGGATGATGCCGGATTGGTGAAAAAGTATGCGATGGTCAACGTACAGCAGTATCAGATCGTGGCTATCGGTGACAGTGTAAGTCAGTGTGAAGAAAACTATCTGGATCTTCTTGCAAGCAACGGAGTTAAAACGGCGGAAGAAACAGGGACGGAAGAACAGACAGTGACGGGAACAGTGGAAAAGGTTGCACAGGCGGTCATTGAAGGCACCTCTCATTATTATCTGATGCTGGAAGGCTCGGATGCAATTTATGATGTGTCGGTGGAAAAGTTCCTTGATGTGATCCGGCTGGAACCGGGGATGAATGTAACACTCGGGTATCAGGAAGGGAAGAAGGCGAATACCGTCACTTCTCTGGAATTGGCAGAAGAAGGTCCATAACATGGAATTAAGTGTTTTATTGGCGGAACAGATCGTCGTCATCTTTTTGATGATGGCGATCGGTTACGTTATTGTAAAAATAAGATTATTCAAAACGGAGGACAGCAGTGTTCTTTCCAATCTGGTGGTGTATATATGCTTCCCTTGTGTGATCATCAATTCCTTCCAGATTGAACTGACGGCCAGGACCGCAAAAGGGCTTCTGCTGGCTGTGGCGGCTGCCGCGGCCGCCCATGCTTTTATGCTCCTGGCAGTATGGATTCTGGAAAAGCCGCTTAGGCTGAACAGTATAGAAAAGGTGTCTATCATTTACACCAATGCGGGATATCTGGTAATTCCGCTGGTCAGTGCTGTGCTGGGAGAAGAATGGGTGTTTTATACCACGGCATTTTTGCTGGTACAGAATCTCCTGACATGGACCCATGGGGTTAGTGTGCTGAAGGGGGAATCTGAGAGAAACTACCGCAAGATCCTGCTGAATCCCAATATTATTGCGCTGGCAGCGGGAATTTTGCTGTTTGCGGCGCAGATCCGGCTTCCTGCGGTCCTCGCCTCCTGCGTGGAGAGCATGAGCGGCCTGGTGACGCCGGCCAGTATGCTGGTGATAGGGATGGTGATAGGAGATGTGGATCTTGGATGGGTATTTTGCCAGAAACGGCCATATCTGATCTGTCTCATCCGCCTGGTAGTGATCCCGCTGGCTGCCGCGGCCGGCTTTGCGGCTGTAGAAAGGGCAGGACTTCATGCAGATGCCGAGTATATCCTGCTGATCGTCCTGATTGCGGTGGCGGCTCCAGTGGCGGCAATCATCACACAGCTTGCCCAGATTTATGACAGAGATGTAAGGTATGCAAGTGTGATCAATGTTATGTCCGTTGTGTTCTGCATCTTTACGATGCCGCTGGCCGTGCTGATATATGAACTGCTGATTTAGTTGTGAACAAACTGTGAAGGGGGACGTACACTTTTGGCAAAAGTGTACGTCCCCCTTCACAGTTTGTTCACAGTTTCTGGCTGTATTCCTGAAGCCGGTCCAGGACTCGTTGCCGTTCTGTCCCGTCCAGCGGAACCGGACAATAATCATTTTTATCCGGAGAGGAAGAAATGGAACAGGGAATGATATTTGTCTGATCATCCATGATCAGTGCACCGTCCTGGAAAGTAAAGGTCTGCTGAAAGATAATGGTGTCTTTATCTGCCGGATTGGAATTTCCTCCGAAGCAGAAGTTGCCAAGACTGTAGGCGATATATTTTCCTTTGTATTTTTCGATCCCCTGGAGTACGTGCGGATGATGGCCTATGACCAGATCTGCGCCCTGATCTATGGCATAGTGAGCAAGCTCCTTCTGTACTGCATTGGGAACATGCTCTTTTTCGAGTCCCCAGTGAAAATTAACGATGATAAGCTGTGCGCCGGATTCCTTTAATAAAGCGATATTATCCTTTACCTGCTGCTTTTTGTTCAGATGTTCTGCCAACTCATAGATTCCGGTAAGGCCAATTTTGATGCCTTTTACATCCACCAGTTTGGTGTGTTCATAGCCAAAGGTGACAACTCCGGCATTTTCCAGAGCAGAGATGGTATCATTGTAGCTTTGCTCGCCGTAATCGTAGCTGTGATTATTAGCCAGGTTTGCAGCTTCTACAGAGCTTCCGGAAAGGATCAACGCATATTCGGCAGGGGCTTTGAAGGCATAGGTTTTGTCCTGGCGGTTTTCCGATTCTGTCAGAGTGCCTTCCATATTTACAATAGACAGGTCATCCTGCTGGAGGATGGAGCGTACATGCTGGAAAAAATAATCGGGGCCGTACTGTTCGTAGTAGGAATTCAGGCTGGTGGAACGGGCAAAAGACTCATCAGTTCCCAGTGTACAGTCACCCATGGAGCTGACAGTAACAGATACTGGCTCGCCGGAAAAGACGGGCTCGTCAGTGTTGATCACGAGAGCTTTTACCTCAACATCCGGCTTTTTTGTCTCGTCGCTCTTATCCTGCGGGTTCTTTTCTTCCCTGGCAGAGCTTTGAAGTTCTTTTGCAAGATTAATGATATATCCGGAAACTTTCGGAGCCGCGGTCCGGATTCCGAGGACAAGTCCGGCGGCAAGGAAGAGAAAAAGGAGAGCACAAAAAATAAGGCGGGCCTTTCTGAGCCGCCTGCGCCGCTTTCTTTTCTTTTTTGCATCTTTAATTCCACCCATACGATTCTATCTTCTGTTTGCCTGCCCGTTTAAGGGTTGTCCTTTAGATATGCCATAAAAAACAGGCAGCCCGGATCCGGACTGCCTGTAAATATTCTCTTCTGATGCAGGAGAGTGTGTTACTAATTCAGATAGCAGCAGTCCTCGCCGATCACGTTTGCTACGTCATCTTTTTCTGCGCTTACACTTACATAAAAATCAATGCCACATTCCTTGGAAATACCCTTCAGATCCTGGATGAATTTTGGAAGAGTTTCCAGAGTAATGTCTGCGTGCTTCAGTACGCCGTCGATGAAAATGCATTCGATGTCGTGATTGGAGCTGTACATTCCATAAATGAATCCAACATAATTGTCTGTATTTTTGATTGCCGGAAGGTCATCCATGCAGATGGTGCGGATATTGAAATCTACACTGGTAGTGTCGCGGTGAGTCTTTTTGATGAATACGACGCTGCCGCTGCATTTTTTCGCCGCCTCATTGGCTTTTTCAATCATGATCTGTGTCTTTCCGGTGCCTTTCGGTCCTGTTAATAAATTTACCATGGTAAACACTCTCCTTTATGTATCATATTTACTGAAAACCTCAGCACGATTAACTTATATCCATTATACACGAAAGTGATAAATGCCACAACAAGAAAATGTGTTTTTTCGTCGGTTTGCATAAGTGGGAAAATAGCACTTGACTTATTTTAATGTTATTTTTATAATAAGTAAGAAATCTTTGGAAATACAGATAGAAGCAAAGAAGAGGAATAGTAAGAGTCTGCTGCTTTCCCAGAGAGCTGCCGGCCGCTGCAAGGCAGTAAAGAGCGTCTCCCAACTGGCCTCGGAGTTCTTCTGCTGAACCGTCTGACATGGTGTAAGACCATCAGGGATCCTATACAGGCAGACAGACGCAAGTAGGCGGAAGCGGGTATTCCCGTTATAGAAAGAATGAGTGCACATCGGATGAAAAGACTGCTTTCGCAGGAAAAGTTATCCGGGTGAAAAAGAGTGGTACCACGGAAAACAAGCCTTTTCGTCTCTTTGGAGATGGAAAGGCTTTTCATATGTAATCAGAAAGCGAGGAATAAAAAATGTCAAGAGTACCTTATAATCATAAGGCAATCGAAAAAAAATGGCGTGAGAACTGGGAAAAGAATCCGGTCAACCCTAAAACAGACGAAAACGGCAATAAGAAAGAGAAATATTATTGTCTGGATATGTTCCCATATCCGTCCGGAAATGGTCTCCATGTAGGACACTGGAGAGGCTATGTGATTTCCGATGTATGGAGCCGGTATAAGCTGCAGCAGGGCTATTATATTATCCATCCTATGGGATGGGATGCGTTTGGCCTGCCTGCAGAAAACTATGCGATTAAGATGGGTGTGCATCCGGCGGTATCTACAGCAGAAAACATTAAGCATATCAAGGAACAGATCAACCAGATCGCAGCTCTTTATGACTGGGACCGTGAAGTGAACACCACAGACCCGGATTACTATAAGTGGACACAGTGGATCTTTGTAAAAATGTTCAAGGAGGGCCTTGCTTACGAGAAGGAATTCCCGATCAACTGGTGTCCGTCCTGTAAGACCGGCCTTGCTAACGAGGAAGTGGTGAATGGAAAATGCGAGCGCTGCGGAGCAGAGGTGACCAAGAAAAACCTGCGCCAGTGGATGCTGAAGATCACGGCGTATGCAGAGCGCCTTCTCAATGACCTGGATAAGCTGGACTGGCCGGAAAAGGTAAAGAAGATGCAGACCGACTGGATCGGCAAATCCTATGGAGCAGAGGTGGATTTCCCGATCGAGAACAGGGAAGAGAAGATCACAGTCTATACGACCAGACCAGATACACTTCACGGAGCCACCTTCATGGTGCTTGCGCCGGAGCATGAACTGGCAAAAGAGCTGGCCACAGATGAGACAAGAGAAGCAGTAGAGAAGTATATTTATGAAGCGTCTATGAAGTCTAACGTGGACCGTATGCAGGATAAAGAGAAGACCGGTGTATTTACGGGAAGCTATGCTGTCAACCCGATCAACGGCAAGAAGGTTCCGATCTGGCTGTCAGACTATGTACTGGCTGATTACGGTACCGGAGCTATCATGTGTGTACCGGCACACGATGACCGTGACTTTGAGTTTGCTACGAAATTTGGAATCCCGATCATCCAGGTTATCGCCAAAGACGGAAAAGAGATCGAAAATATGACCGAAGCTTATACCGAAGCATCAGGAATCATGATCAATTCCGGTGAGTGGAATGGTATGGAGTCCTCTGTCCTGAAAAAAGAGGGACCGCATATCATTGAGGAAAAAGGAATCGGACGCGCAACCGTAAACTACAAGCTGCGTGACTGGGTATTCTCCCGTCAGAGATACTGGGGAGAGCCGATCCCGATCATTCACTGTCCGCATTGCGGCAATGTGCCGGTGCCGGAAGAAGAACTGCCACTTCGTCTGCCGGATGTACAGTCCTATGAGCCTACCGGAACCGGAGAATCTCCGCTGGCGGCTATCGACGAGTGGGTAAACTGCAAGTGTCCGGTCTGCGGAGCGGATGCAAAACGAGAGACCAATACCATGCCGCAGTGGGCAGGATCTTCCTGGTATTTCCTGCGGTATGTGGATAATCACAACGATAAGGAACTGGTATCCAGAGAGAAAGCGGATGAAATGCTGCCGGTAGATATGTATATCGGCGGTGTGGAGCACGCAGTACTCCACCTGCTGTATGCAAGGTTCTACACCAAGTTCCTGTGCGATATCGGAGTGATTGATTTTGATGAGCCGTTCCACAAGCTGTTCAATCAGGGAATGATCACCGGAAAGAACGGTATCAAGATGAGTAAGTCTAAAGGAAACGTGGTATCACCGGATGATCTGGTAAGAGATTACGGATGCGATTCCCTTAGAATGTATGAGCTGTTTGTAGGACCGCCGGAGCTGGATGCGGAATGGGACGACCGTGGAATCGACGGCGTGAACCGCTTCCTGAAGCGTCTCTGGAACCTGGTACAGGATAGCAAGGATGCAGATATTAAGGCTACAAAAGAGATGATCAAAGAGCGCCACAGACTGGTATATGACATTACTACCCGTCTGGAGAGCTTCAGTTTAAATACTGCAATCTCCGGATTCATGGAGCATAATAATAAGCTGATCGAGATCGCCAAGAAAGAAGGCGGAATCGACAAGGAGACACTGTCCGCCATGGCAGTCCTGCTGTCACCTTTTGCACCGCACATTGCAGAGGAAATCTGGGAGCAGTTAGGACATGAAGGAAGTGTGTTCCGTGCAGGATGGCCGACCTTTGATGAAGAGGCTATGAAGGATGACGAGGTAGAGGTGCCGGTACAGATCAACGGCAAGACCAGAGCCGTGATCTCTATTTCCGCGGATATTTCCAAGGAAGACGCTATCGCAGCCGGAAAGGCCGCTGTGGCAGACAAACTGACTGGAAATATTATTAAGGAAATCTATGTGCCGAAGAAGATTATAAATATTGTGCAGAAATAAGCAGTGCGAAAAAAAGAGACAGGAGTGATTCTGTCTCTTTTTTACTTTATAGGAAAATGCATGATTGAGGAAATTTGAGAAAAAGAAAACCCGCTGAAAAGCGGGCATGGCAATTAGACGGTTCAGGGTCAGAAGATGTAAAAACCTTCCTCACCGAAATCGTCATCATCCAGATCATCAAATTCGTGTAAGAAATAATCCATGTCCAAAAGGTCGTCATCACTCATGTCGCGGACTTCATCAGAGGTCATGCCTTCTGGAGGATTTTTCATATACTGTTCCCGAAGTTCCTTTGCAAGTTCTGCCTCAGTGACTCGTTTCATATTGACCGTCTCCGTTTCTGTATCAGATATCTTGATTGTACCATGCAGCAGGAGACTATGGAAGAGAAGAAAAAGCGGCAGGGGACCGGCACCGGTGCTTTCGCATGGCCCTTTCATATAATTCGTGCAAAGGAACGGGTTTGTGGTTGAAATATAATTCAAGAAACAGCATGGGCGTACCGCAGGAAGGACATTTTAAAGGGTCATATCCGAAGGAAAGCAGGATGGAATCCCGCCAACGGTTAAAAGAAAGAAATATTTTATGCTTGTCCCTTGAGATAGCCCTGTGAAGATATCTGTCAGATTTACGATGTCTGGCATAAATCCCATAATAACGGATCATTTTGAAATGTTTTTCCGGGATATGCTGGGTGAGGCGTGCCATGAAATCAAGAACGGGGATGGTTTCCGTGACCAGCTTCCCGTCTTCATGGCGGTTGTAATGAAACGTAACAGACTCGCCGTCATAGGAGTCAATACGTGAAGTAGCGATAACTGGTCTGCCAAGGTAACGGCCAATGTATTTGATCACTTGGGAAGGATTACATTTATTGGGCATGGCTCGGACATAAAACCCATTTTTGTGGTCGGCATAGACAGAAGCCTTAAGCTTTTTAAAGGAATCGCCGATTTTGGAATGCAATTCGTTCAAAAGGGCGGTCTGAAAGGAGTCACGCAAGAGATTGTAGTTGAAGTGTTTTTTATGACGCCAGCGAAGAGAATTCCCAACCCCGCCTTCAGAAACGAGACAATGGATATGGGGATTCCATTTCAGGTCCCTGCCAAAGGTATGAAGGACACAGATAAACCCAGGAGTAAAGAGTTCGGATTTGTTATCTTTATGGAACATACGAGAGACAACACTGTTAACGGAAGAGAAAAGGCAGTTTAAAAGAGAACGGTCAGATAAGAACAAAGGACGGAGTTCCCTGGCGATAGTGAAAACGCAATGGCGATGCTGGACATTGATGATCTTAAAAGACATAGAGGTAGTCCTGTCAATGGCATACATGTTGCCGCAGGAAGGACAGAAGCGGGAATGACAGCGGAAGGGGACAAATTTGAAATTTCGGCAGGAAGGGCAGGCATACATGGCGCCGCCAAAAGAGGGGTCGCCGCAATGGATCATTTTTTCTACATTTTCAATGACAGAGTCACGGGGATGTTGGATATAAAGCATTTCTTCAAAATGGTCTGCAAAAATTTTCTGTAAGATATTCATAAGACTATTATGAAGGAAAACAGCTCAAAAAGAAACCCCTAATCCCCTCAAGATTGAGGGGTAGGGGAGTTGAAGTGTCGAAGACACTTTTTTATAAGGCAGATGTTTAACAAGTGGGATAAAGCAGAGAAGACAACAAAATATGTTTAGTCGATAGGATAATTGAAAAGTGTATTCATATCACAATTTAATATTTTACAACAAGCAAATAAAAAAGAAACAGTTGGATTTTGTTTACCTTTTTCCACTCTGTTATAGGAGTAAATAGAAATGTCTACTCCTGCAATTTGTAGTCTTGCGACCATTTCGGTTTGTTTAATGTTCATGGATTTTCGTAGAACTGTAATGTTTTTTCCGATGTTAATATCATCTATCTGAATTACTCTATCAATACTCTTGCTATTTTTCATATAATTGCACCTCTGTGCAATATTTTATGTAGATTAGAATGAAGATAATTGCACGAGAACGCAATATTTGATATAATAAGCAGGAAGTATGTGGAGAAAGTGAAGTGAAAAAAATGGGAAGACATAAAAAGAGAGGATTTTGGGGAATTCTATTAGACTTTATTTTGGTTTTAATAACGGGAGGTTTGTGGCTGATATGGATTTTGATTCGCTATTTGAGAAACAATAGTTAAAGTGTGAGAAAAAATTCCAAATAAGAATAGGGGGGGGGATACAGATGAAAAAATGGTGTGGAATACTTATATCAATGGTGCTGGCAGTAGGTATAAGTGCATGTGGGAATAGTGATAACGCTGACGAAAAAGATGGAGTTTCGGAAAAGCCTAAATATAAAGTGGAAATAGAAATGAAGTGTGAAGAGAATCTTTTTTTCAGCAAGTATGATGTTAATGTCTTGGTAAATGAAGAGAAAATAAAAACCTTAGAACATGGGAAGAGCGATACATATTCTCTTGAACTGGAAGAAGGGAAAAATATTCTTCGTGTGGAAAGTGAAGAAGATAGCAGCGTTTCCGGAGAAATAGAATTTGATGTTTCAGAGGATATGAAATTGAAATGTGAATTATCCTGCGAAAGTGATCAAATAGAAATTAAGGAAACGATGGAAATAGCACCACCCATTAGCACAGATGAACTTGGTGAAAAGAAATATAAAGAAGTCAAAAAGGAATTTGAAGATGCAGGCTTTACGAATGTAAAGGAAAAAGCAATCGGAGATTTGACAGAGGATCAGATAGATGAAGAAGAAATTGTAACAGCAATTAATATAGGAGATAGTTCGTCTTTTACGAAAAAGGATAAGTTTATGGCTGATGAAAAAGTGGTGATAGAATATCATGTAGTTGAAAACTCAGCGAAGTCCGAAGAAGAGAAAACGCTTACAAGTGACAATAATAGTGAATTGGCATATATTCTAACCACGAAAGATGAGTTTGATCCGAAGATAAAAGAGTTCGCATCCAAATATGCAGGTAAAATGATTGAGTTTGATGCTTATACTGCTGATGTAAGTCAAAACGAAGATTTTAAAACAAGGTTCAATTATCTGATTTATGCAGGAGACTATGGAGGGGGTTCAGTTGGTGGACCGAATTTTCAATTTCATGATGTTAATTACAGCAGTCTAAACCTACAAGGGGATAATGTGCCAGATTCTTTGGGGGTTGGAGTTAATATTCATGTAATAGCAATTGTTGGAACTTATAACGAAGATAATGGACTGTTTGAATTAGAGCCTGTGGCAATCACAATGAGATAGAAAATACAGTATATCAGGGATTAGCAACTTGGATTTTTCATATAAAGAAGGAGAAATTTCTTAGGAAGAATCGAGCGGAAGCTTGGTATAGAAAGAGTTTCAGGAACAGAGTGAGAAATAAGAAAGACCCATCTCGTGCTCTTTTGCAAAACGGTCAAGAGCACATTTCAAGGCTTTGGGAGAGAGTCCTGTAAATGAAAGAAACCAAACATATTGGAACGGACAGGGCGTGGATCAAGGGGAGATATTATTTGAAACATGCGGAGAGATGGACTATAATACACTTAACAAGAGAGCCGATGACTAGACCACACCTAGCCGCCGGTAAAATGGTTTTACAGAAGTAGCGCCTTAGTTTACCAGACCGAGGGCGCTACTTTTTGCGTGATATAAATTAGGCCGAGATAGTTTATCATTAAAAAAAGATAAGTTATCCAGCCGGGCGGCACTCCGGCATCTCTTTAAGACCGCTAGGGCGTGATAGCTGCCTGTTCTATCCTTGAATAACTTATTTTTCCAGTATATGTGCCGGGTATGGGTTTGACAATAGCTTTAAGCAGCGCCGATCCGGTCATATACTTTTATGGCATCCAGGACATGATAAGGTTCTGTCTCGTGGTCTCCTGGCGCGCCGGTGGTCACCAGGATATATTCCCGGCCATTTATGCTTGCCAGGCTGGCAAGGCAGAGACCGGCGTCCTCGGTGTACCCGGTCTTTCCGCCCAGGATTTTGCCACCGGTCACAGACGGATCCGGGAGACTTTGGGAGAGGGTGCTTACAAAGGTGAGGCCGTCCGGATGAGAGGCGGTGGGGGAAGCGGTATAGGTGTTTGTAGTAAATATCTGCCGGAAATCCGGATTCTTAAGGGCATAGACTAAAAGCTTTGCAATATCTCCCGCCGTTGAATAATGACGATTGTTTTGGAGGCCTGTGCAGTTGGTAAAATGAGTTCTTGACATTCCAAGCTCGTCTGCCTTTTCGTTCATCATGGATGCAAAAGCCTCCTCATCACCGGCAATTTCTTTTGCAAGGGTAAGGCAGCATTCTGCCCCGGAGGGGAGAAGAGCGCCGTAGAGAAGATCCCGGTATGTGACGGACTCACTGGGCTGGAATCCGGCCATGGAAGCCCCTTCCTCGTACAGATCCTGATAAATATCCGCAGGGACACTGGCGGTCCCGTTCAGATCCTCAATATGTTCCAGTCCTACAAGGACGGTCATGATCTTGGTAAGCGAAGCAGGATATACCCTCTGGTTTTCATTCCGGCTGCCCAGCACCTGTCCTGTTCCGGCATCGACAAGTACTGTCTGTGGACTGTAAAGGTCGTCGAGATAACTGGATAATTCTCCGCGGGTACTGTGAAAGGGGAGGGAAAAACCTGTAATCTCCAGAAAATTTCTGAATCCTAATATGATAAAAAGTACCAGAAGACACCAAAGAAAGAGGCGGCGCCTTTTCCTTTGGTGTCTTCTTTTCTGACGCCTGCTGCGGCTGTGAACGGAGTTTTTTCCGTGTCTTGATGTTGTCTGTGATCTTTTTTGC
>ERZ826396.3323-NODE-3323-length-10899-cov-3.163039_pt1 | contig 10899 bp, 8 predicted proteins | sample MGYA00519926_ERZ826396 | MGnify/ENA primary metagenome ERZ826396 (study PRJEB31778, sample SAMEA3449230) | human gut metagenome | biome: human gut; feature: human-associated habitat; material: faeces | place: United Kingdom | collected 2010/2012 ...
ATGTTGCCCAGTACGCACAAAAGGTAGGTGGGCAGCACCGGCAGCCCCATACCCAGCCCGATGGGGATGGCCCCGCGCAGTTCGATGATGGGCACCATGGAGATAAGGAAGATCAGAAGATAATTTTTCAGCATTGGCTTCTCCTTATATTACAGGTCGATCTGCAGCTCCACCGGGCAATGGTCGGAGCCAAAGATCTCGTTGTGGATCTCGGCGGCGCGGATGCGGTCTGCAATGCGCCGGGAAACGATAAAATAGTCGATGCGCCAGCCCGCGTTCTTTTCCCGCGCGTGGAAGCGGTAGCTCCACCAGCTGTACTTCACCTCGTCCGGGTGCACCACCCGGAAGCTGTCCGCAAAGCCCGCCGCCAGCAGCTCGGTCATCTTGGCGCGCTCCTGGTCGGTAAAGCCCGCGCTCATGCGGTTGGTCTTGGCGTTTTTGATATCCATCTCGGTGTGCGCCACGTTTAAATCGCCGCACAGGATCACCGGCTTTTTTGCGTCCAGCGCCAGCAGGTACGCCCGGAAGGCATCCTCCCACTCCATGCGGTAGTCCAGCCGCTTCAGCCCGTCCTGACTGTTGGGGGTGTAGCAGTTTACCAGATAAAAGCCGGGGTATTCCAGCGTCAGCACCCGTCCCTCGTGGTCATGCTGCTCCAGCCCGATGCCGGTGGTCACTGCCAGTGGTGCCGTTTTGCACCAGCAGGCCGTGCCGGAGTATCCCTTTTTCTCGGCCGAATAGGTGTATTCGGTGTAGCCCTCCGGCGCAAAATCCGCCTGTCCCGGCTGCATCTTGGTCTCCTGCACCGAAAAGATGTCCGCGTCCAGCGCGGCAAAGCTCTCGGCAAAGCCGTGGGTCAGGCAGGCGCGCAGGCCGTTCACGTTCCAGCTGATCAGTTTCATGCTCTTCTCCTTATGTTATGCCTGATATTTTGTTTTCCATGCGCCGCTGCGGAAGCGCAGCACAAAGCAGGTCACACGGCAGGTCCAGTCGATGACCATAGCCACCCACACGCCCACAGCGCCCCAGCCCATGCGAACGCACAGCAGATAGCTGAAGCCCAGCCTCCAGCACGCCATGCTGAGGATGGACACCACCATGGTGAATTTCACGTCGTTGGCTGCGCGCAGGGCGTTGGGCAGCACGAAGGACAGTGGCCAGAAGATGATGGCGCAGCCCGCATGGATGGTGACCAGTGTGATGGCCAATTCCATCGTCTCGCCGGAAAGGGCGTAGATGTCCACCAGCTGCCGGAGGAACAGCAAGATCGCTCCGTTGGAAAGCCCCATGGTGATGTAAGCCCACCGCATCAGCTTGCGGGTGTAGTAAACGGTCTGCTCGTGGTCGCCGGCGCCGATGCACCGCCCCACCACCGTGATCATGGCCAGACCGATGGCCTTGCCCGGGATGACGCCCATGCCGTCCAGATTGTTTGCCACGGCGTTGGCTGCGATCTGCACTGTGCCAAAGGTGGAGATCATGCTCACCACCAGAATGCGCCCGGCCTCGAACAGGCTGTTCTCAAAGGCCGAGGGAATGCCGATGCCCAGAATGCGCTTTGCCATGCCGCCGTCCAGCCGCAGGGTCTTGGGCACGGTAAGCACCGCATCCTCCCGGTAGCACTTGCGCAGGATGAGCGCCGCAGCCACCACGCGGGACACCACGCTGGGCCACGCTACGCCGTCCACTCCCATTTTGAAGCCGAAGATGCACACTGCGTTGCCCACGATGTTGATGATGTTCATCAGAAAGCTGATCTGCATGGAGATCTTGGAGTTGCCGATGCTGCGGAACAGCGCCGCGCCGCCGTTATACAGCGCCAGAAACGGGTAGCTGAGGGCGATGATCTGCAAATATTTCACGCCCGCATCCAGCACGTCGGTATCAATAGAGCCGTAGAACAGCCGGATCATGGGGCGTGCCAGCACAAAGCATACCGCGCCGATCACCGCACCGGACAAGCCGCTGAGCAGCAGCAGCTGACCGGCGCTTTTGTCGGCATCCGGCCTGTCCTTTGCGCCCAGATACTGGCTTACCACCACCGCGCCGCCGGTAGCCAGCGCCGCAAACAGCACGATGATAAGGTTGTTGATCATATCCACCAGACTGACGCCGGAGATTGCCGCCTCGCCGCAGCGGGACACCATCATGGTGTCGGCCATGCCCACCGTCACTTCCAGCAGCTGCTCCACCAGCAGCGGGATGGCCAGTACCAGCAGCTCCTTTTGGCTGAACAGCGGCTCGCGCCCGCCGGTCAGTCTGATTTTTTCATTGCCATGCAGTAGCTTTGTCATTCGTTTCTCCCCTCCCGGCACCGGGCACTTTTCCCGGTACGCCGCCGCTGCCCGGCGCGTGCATTTTTCCGGTTACAGCAGATGTGTCCATCTTAACACACCCCCGGCTGCTTGTAAAGCGGTGCAGGCTATATCCCACGAAAATCAGCTTTCCACGCCTGCGTTCCATTGCCCGCCGGTTTTATAAAGGTATCCCTGTGCGGTCTTGCGGCTGTTGTTCCGTTTTTATGCTTGTTCGTCAGTTTGCCGGGAACTTTCCGTAAAATTTGTGCGTTTCTACAAAAATGCGATTTCCCGCGTAATTTTGGGCAAAAATTTTAAAAAACCTCTTGCAATTTTTGTTCTGAAGTGGTATGTTGTATCCAACAAAAGCGAAACTTGGATACATCTTCACTTTGGAGCAGCAAATTCGGCTCCGCACACGCCTTTGTTTTTCACCTTGCTATTTTCTTCATTTACCTTCTTATCATTTACCCTGCCTGTCCCGCAAGGGACGAGAAAAGCGATGACCCACCTGCACGGGTCATCGCTTTTTCTTTTATTTATAAAGTCCGCAGCCCGGACGGCTTTCCCTTCCGTCCCCCATGGGCTGCTCTATCCACAACGGGTGCCGCTTGTGCTGCGGCAGCTCCTCTGCCTCCTGCTTGGTCTTGTGGTGCAGCTTCATGGGCGCGAGGGTCAGGTTTTTCAGCACCGTGGTGGACTTGCCTGAACCGGACGGCCCGATGATCACCAGCTTTTCGCCCTCGGCGACCTCAAGATTGACGTCTTTCAGAACGTGCAGAGCGCACCGAAATGCAGGCTGTTCTCGCTTTCCCATCAGACCCGGTCTGCTTATTTTTTTCGGTACTCCCGCGGGGTCATGCCAAAATGCGCCTTGAACGCCCGATTAAAATAGGAAAGGTTTTCAAACCCGCACCGGGTGGCGATGGTCAGCACAGTCTCGTCCGTGGTCTGCAGCACCTCGGCGGCGGTGTTCAGCCGGTACTCATTCAGAAAGGAGATAAAGCTCTGCCCGGTCATCTGCCGGAACCAGCGCATAAAATGGCTGGCGCTGAAGGAGCAGACCCCGGCAGCATCCGCCACCCGGAGCGGCTCGGCATAATGTGCCGAAAGCCATTGCAGCACCGTTTTCAGCCGCTGGGTGTCGGCAGTTTCGGTGGGGAGACACTGCCTGCCCTGCGCAATGAGCAGGGCAAGAAAGCGCAGCAGCGCCCCTTTTACCAGCAGCTCGTAGCCGGGGCGCTTGGCGCGGTTGGCATCTTCCAGCTCCCGCAGGCAGGCGGCGGCTTGCAGATAGCACAAATCGTTCGGGGTCAGACGCACCGGCAGCGAAAGCCGCCCGCTTTGCAGCGGCAGCAGATACTTTTCGGCGCAAAGGTCCTCCGCGCCGCCCAGCAGCTCCGGCTCAAAGATGATATTTTCGTATTCCATGCGCTGCTCCTCTGCCTGCCGCAGCGCATGGAGCGTGCCCGGGGCAAAAAGGAAGATATCCCCATGGTAGGCCGGGTAGGTCACAGCGCCCACCTGCACCAGCCCTGTGCCCTGCTTGACAAAGACCAGCTCCATGCTCTCGTGCCAGTGGAGTGCCACCTGCTGAAAATCCCCCGGAATGGTGCAGGGGTACAGATTGAACGGAAACCGCACTGCACCGTGCTGTTTTGTCTCCTGCAAAGAAGCCTGATTTTGCATCGTCTCACCCCCTGATGATAGGATTGTACCATAGTTTGCACTATTTAGGCAAGATTTTGAACGTTCTATGTGGTATATCTTGAAGTACAGATGTCAAACCTGTTTTCCGTAAGGTGTATCTGAAAACAAAGAAACAGACTGAATTTTCGACTTTTCAGATACACCCTAGCAAAGGAGGATGCTTTTATGAGCTTTACCGAAACGTTACAGAGTATTACCGGCAAGCTGCTGGCAGACTGCACCGACCAGGAGCTGTATCTGGCACTGCTGGAACTTGTGCGGCAGAAGAGCGCCGACCGCGTGCAGCCGGTCACCGGGCGCAAGCTGTACTATATCAGCGCCGAATTTCTTATCGGCAAGCTGCTGTCCAACAACCTCATCAACCTGGGGCTGTACGATGAAGCCCGGTCTGCGCTGGCTGCTGCCGGAAAGCGCCTTTCCGACATTGAAGAGGTAGAGCCGGAACCTTCTCTGGGCAACGGCGGATTGGGTCGTCTGGCTGCCTGCTTCCTTGACTCTCTGGCAACGCTGAACCTGCCCGGCGACGGCGTGGGTCTGCGGTACCACTTCGGTCTGTTCCATCAGTCCTTTGAGGATGGCGTGCAGAACGAAAAGCCTGACCCGTGGCTGACTGCCCACAGCTGGGCGGAAAAGACCGACACCACCTACCCGGTGGAACTGGCGGGCAAGGAGTACACCGCCCGGCTGTACAAGCTGGCGGTCACCGGCTACGAGGGACGCACCAACACCCTGAACCTGTTCGATCTGGACACCATTGACGAGAGCATCGTCCATAACGGCATTGCCTTCGATAAGACCGCTATCGACAAGAATCTGACCCTCTTCCTCTACCCGGACGATTCCGATGAAGCCGGCCGCCGTCTGCGGGTATACCAGCAGTACCTGATGGTCTCTGCCGGTGCACAGCTCATTCTGGCCGAGTGCGCCGCCCGGGGCTGCAACTTCCATAATTTGGCGGACTACGCCGCCATCCAGATCAACGACACCCACCCCAGCATGGTCATTCCGGAGCTGATCCGTCTGCTGGGCGAGCGCGGCATTGAGTTCGAGGAAGCGGTGGAGATCGTTACCAAGACCTGCGCCTACACCAACCACACCATTCTGGCTGAAGCACTGGAAAAGTGGCCGCGCACCTATCTGGACGCCGTAGTGCCGCAGCTGATGCCCATCATCGAAAAGCTGGATGCGCTGGCACGCACCCGCACCGAGGACGAGAGCCTTGCCATCATCGACAAGGACAACCGGGTGCACATGGCACACATGGACATCCACTTCACCCACTCCACCAACGGCGTAGCGGCGCTGCACACCGAGATCTTGAAAAATTCCGAGCTGCACGGCTTCTACGAGCTGTACCCGGAAAAGTTCAACAATAAGACCAACGGCATCACCTTCCGCCGCTGGCTGCTGGAGTGCGACCCGCGCCTGACCGCCACGCTGGAAAAGCACATTGGCTCCGGCTTCCGCAAGGACGCCGCCGAGCTGGAAAAACTGCTGGCCTTTGCCGAGGACGAGACGGTGCTCAGCGAGCTGACCGCCGTGAAAAAGGCCAACAAGGAAGCACTGGCCGACTGGCTGCTGCACACCCAGAAGGTGACTGTGAACACCGATGCCGTGTTCGATATCCAGTCCAAGCGCCTGCACGAGTATAAGCGCCAGCAGCTCAACCTGCTGTACCTCATCCATCAGTACTACGAGATCAAGGCCGGGCACCTGCCCGCCGCTCCGCTGGTGAGCATCTTCGGTGCAAAAGCCGCGCCCGCCTACACCATTGCAAAAGACATCATCCATGCGCTGCTGACCCTCTCCAAGGTCATTGCCGCAGACCCGGAGGTGTCCAAGTGGCTGCAGGTGGTGTTTGTGGAGAACTACAACGTCACCGCCGCCGAAAAGCTGATCCCGGCCTGCGACCTTTCTGAGCAGATCAGCCTTGCCTCCAAGGAAGCTTCCGGCACCGGCAACATGAAATTCATGCTGAACGGCGCGCTGACGCTGGGCACCATGGACGGTGCCAACGTGGAGATCAGCCAGCAGGTGGGCGAAGAGAACATCTACATCTTCGGTCAGACCTCCGATCAGGTCATCCATCGCTACGCCGTGGGCGATTACGACCCCGCCCAGTGGGTGGAGGGCGATGCCAACATCCGCCGCGCCATCAGCTTTCTGACCGGGCCGGAGATGCTGGCCGCCGGTCATGCCGAAAACCTGACCCGCCTGCACGACGAGCTGATCCATAAAGACTGGTTCCAGACCCTGCCGGACTTCAACGCCTACGTTGTGCGCAAGGGACAGGCCCTCAGCGATTACGCCTGCGACCCCATGGGCTGGCGGCGCAAGTGTCTGGTGAACATTGCCAAGGCGGGTATGTTCTCCTCTGACCGCACCATTGCCGAGTACGACCGCGACATCTGGCATCTGGGCAAATAATCTTTTTTATCGCAAGACAAGAAATTAGCGCAACATTCAAACAGCATATTTGCGATAAAAAATTGAATTGCTATAAGCCCCTGCGCAAAGAAAAACAGGAACCGGCACACATTGCATTTGGTGCACCGGTTCCTACTTTATTTCTTATCATGCAAGATGGAACAGATCGATCAGCACGACCATGGCAAGGCCATAGTAGACCACAACCGCCACCAGATCGTTGATCGTGGTGATCAGCGGGCCGGAGGCAACCGCCGGGTCGATATGGATCTTGTGGAACAGCATCGGGATCAGCGTGCCCACCAGACTGGAAATGACCATGGACACGATCAGCGACAGCCCGACGCAGCCGGACAGCAAAAACGCCGAGGTCCAGACATAGCCCTTGAAAAAGTGGATGTAGCAGCCCAGAAAACCCAAGGCCATCACGGCCAGAATTGCACCGTTCAACAGACCCACGCGGGTCTCCTTCCAGAGCAGCTGCAGCTTTTTGGAAAGGGTCAGGTTTTCATCCACCAGCACACGGATGGTCACTGCCAGCGACTGGGTGCCAACGTTGCCGGCCATATCCAGCACCATGGACTGGAAGCAGATGACCACCGGCAGCACCGCCACCACTGATTCAAACGCGCCGACGACCGAGGAGACCAGCATCCCGAGGAACAGCAAAGCGATCAGCCACGGGAGACGCTTTTTCACGCTTTCAAAAACGCTTTCGTTCAGATCCTCCTCGCCGGTCAGACCGCCCAGCTTTGCGTAATCATCGCCCATCTCATCATCGACCAGCTCGACCACATCGGACGATGTGATGATGCCCACCAGCTTGCCGGCATCGTTCAGCACCGGCAGGCTGCGCTCCGCGTAATCCACGATGCGGTCGATACAATCACTGATCTGCTCCCGGTCTGTGACGTAGGGATAAGAGCGGACGATCAGGCTTTCCAGACTTTCCTCTGCACGTGCAATGATGAGGTCTTTCAGGTCGATTGCACCATAGAAGTGCTCGTTTTCGTCCACCACATACAGCGTGGAGATGTTATCGTTTTCTCCGGCCTGTTTCACCAGCTCGCTCATCGCCTGCCGGATGGTCATATCGTTTTTGATGGAGATGTAGTTGGTGGTCATTCTGCTGCCGATCTCATCCTCGTCATACGAGAGCAGCATCTTCACATCTTCAACCGAGTCTTTGTCCAGCTTGTTGACGATCTCGTTCTTATCGGTATCGTCAAGGTCTTCCAGCGCGTCCACCGCATCGTCCGAGTCCATGTTGGAAATGACCTTTGCGGCTTCGTGGCTGGGCAGCTCTTTCAGGTACGGCTCGGCATCGTCCAGATAAGTAAAGATCTCGGCAACAGTATCCACGCCCAGAATGGAATAGAGCGATTGACGTTCGGCGGGGGTCAGTGACTCCAACGCATCCGCCAGATCCTTTTCATGGTAATCAGACAGTTTTTCGGCCAGCTCTGCCTTGGGCAGACCGCTGTGAATGATGCTCAGAATTTCCTGCACATAATTCTTCTGCATGGTAGTTCCTCCTGATTCCGCGAGCTTGACAAATCAAAATTCATCGCTCCGCTTGAAATTTTGCACTTCATCATAGCACATCCGGTATGCGGCGGCAACCCTGCCAGCGTGAATTTTTTGTAAAATATCGGTACAATTCAACACACTTCTTTTTGTGCTCATAACTGTATCGCATAAAAATACCCCCATACTGGGTGTCCAGTATTGGGGGTACATATCAAAGCCACTGCCTTTCTCTTTTTATTTTCATTACCGCCCACGGCCACCGCCGCCGCCGTGGCTGGAACCGCCGCCCATGCCGCCGAAGCCGCCGCCAAAGCTGCCGCCGCCGAAACCGCCGCGCCCGGCACCGCCCCCGAAGGAGCCGCCGCCCATGCCGCCAAAGCCGCCGCCGCGCGGAGGCCGGGGGCCACGGGGGCCACCGTAGTAGCCGCCTGGCGGGGGCGGCGGCGGGCCGCGGCGGCCACGTCGTCTGTAAGGAGGACGGGGTCCGCCGAAGCACCACAGCCAGCCGCAGGGGCTGGCAAAAACATAGGCCATTGACCGGATGATGACGATAAGCAGAACAGCGCCGACCACAAGGGTCAAGATGTCGGTCAGGGTGCTGCCGCCGCTGCTCTGCCCGCCCTGATAGCCGGGCTGCACGGTGCTGCCGTTACCGGTGCTGCCGGAAAGGCTGACGCCGTAGATGTCCGCAATGGTGTTTGCCACGTTCCGGGCACAGGTGGTCACTGCGCCGTCATAATCCTTTGCGGCGAACTGATCCTCCATGGTCTGGGCGATGGCGCTGGACTGCTTTGCCAGCGTGGTGTTGCGGAAGCCATCGCCGTAGGTCAGGTAGTAGTCGCCGTCCGCGTACTGCGCCGATTCCATTACCAGCAAAATCAGCACGCCGTTGTTCTTAGAGGACGAACCGATGCCCCACGCGTTGAAAGCCTGTGTGGCGTAATCCTCTGTGGAATCATTACCCGTGTATTCTACTGTCAGTACATCGATCTGTGCGCCGCTGCAGCTGGATTCCAGCTGGGCGTTCAGTTCGGTGATGGTCTGCACGGTGCTGCTGCTCAGCACACCGGCATCGTCCACCACACACTCGCCCTTGGGCAGGCTGGGCAGCTGAGCGGCAAAGGCCGCCGGGCACAGCACTGCCGCGCTGACCACCACGGCCAGCACCAGTGCGCTGATGCGTTTTGCAAAGTTTTTCATGCGAAGGGTTCAACCTCCTTCATGCCGGACAAAACTCCCAGCACACTGGCCGGGAAGCCGCCGACATCCTTCTGATATTCATACACCGCCGTATTGTACTGCAAGGTGCCGATGATGGTGGCTGCACTGTTGAACTGGCCGTACTGCCCCTGCACCGCGCCCATCTTCATGGGGTCGGCGGCCTGCTCCTGCAACTTTGCATACAGCTGGTCGATGGCAGTGCCCAGTGCCTGATCGGCCTGATACAGCGCGTGCATCATGCTGCCCTGATAATAGGGCAGCGAAGTCAGCGTCTGGCTTTTGCCGCCGTTCTGCACCGCTTGCAGACAAGCGGAAAAATCGTTCAGCGCCGTCTGTGCGGCCAGCACCTCGGCGCTGTCTGCGCCAAGGGTATTGGATGCGGTGGTGAGGATATTTGCGGCCGTGTTCTCCCGGGTGGTCAGTTCCTCGCTCAGGTTATAGCCGTTGTCGGCGGCGACCCCTGCGGTGAACCACTGGCGGGCGGTGTTGTACTTGCCGCGCAGCTTGGCGCTGCCAAAGCCAAAGAAAGCCGCCAGCATCACCACTACGCTCAAAGCCAGCGCCGCCGCCCGGGTGGAAAGCGCAGCGGGCAGCTTTGCTTCCAGTGCGGCCAGCTTCTGCTGGCGGGGGGTCAACTTTACGGTCTGCTCCGGTTTTGCCTTTTCGCGGTAGCTGCCCGCGTCAAAACCGCCGGGAGCGGTTTGTTTGTTGTTCTGAGAAAAATCAGCGTTTGCCATTTCAGCTCCGGATCTCCATCATTTTGGTTTTCAGCTCGTCCTCGATGCGGGTCAGCTCCTGCTCGGCGGCAACGCGCTTTGCGCGGCCCTCGCTCTGGATCTTGTTCAGCTCGTCCAGCGTCTCGATCAGGCTCTTATTGGTCTGCTGCAGGGTCTCGATATCCACGATGCCGCGCTGGCTCTCCTTGGCGGTCTCGATGGTGCCCATCTTCAGCGCCTCGGCGTTCTTCTTCAGCAGGTCGTTGGTCATGTTGGTCACGGCGCGCTCGGCCTGCATGGCCTGCTGGCTGTGTGCCAGACCCAGTGCCAGCACCATCTGGTTCTTCCACAGCGGGATGGTGTTCACGATGGTGGACTGGATCTTTTCTGCCATCATGGTGTTGTTGTTTTGCAGCAGACGGATCTGAGGGCCCATCTGCAGGCTGATATTGCGGGTCAGTTCCAGATCATACAGCTTTTTCTCAAAACGCTCGCACTGGTCGGCAAGGTCGCGGGCAGCCTGTGCGTCCTCCGGCAGGCCGGAGACCTTGGCCTTGTCCATAGCCTGCTGCAATTCGTTGGCACGCACATCTGCCAGCTTTTTCTTGCCGGCAAGGATATACATACTCAGCTCCTTGAAGTAGGCCATGTTCAACTCGTACATCTTGTCCAGCATGGCGATATCCTTGAGCAGCTGCACCTGATGGGCTTCCAGCATGGACTGGATCTTTTCCACGTTAGTCTCGGTCTTGTCGTACTTGGTCTTGAGGGCATCCAGCTGGCTGGTTTTCTTCTTGAAGAAGCCCATGATGCCCTTCTGCTGCTCCTCGTTGGCGTCAAAACTCTTCAGCTCGCCGATGAGGTCGGTGATCATATCACCCACCTCGCCCAGATCCTTGGTGGACACCTTGGAGAGGGCTGCTTCGGAGAAATCGCCGATCTTCTTCTGGCAGGCAGAGCCGTACTGCAGCACCTGCTGGCTGTTGGTGATATCGATC